>Ga0116230_10001648_pt1 | contig 21352 bp, 18 predicted proteins | sample S1TSphfallax_3_FD_88678 | JGI IMG/M metagenome (GOLD analysis project Ga0116230, IMG submission 88678) | Host-associated microbial communities from peat moss isolated from Minnesota, USA - S1T2_Fd - Sphagnum fallax MG | ecosystem: Host-associated > Plants > Peat moss > Unclassified | place... | reverse complement strand
CCGACGATGCTGAAGCCGATCACCGCGAAGGCGTAGCTGCGCCACGACATCTCGGCGCCGGCGTCGATGCCGCAGGCGCGGTAGATCGCGCGCTCGATCGGTGCGGCGAGCGGCGTAAGCCAGGTTCGCTCACCCTCGAAAACGTGATAGAGATAGGTACCGAGCGGCCGCACGAGCAGCGCGACGACGGCAAAGACGAGGACCGCCTGTAACCATCCGGTGAGCGTCATCAGAGCAACTCGTTCCGCTCAGAATTTCTCGGGCCGCAGCATCGCGTACGCGAGGTACACGAGCGCCGCGAGCGCGAGGACCAGCCCCAGCACATAATCGACGTTCACAGCTTCGCGCACCCGATCACGTAGCGGTCCAGCAGCCAGAACATGAGGGCAGCACCAACGGCCAAAACCAGGCTCAACAACAGGGGGCTCATCGGCCGGATGCTATCACCGCCCGGCGATGGGCGGTATCCGCCGAACGGCCGATCCGTTCGGTCCGGCGCCATCGTCAAGAACCGGTAACCCGCCTGGAAAATCGGGTTTGAACCTGGTAGGCTTGATCACCATGAACACATCGGTCCGGGCGACCTCGGCTCAATTACGGAACAAACTCGGCGAACCCGACGATATGGACGTAGCCAGCACCGGGGCGACGCTCATGCAATACAACCTCAAATGGAAATGCGGTTGCCGCGCCGACGGGAACTCGGGGATCTTCAATTGCCGGCCGTGCCATCGGCACGTCGCCGACCTGCGTCCGCTCTAGCGGCCTAATCTCGCGGGGCCAGCACCAAGAGTTCGCGGGCTCCGGCGCGGACGAGCCCGGTTGCAAACGAGGCCGGGTCGAATAGCCGGTGTTTGCCGCGTGCCGATTCGATTGCGATCGTGTCTGCCGGGCCCGCTTCCGCGAGGAGCGCGGCCGCCGGCGCTGCGGCGACGACGAGCTTCCATTTCGCCCGGGCCGCGCGGGTTGCCGCGACGAGCGTATCGAGGATCGCGGGATCGGTGAGCGTCCCCGTCTTCGTGATGTGGACGACGGCGAGGTCGATGTCGAGCCGGGTTGCTAGGCGACCCATGCGCTCGATCAGTTTCGCGTCGCGCGCGCGCGCGGCGACACCCAGCACGATGCGCGCGAACGGCGGCGCCGGCCGGCGGCGGCTGCGGGCGCGCATCACCTCGCGCACGGTCAGCTCGCGCAGCGCGGCGAGATTCTCGGCCCGAAAGAAATTCGCCAGCGCCGAATCGATCCGCTCCGGGGGGTAGATCTTCCCCGCGCGCAGCCGTTCGCGCAGCAGATCGGGGGTCACGTCGATCACGATCACGTCGTCGGCGAGTTCGAGGATCGAATCGGGCAAGATCTCGCGAACTTTTTTCCCGGTCATCCGTTCCACGGCATCGCCGAGTCCGGCGAGATGCTGCACGTTGAGGGTCGTGATCACGGAGATCCCCGCGCGCAGCATGGCGATCACGTCGTCGTACCGTTTGGCGTACGTGCCGCCGCTCGCGTTCGTGTGGGCGAGTTCATCGATGAGCGCGACCTCGGGATGCCGCGCGATCAGCGCTTCGCGATCGAGCTCGCCGTTCGGCAGCCGCGGCAGAACCGCGATGCCCTCGAGCTTCGCGGCGGTGTCGACGCGCCCGTGCGTTTCGACGATCCCAGCCACGACGTCGAGTCCGTCGTCGATCAGCTGATGCGCACGATCGAGCATCGCGTAGGTCTTGCCGCTGCCGGCGACCGAGCCCAGATAGATCGTCAGTTTCCCGTAGCCGATGCGCAGCCGATCGCCGGCGCTCTGTCCGTACGGATGGCGCGCGCCTTCGCTCTCGCGGACCAGCGGCTCGCGCAACGGGTCGACGATATAGAGATCGCGATCGATCGGGCGCGCGAGCACCTTCTCCGCGAAGCTCCCGCAGGGGACCGCGACGAACGACGCGCGCACGGCGTCGAGCCGGCCGGCCTTGAGCGCGGCCGCCGGCTCGATCAGCGCCGCGTCGACTTCGCGCGCGACATCGGCGATCGTGCGCCGGTCGACCTTCTCGATCGCGGTCACTTCGAGCGCGAGGTCGTAGGCCTCGGCGAGCGACGCGAGCCGGCGTAAGAACGCGCGCGGCGGCGCGTCGGCGGTGAGGATCGCCAGCGCCGTCGAGGTTTGCGCCGGGCTGACGACCGGGATCGTCAAGGCATCGACCGTGCGCAGCAGCAATTCGCGCAGCAGATCGAGATTCTGCGGTTTGTAGATCCCGCTCGCCGCGCGCTCGACGTCGTCGGAGCGCACGATGCGCCCCGTGCGCAGGCGCGACTCGAGCACCGACGCCGAGACGTCGAGCGCGATCACGCCGTCGGCGTCGCGCAGAAACGAGAGCGGAACGATCTCGCGGATCGGGTAGCCGATGATCCGCTCGGCCACCGGCGCGACCGTTTCGAGGTGCTGCACGTTGAAGGCGCCGAGGACGGACTTGCCGGCCGCGCGCAGCGCGAGCGCATCTTGCCAGCGTTTGCGATGCGGCGCCCCTTCGGGGTTCTCGTGCGCGAGCTCATCGAGCACGATCGTCTCGTAGTCGCTGGCGAGCGCGGCTTCCAAATCGAAGTCTTCGAAGGCCCCGAACCGGCGCGGCGGGATCACCGGCAAACCCTCGGCGAGCGCGTCGAGCGCCGGCCGCTCTTTGGTCTCGATCCAGCCGATCGCGACGCGCCGGCCGGCCTGCGCTTGGAAGCGGGCATCGTTGAGCAAGCGGTGCGTCTTGCCGGCACCGGGAGCGCTGGCAAGATAAATCGTCAGCCGCGGCTCGAAGCCCAGTTCGGCGAGCAGCGCTTGGGCGCTGGGCCGGTCGTCCCGGCGCTCACCGATCCGTTCCATTCCGGCCTCTTCGGCGGGAGCGGTCCCCGCACACTCCCGGCGCCGGCACAAGGATTCGCCGGGGTGACCCCGGACGGATCGGGGTGCCCTCGCGTTTGGTGGTGACGGTCTGCATCCTCTCGCTCGTCGTCGCATTCGTCATCGACTTGCTCACACCGCAGGAGTTCGTTGCGGCGATTCTGCTCGACGTTCCGATCGTGCTCAGCTCGCTCGGCGGCAGCCGCCGCTTCACGTTCTGGCTCGTCGTGGCCGCGCTCGTCGCCAACGTCGTCGCCGGCTACGCGAACGGCATCGCCGACCATCACCACTGGGCGGCAACCGGCATCGGCGACCGGATCCTGGCCGGCCTCTCGATCGTCTTCGTCGGGTATCTCAGCGCCGCGGTGCAAGATGAAGCCCAGCGCGCGGGACGCAGCGAAGCGCTGGGGCAACGCGCGCTACGCGAAGCCGCGCTGCGCGCCGCGCTCGAACGCGTGCGCAGTTCGCTCTCACCCGATCTCGTGCTGCGCGCGATCGCCCGCGAGGCCGCCGATATCCTGGGCGGCCGTTCGACGCGCTTGATCCTTGCCGACGACGCGACGTCACTCGTCGCCCGACCCGGGGAAGACAACGTCGAACTCGACGAACGGCGCCCGACCCCGGCCGTTGCTTCGCTCGTCGCACGGACGCTGAGCAACGGCGACGTCGTGGCGGTGCGCGCGAGCGACGCGCTGAGCCGGCTCGTGCTCGACGACCTCGCGGCGCCCGCCGCCGTCGCGCTACCGCTGGTCGATCGCGAGCGCCGCTTCGGCGTCGCGATCGTGCTGCTGGAACACCCCGAGCCCGACGAGACCGTCGTGCTGCTCGCACGCGCCTTCGCACGCCAGGCCGCCGGCGCCCTCGCGCAGGCACGGCTCTTCGAACAGCTCGCCGACCGCAACGAGGCGCTCGAAGAACGCAGCGCCGTCATTCGCGATCTGGTCTACGCGCTCTCGCACGACCTGCGGACGCCGCTCGCGGCGCTGGCGATGACGATGCGTCAAGCGCAGAACGGCGACTACGGCGCGCTTCCCGATCCCTATCGCTCGATTCTCGAACACAGCATCGTCGCGACCGACGACGTCGCGCGGCTGGCCGAGACGCTGCTGCTCGTCGCGCGCTTCGAGAGCGGGGAACATCGCTCGGAGCGCGCGGCGGTCGATCTGAACGAACTCGCCGAGCAGATCGCCGCAGAATTCGCCGCGACGGCGCGCGTCGCCGGCGTGACGCTGGACGTCGTGGGCGCGGTTCCGCCGATCGCGGGCGACCGCTCCGACTTGCGCCGCGCCGTGACGAACCTCGTTGCGAACGCGATCGCGCATACCCCGCGCGACGGGCACGTGACGATCGCCCTGGCCGACGCAGCCGGAGCGCACACGATTCGCGTCATCGACGACGGCTATGGGGTCGAGCCGGCGGCGCGGGCGCGGCTCTTCACCCGGTTTGCGCCCGGCGAGAGCCGGCGCGGCGGCGGAACGGGCCTCGGACTCTACATCGTTGCGCGCGTTGCGGCGGCAGCGGGCGGGACCGCGGGCTTCGAGCCGAACGATCCCCGCGGCAGCATCTTTTGGATGCGGCTGCCGCACCGATCATGACGACACCGCCGATCACCCTCGTCCTCGTCGAGGATCACGCGCTCACCCGCGCGGGCTTGCGCACGGCGCTCGAAGCCTCCGGTGACGTGCGCGTTCTCGCGGAAGCCGCCGACGGTCCGGCGGGCGAAGCCGCCGTCCTCGCCCAGCGGCCCGCCGTCGCCGTGATCGACATCGGGCTGCCCGGTCTCGACGGCATCGATTTGACCCGTCGGCTCAAGGTCGCGCATCCCGATCTCAAGGTCGTCATCCTCACCATGCACGAGCTGGACGATGAAGTGCTGGCGGCGCTGGCGGCCGGGGCCGACGCCTACTGCGTGAAATCGTCGGACGGCACGACCGTCCTCGACGCCGTCCGGATCGTCGCCGGCGGCGGCGCCTACTTCGATGCCCGGATCGCCCATGTGGTTCTGCGGCGGCTCGGCAACCCCACGACCCCGCCCGCCGGCTCCGGCCCGCTCACCCCGCGCGAGCTCGACGTCTTGCGTTTGATCGCGGATGGGATCGGCAACGCGGAGATCGCCGAACGCCTGCATCTGGGTCTCGGGACGGTCAAAGGCCATATCGGCGACATCCTGCTGAAACTCTCGGCCGCCGACCGCACCCAGGCCGCCGTGAACGCGCTGCGCCGCGGTCTGTTGTGACGCGTGGCCGGACCAGTTGTTTAAAGTGATAGTTAAGACGCGCCAAATGCACTAGCCACGCTTGCCTCGCTGCCCGATAATAGGAGTGGAAGCATCCTAGGGGGCGGTTTCGTTACGGAGCCGTGGTGCTCTGCATTCGAGCCATCGCGCAAGGAGCATACTTTGGCATACGAAGTCATCAAGCGGGTCGGGGGGCGCGCCTATCGGTATCGCGTCGAGAGCTACCGCGACCCGGAAACGCGCCGCGTGCGCGGAAAATGGACCTACCTCGGCCGCGTCGAGGGTGAAGGAACGCTCTCCCCCGAGCGCCAGGCACGCCCCAGCTCGCGCAGCCGCTTGCTCGACGCCCTCGAACGCTTGCTCGAATCGTACGATACGACGAGCCTCTCGACCGGGATGGTCGCGCACGAAGCGGGTCTCGCGTACGGGACCTTCTACCGGTATTTCAAAGATCTCGACCACATCGTGCGTGAAGCGATGCTGCGCCACGATGCGACGAGCACGCGCCTGCGCGAAGCGCTCGCGGCGAACCTCGGCGATGCCGAGGCCGAACGCGATAAGGTCGTCGCCTGGCTCGAAGAAGTGGTGGCCTCGGCGCAGGCCAAACCCGGACTCGTGCGCGCCTGGCACATCGCCTCGAACGTCGACGCCGCCGTCGTCGCCGAGCGCCAGTCGCGGTTCGACCGCGATGTGTCGTCGTTCGTCGATTACATGAACCGGCTGCAAAGCGCCGGCCTCGGCTCCGTGAGCTCGCCGCAATTCAACGCGTATGCCCTGGTCGCATTGATCACGGCCGTGGTGCGCGAATGTGCGGTCGAAAAAACGTTCAACGACGACAAGTTCGCGGGGATCGTCGACGTCGTAACGGACCTGATGGGGTTTCCGCCGCGCGCCGCGCAGGAACTGATCGCCTAAACTCGGCGTGACGCGCGTTCAGCTCTGCACGGGCATCCTGGAACGCGGCGACCGGGTCCTCCTCGTCGCTACCCGCTATCCGAATCATGCCGAGCCGCTCTGGAATCTTCCGGGCGGCCGGCACGAATTCGGGGAGACGTTCGCCGAGACGGCGCAACGCGAATTTCGCGAAGAGACCGGGCTCGGCGTGCGCATCGCCGGTCTCGCGTACGTCGCGGAATCCTACGATCGTGCGACGCAGACGCATTTCAGCAATGTCGCCTTTCACGTGAGCGGCGAGGGAACGCCCGCCGTCCCAACCGGCGAACGCCGTGTCGTCGATCTTGCCTGGGTGGCGCGCGCGGATCTCGCCGCGCGGCTCGCGGTGGGCGTCGTACGCGAGCCGCTGATCGCGCATCTCGCCGATCCGGAGCTGCGCTACTTCGGTTTTCCCGACGCCGGCATCACGATCGCGTTCAATCGCTGACGGCGAGTGCGCCCTCTTGGCGCGCGCGCGTCCACGCGCCGCGGTGCAGCGCGTAGAGCAGCACGTCGACATGCCGCCCGCGAATCATCGCGCCGCCGCGCAAGAGCCGGACCTCGCCGAATCCTGTCCGGTCGAGCACGGCGCGCGACGGCGTGTTCTCGGGGACGCAGCACGCTTGTAACTCGCCGAGGCCCGTTTCGGCGAACGCTTCGTCGATGACCGCGCCCAGCGCTTCCGTCGCGTAGCCGTGTCCGCGCGCCGATTCGATCAAACTGTAGCCGATCTCGCCCGTCTCGGCGGTGCGCTCGTTGATGCGCAGCGAGATCCAGCCGATCGGTTCGCCGTCGTGCCGCACGAGCCACTCGAAACGGCCGGTGATCCGCGGCCCCAGGCGCGCCGGCCGCGAACGCACTTGCCGCTCGAACTCTTCGGCACGCAAGCGCGGAATGTCCTGAAAGCGGCGCAAGTCCGACATCCCGAGGACGCGCCACAGCTCGCGTGCGTTCGAGGTCGTGACCGGATCGAGCGCCAGACGCGCGGTGACGAGGGGTTTCATCGGCTGAGCGTATCGTCGCGCAAATCACGTACCAGAAGCAAGCCCCCCGCATCGGGTGTGGCGACAAAGTGTACGCGGTCACCAGGTCGCGCGAGCAACTCGGCGGGATCGACGGGATCGATCATCGTGAACACGCCGCGCCGTTCGCGTAGCGTGAAATAGAGCCGGCCCGCGGCGAGCGCATAGCGGTCGAGCGTGCCCGCGATCGTTTGCATCGTGGCGCCGGCCGCGCCGGTGGCGCGATCGCCGAGAAAGGCCTGATAATCGGCGAACGCATCGCTGCCCGTCGCCGCCGCGGTCGGGTTGCCCACGACGACATGGCCGCCGGCGGCTTGCACGAGCGCGAGGGTCTGGTATTTGCCGTTGTCGGCGACGACGGGAACCACCCACGTATTCTGCCCGAAAATATCGTAGAGAATCGGTTGGGTCGGCACGAGCCGTCCTTGGCGGACGAGCGAGTTTGCCGCGACCGACCGTTCCGCCGCGGATGAGTTGAACTCACCGCCCGACGAGGTGTAATACGTCATCGCTCCGGTGCGGCTGTCGGTGTAGGTGAAGCCGGTCATCGAGTCGTCCGTCGCGTTCGGCGATGTGTGATCGACGAACCAGACGAAACGCCGGTCGGCGAGCAGCATGCCGTAGACGGCGTCGCGGGCCGGAAGATGGACGTCGCGACGCGCAATCTGCGCATTCCACCACCCGTGCACGTAGCGCCCGAACCACTCGTTGTATTCGAGCACCAAGTCCGCAGGATACACGCGGCTCACCCACGCCGGCAGCGTCGCAAACGCGTCGCGCCCGTAGCGCTCCATCGCGCCCGTCGCGGGATCGACGATCACGACCGCCGTGACGCGCGGGCCGTCGTAGCCGATCGTCGGCCGCCCGAGCGTACACAGATAGCGTGGATCGCCGTCGGCATCGAGTTGCAGCGTCGTTTCGAGCAGCATTTCGGTGCCGTACGAAAAATAGACGTGCCGCGCGAGGTTTGCATTGAGCAGGGCGCTGGGCACGTAACGCAGCGGCGCGCGCGTGCGCAATTCGGCCGGCGCATCCGGATTCTCGGCGCTCACGACGACGACGCCCGGGCTCGTCCCGCGCGTGATCCACTGCACGGGGCCTTGGAAATCCAGCGGCGCGACCCACACGAGCCGGCCGCCGTCGGACTGAATCGTGTAGTCGCCGACGCGGTAGTAGGCGCCGAGCTGACCGACCACCTTCGTCCCCGAGAAGAGCGCCGATTCCTCGGGCACGATCCGGATGTGCGCGAGGTCGGCGGCGGGCGCCGGCTGCGTGCTGACCGTCGCGCCCGCGAGATCGCGCAAGCCGTTCGCGTCGACGACCGGCAGCGCGAGCAGCACGGCTGCGAACGCGCCGAGCAGCAGTACCGGTGCGAGCACCGGCCAGACGGGCCGTCGCCGCAGCGAGACGATACGGCGCGAGACGACCGCGAGCCGAAACGAACCGGCGAGCGACAGCGCGGCGTTCGGCACGAGCGTGAGGAGCAACAGCGTCAGCGCTTGCGGAAAGACCAGCGGCGGCAGCGTCTCGTAGACGTAGAGCGCGACGAGCGGGACGCCGATCGCGAGCCGCGGCCACTGGCCGCGCCACCAGCCGTGCGAGAAATCGACGTTGATCAGGCCGAGCGAGATGAAGGCCGTCGCGAGCAATGCAATCACCGGGCGCGCTACGTCGGCGCGCCGACGCCGACCTCTAGCGAGGTGCGCGCGCGAACGTGAAGGGCGGACGGAGGTATCCCGATGCCCGACATTTCACGCGCGCTCGCCGGACCGTTGCCCGCCGAAGTCACCTTCGCCGCGACGGTCACGAGCGCGCCGACCTTCTTCTTCGGCACCAACACGCGCGCGTGGCACGAAGCATTCCAGGTTCGCAGCGACGACGGAACCGCGCTCGAGATCGTCGACAACGTCGATCTCGCGCCGCGCGTTCCGGTCGCCGTCGGCGATCGCATCGGCGTTCACGGCGAACTGGTGCACGATCCGGGCCGCGAACCGGTCGTGCACTGGACACATCACGATCCGGCCGGCCGGCATCCCGACGGCTGGATTGATTGGAACGGCCGGCGCTACGCCTGATTCGCGAGTTCGGCCACGGTCACGAGCACATAGCCGCGCGCCTGCAGCGCATCGATGAGCGGGCCGGCGAGCGCGGCTTCGTAGGTGCGCCCGCCCCCGCCGTCGCGACCGAGGTTGCCGTCGTGTAAGACGATGATCCCGCCGTCCGTGACCTGCGCGAGCAGCGCGCGCAGCAGCGCGGGCGGTGCGGGCGGCGTCGCGTAATCGCCGAGCATCGCGCTCCACAGCACGGGCCGCATGCCGAGCGCGCGAATCACGGCGAGCGCGGCGTAATCGCGCGCACCGTACGGCGGCCGCGTGAAGCGCGGCGCGCGCCCGGTCACGGCGACGATCGCATCCGACCCGCCGCCGATCTCGCGCACCAGCGCCGCGTGCGTGAAGAGCGCGTTCAAATGCGCGTGCGTCAGCGTGTGGTTCTCGACCTCGTTGCCGCCGGCGAGGATCGCACGCACCAGCTCCGGATGCGCGCGCACCGCGCGGCCGACGCAGAAGAACGTGGCGTGCACGTGATGCGCGCGCAGCGTTGCGAGGACGTCGGGCGTGTACGCGGGATTGGGTCCGTCATCGAAGGTCAGCGCGACGCGGCGGCCGGACCCGTGCAGCACGACCGCGCCGAAGAACCCCGAAGTGGGGCGCTCGACGTCCTCGTAGAGCGCGAACGCGCCGGTCGCGAGTACGGCGAGCGCGACGGCAGCGCGCAGCGCGCGCCGGATCACGACGCCAGCAGCTTCTTGCGCGCGCTCGCGATCGTCGCCTTGAATGCGGGCGATCCGAACTCGCGGAAGTCGTTGACGACCTCGAGATAGCGCCCATCCGGATTCGTGCTCGCCTCGAGCTTGAGCAGATCCGCCTCGTCGGGCGTCGCTTTCGAGCGGTCGAGCGTCAAGTGGAATTCGCGCGCGCGCGCCCAGTACTCGGGATCGCTGAAGCTCACCCGGCGCGAACCGTGTTCGCGCTGCACCGTCTGTTTGACGGAGACCGTGTAGATCGGCTCGTTGCGACCGCGCGCCGGTTTACTGTCGAGCTGCCAGATCCCGTCCTGCACGAGTTTCTCAAAGACAAACGACACGCCGTAGCCGCGGATTTCCTCGTTGAAATGCGCGCGATCGCCCTTGCGGTCGGTGACGGAATACGTCGCGATCGAGACGCCGTCGTCGTCGACGAGGTGATAGTCCTCTTGCGCGATCGGCCCCTGCGGGTAACTGACGGAGAGGTCGAGGTCGATCGATGAGGGCGCGGAGAGCACGCGCTGGACTTGCGCGTAGCGATCGCCCTCGGATTTGGCAAAGATCCGGATCCCGCCGATGACCGCGATGACGGCGAGCAGCGCGATGAATGGCCCGACCGGAAAACGCCGCATCGCTTACTCCCGGTGCGCGTCGAGCGTCTGGTTGACCAGCGCGTCGGCGGCGGCGTTCGCTTTGCGCGGGACATGCCCGATATCCGCATGCGCGAACGACCGCAGCAGCGTCTTCGCCTTGGCGTGCAGCGGGATCAGGTTCGGATGCTTGACGCGATAGGCGCCGGAGAGCTGCTTGACCACGAGCTCGCTGTCGAGTCGCACGACGATCTCGCTTGCACCGAGGTCGCGGGCTGCTTCGAGCCCGGTGATGAGGCCCGTCCACTCGGCCACGTTGTTGGTCGTCACGCCGAGAAATGTTCCCACTTCGCGCACGACGTTGCCGGCGTCATCGTAGAGCACGGCACCGGAGGCCGCCGGTCCGGGATTGCCGCGCGATCCGCCGTCGGCGAACATGGTCACTCTCACCCGCGCGTTCTTGCCCGCCCCCGGCGCGAAGTCCCGCGCACGGGACATGTAGCGTGCCGACCGCTACGTTCTGCGCCGCAACGACGATCGTCCGCTCGGCCGCGGAACCGCAATTCATCTCCGGATTCGCATCGCGGCGGGGCGCACAAAGTTGTCCGCATTCCTTAGTACAAATTTAACAAACGCTCGCTATCCTACGAGAAACGACCGTTCGCTTTCATCCCCTCGGAGGATCCATGCAATTCCGCCGTACTCTCGCGGCCTTTTGTGCTGCAACGTTGGCCGCTTCATTTTGCGCGTGCGCCGGGGGCGGCGTTCACTCCACGCCGCAGACGGCGACGAATGCAAGCACGGCCGCGGCCGGCTCGATCGAAGCGCTCGTGAACCAAAAGGTCAAGCACGTCTTCGTCATCGTGCAAGAAAACCACACCTTCGATAATTACTTCGGCCTCTATCCCGGCACGAACGGTCAATCGGTGGAGAATCTCGCGAGCGCGACGGCCCAAGCCGACGACTGCGTCCCCGATCCCCAAGCGGGATCGTGTCAGCGGCCCTTTCTCATCACGACCAATAAAGCGAGCGCGAACTACGTGATCGATGCGCCGGACATCGGCGGCGGCAGCAACAGCCGCTTCGGTCAGCAGTTCGCGGTCGACGGTGGAAAAATGGATCGCTTCTTGCTCGAGAACGAAGCGTCGAATCCGCTCACCACCACGCCGACGCCGTTACCGGCGTCGCCCACCGCCTCCCAGTACGCCACGCACAGCAACTCGCTCAACATCATGACGACGTACGATTGCGACACGGTTCCGTATCTGTGGTATTACGCGAAGAACTTCGCGCTCTTCGATCATTACTTCCAGGCGAATACGGGGCAGTCGACGCCGGGCAACGTTCAACTCTTCGCGGGACAAATCGGCCAGACCGAAGTCGCGGCCGGAAAAGCGCCCGTCCTCTCCACGCTCAGCGGCACGGGCTACACCGACGGTCTCCCGCTCGGCGACGACTCGAACCCGCCCGACACGACGCTCTCGTTCCGCGAATCGTTCGCCGCGCAGGCGACGCCGGACCAAAACCAATTCATCAGCGTCGCCTCGATGCCGGTGCTGCTCAACCCCATCGAAGACGCGGCCGCCGTCAAAGCGAACGTCACGGGCCTGATCTCCCAGGACATGACGCTCGAGGCGAAAGCCGCTCGCGGTTCGATCCCGTGGGCCTGGTACGAAGAAGGCCTCGACTACCCGATGGACGGCACCGCCAAAGGCACCTGGAGCCAGCATCACACGGCGCCGCTGTACTTCGATTACATCAACAACGCCAACTCGCAATTCGGCAACGCGCAGACGCTGCGCGACAACACGTACACGAACGGCTTGATCTCCGATATCCAAAGCGGAGCGTTGCCGTCCGAGGGCGTGTTCTGGGTGAAGGGCGGCGCGACCGCATCGAGTTACCCGTTCAAGCCGGCCGATCCGACGCTTGCGAACGGCGGCTACTTCACCGGCGACGACGACCATCCGGGCAGCGGTAGCGCCGATCATCAGGTCGCTGAGGCCTATGTCGCCTCGATGATCAACGCCATCGCGCAGAGCAAATACTGGAAAGACTCGGTCATCATCCTGACCTGGGACGATAGCGGCGGGATGTACGATCACTACCCGCCGACCGAGTTCGGCGGCGTGTGTCCCGACGACAAAACGGGGACGTTCGCCGGTCAACCGTGCGGCGACGGCCTCCGTCTCCCGATGATCGTCATCTCGCCGTTCGCGAAGAACGGTGCGGTCGTGCACGACATGAGCGACGCCGGCTCGGTCTCGAAATTCATCGAAGCGGTGTTCGCACTCCCGACGCTCGCATCGCTGCCCAACGAAGTCGCCGGCGAGAGCGCCGGTCTTGCGCCGGCCGATGCGAACGCGGCGATCGGCGATCTGACGGGAGCGCTCGACATCAACAAACTCAACGGCAGCGCAGCGCCGATCGCGGCATCGATGGCGATGATTTCATCGCCGGCTGTTCCACCGGCCATGAGCTGTTCGAGCCTCGGCTTGACGCCGGTTCCTTCGCCGGCGTCCATACCGCGGGGCTATCTCACGACCGGCGCCCTTGAAGACATCACGCTCACCGGCAGCGCGGGCCACATGCGGATGCCGGCCGTCCCCAACGACGACGACGACTAGCCCGCGGGCGGACGCCGTGGATACCGTCCATGGCGTCCGCTCCGCCTCATTACGAAGCGCGGGTGGTTTGCAGGTCGTGATCGGCGCTCACGGTGCGCCCGCGGCCGGCTCGCTTCGCCGCGTACATCGCGCGATCGGCCGCTTCAAGGAGCACGCTCACCGCCGTGCCGCCCAGCATGGTCGCGAGACCGATGCTCGCGCTCACGCACACGCCCGGCACCGCGCTTGCCCCGCGCTCGATGCGCGCGATGATCTGCGCGGCGATGTCGACGGCGAGCGAGCCTTCCACACTCAGCAGGACGGCGAACTCATCGCCGCCGAGACGCGCAGCGCAGTCCGCGGGACCAATCGCATCACGCAGCACGTTCGCGACGCCGACGAGAACGCTATCGCCGGCCCGGTGGCCGCAGGTGTCATTGACCGCCTTGAAACCGTCGAGATCGATCATCAGCAACGTCCCGAAGGGGCGACTCTTCGAGCGCTCTTCAAGCACGCGCTGAAATTTACGTACGTTATAAAGACCGGTGAGCGCATCGTGCTCCGCCGCTTCACGCGCGTCGCGCAACTCTCGCTCGCGGCGCCGGCGCTCGCTCACGTCAACCAGATGCAGCATCAACTCGCCGCTGCCGCCCAGCATCGGGAGACCACTGATCTCAACGGCCCGGTCTGATCCGCGATCGAACGTGCATTTGAACGCGCGTGCCGAGCCGGCCACGACCCCACGCATCGCCGCGAGAAGTTCCTCGCGACGCTCGCCCGGAACCGCCGAAAGAATCGACGGCGAATTCGGGGCGAGGAACTCGTCGCACGCCGCGTTCCGGCGGATGACCGTACCATCGAGCAGGACCGAACACATGCCGATCGGACTGTTCTCGAACATGAATTGAATCGTCTGACCGCTCGAGGGCTGTTCCATGTTAGCACTATACGTCGTTGTTTCTTGATGGGTCCTGAATTTCGCGAAGACTTAACAGGTTGTTGTGACCGAAGAGCGACGACCGCAACCGGTGAACTTCGCGCGGGCGCAACGACGCCGGACTCCGCCGCGCCTGAAGGCAGAAAAACGGGCTCGGCGGCCAGGATGCCGAAGAATCTGTGATTGCGCTTACACCATTCGGCGAGGAGCATCCAATGAGTCAGTCTACGACGGTGTCCGCGACGGTGTCCGCGACGATCACCCCGCAACAGTACGGCAAGACCAGCGCCGAGAGCGCTCAGGCTTCCGTAAAGCCCAAGCAGGCGTCGGTGGAGGAAAGCCCACCGCAAGAGAACCTCGTCGCAAAGCAGCAGATCGCGGCGATCTATGCCGAGGCGCAAGCCGACCATTGGTCGCAGGCCCACTTGACCGAGGCCCTGAGCGAAGCGGATGCCGAATACGGCTCGTCGACGAGTCTCCTCGACCTCAGCGCCTAGCAGGCCTGCTAATCGCAAGAACAGCGAAAACGAAACGCCGCGGAAGTACTTCCGCGGCGTTTCTCGTTGGTCGGGCAGACAGGATTTGAACCTGCGACCCCCAGTCCCCCAGACTGATGCGCTACCAAGCTGCGCTACTGCCCGTTATCTTACGACGGTTGGGGCGCGGCACGCATTGTTCCTGCGGAAGCGGTTGGTTAGCGGCTCTTCTTCTTTTTGGCCGTACCGGCGGCTTTGGTGGCGGGCTTCTTCTTCGGGCCGCCGACATAATCGCGCAGGGCCTTGCCGGCCGTGAACGCCGGAACTTTGCGCGCGGGAATGATGAGAGTCTCGCCGGTTTTTGGATTGCGGCCTTCGCGCTTCTTGCGATCGCGAACGACAAAGGAACCGAACGGAATCAGTTGCACTTTATCGCCCTTTTTCAGTGCATCCATGATCTCTTGAAGCACCATGTCGATCATCTCACCGACCTGCCGCTTCGAGAGTTCAAATTCCGTGGCCAGCGAGTCGATAAGATCGGCTTTGGTCAATTGAACCACCTCAAGAACGTCGTAACGACACGGCACCGAAAACGTACGTTTCACGGTGCCGCTCGGCCTCTGGTATACGCAGAGCGTCGACCCCCTCCTTCCGCCGAAGAGCGAAAAAGCGCCATTTTGCAACGAAAATTCGGTCACTCGTGTTTTCGTAGGAGATGCCCGATCAGTTGACGACGGCGAGCGCGGCTCGCGGAACCGTATCCCTCGTGGCAGGGATCACAACCGAGTTGGTGCGCGAAACGCAAGCGCGCCACGCGCTCGCGCCGACGGCCAGCGCCGCGGTCGGCCGGCTCATCACCGGCGCGGCCTTGCTCGGCACCGCGCTGAGCGGACGCGAACGGCTGACCTTACAGATTAGCGGCGACGGCCCGATCGGAGCGCTCACCGCCGACGCCTGGAATGCGGGCGGCGGCGTGGTCGCCGTGCGCGCGCACGCTCGCTATCCGCAGGCCGACGTTCCGCTCAACGCGATCGGCAAATTCGACGTCGCACGGGTGGTCGGCGCGGGCCAGCTCCAGGTGACCAGAAGTTACGAGATCGGACAGCCGTACAGCGGGATCGTCGCGCTCGAAAGCGGTGAGATCGGCGACGACATCGCCGCGTATTTGGCAAACTCGCAACAGATTCCAAGCATCGTTGCGGTCGGCGTGCTGGCGAGTCCGAGCGGCATCGTCGCCGCCGGCGGCGTGATCGCCCAGCTCATGCCCGGCGCCGACGACGGCACGATCGGCGCGCTCGAAGCCGCGGTCGCGAAGATGCCGCCGGTCACGACGCAGATCGCCGCCGGCGCAGATACGCGCGCCCTGCTGGCGGCCGTAGCGGGATCGCTCGAGCTCAATGTCTTCGGAGATCTCGGCGTCGCCTTCGACTGCCGGTGCACGCGCGAAAAGGTCGAAACCGCGCTGCTGGGACTCGGCCGCGACGAGCTCCTGAAGATTGCCGGCGACCAGCCGGACACGGAAGCCACCTGCGAATTCTGCAAGCGCCGCTACGTGCTCAGCTCGAAAGACGTCGGCGCGCTCGTCGCACGACTCGACTAGTTATGGAGCGCTTGGTTGGGCCAACGCAAGCGGAGCCTCCGCCTCAGCCGAATAATTGGCGTTAGCCAATGCGTACCGCCGAGCCATTCGAATCCGCGCTGTCCTACGCCGCGGTCCTGGACGCGCTTCCCATCGTTTCGTTTCTGCGCCGCCCGAACGGCAGCGCCGCGTACCTCTCGCGCGCCTGGCGCGAATTTACCGGGCTCACGTGCGAAGAGGGGTTAGCGAAGCAGTGGTCTCTCGTCCACCCGGACGATCGTGGGCGCGCGGTACAGACATGGGAAGCCGCTCGCGCAAGCGGGACATCGCACCGCCAGGAATTCCGCTTGCTCCTCGGCGACGGATCGTACCGCTGGGTGTTCACGCAGACGGATCCGATGCGTACGGACGACGGGGCGATCGTCGGCTGGATCGGTACGCTGACCGATCAAAGCGCACAGCGGAGCGCAGAAGAAACCGCGTTCGCCGCCGTGCGCGAGGCGTTGGAACGCTCGCGCTTCGCCGAACAATTCGTGCGGCTCGTCGAAGCGAGCGATGATTATATCTCGCTCGGTGACACGGCCGGCAACATCGTCTATCTCAATCAGGCCGGCCAAAAGCTGATCGAGACCGGCGCGCCCGACGACGCCCGGCTCACGAACATCTGGGACTACTTCTTGCCGGACGACCTCCCGTTCGTGAAGGAACACGTCATGCCGGCGCTCATGAGCGAGGGCCGCTGGCGCGGCGAACTGCGCCTGCGCAATCACCGCACCGGCACGCCCGTGCCGATGTGGCACCACATGTTTGCGCTCCACGACGATTCCGGCGCGATCACCGGCATCGCGACGGTCAGCAGCGATCTGCGCGAACGGTATCGCGTCGATGTCGGTTTGCGAACGCTCGCCCAAGCCGGCGCCGCGCTCTATGAATCGCTCGATTTCAATAGCACGATGCGCAACGTCGCAGCCGCTGTCGTGGGCTCGTTCGCATCGTTCTGTACCGTCGAGGCGCTCGACGAGAGCGGTCGCATCCGCAGTGTCGCCGCCGCACATCGGGATCCGTCGCTCGTCGCGCTTATCGAGCGCGCCGCGGAGATGCGGAACGACCGCCCCGACCATCCGATCTTCCGGGCCATTCATCACGGCGAAGCAACCCTGATCGAAGACCTGTCCCCAACCTGGTGGGATCGGTTCGGCCAACGCGGCGAGCTCGGATCGCAGTTGGATGTTCTCGACATGCGCTCCGTCATCTACGTGCCGATTCGCTCGCAGCTGGACGGCACGATCCGCGGCGCGATGGCGTGCATCCTCGCCGGCTCGGATCCGCGCGTCACGTACACCGCCGAGGACGTCCGATTTGCCGAGGAAGTCGCCGTGCGCGCCGGCCTCGCCTTCGACAACGCACGGGCATACGAACGGGAGAAACGGATCGCGGTCACGCTGCAAGCCGCGTCGCTGCCCAAGGCGCTGCCGGCGATCGACCATCTCTATCTCTCCGCGGACTACCGCCCCGGCAAGAGCGAAGCGACGATCGGCGGCGATTGGTACGATGCCTTTGCGCTCGACAATGGCTGCGTGGCGATCACCGTCGGTGACGTGCTGGGCAATGGGCTCGCAGCCGCCGTGACGATGGGCCGGTTGCGCCAGTCGATGCGCGTGGTTGCGACGCTGATCGCCGAACCAAACGCGATGCTCGACGCGGCCGATCGCGCCGTGCGAGGAGAGTCGGATGAAACCTACGCAACGGCACTCGCCGGCATCTTCGATCCGCGTACGCACACGTTCACCTTCGCATCGGCCGGCCACCCGAGCCCGGTGCTGCGCCATCCCGATGGCCGGATCGAAGAGTTCAACGTTCCGGGCATGATGCTCGGCCTGCGGCAGGGGAAGAGCCTACGGACGGTGACGATCGATGTCGCGCCGGGATCGACCCTCGTATTCTTTACGGACGGGCTCACCGAAGCGACGCGCGACACCGACGAGGGCTATCGCCGGCTCTATGCCGCGATGGCCGACGCGGACGTCTCGAGCGCGGACAATCCGGCCCATGCACTCGTGGAGCACGTTCTGGAGGCTCGACCTGCGACGGACGACATCGCGGTCCTCGTTGCCGAGGTCGGACCCTGCAAGCGATTCGACGAACGGCTCCGAACCGCGTCGCGGGTCGCCGCCGGCCGCGAACAGGTCACGATCGCGACGTCAACGAGCTGATCCGCGGCGTGTTGCGCCCTTACGCGTCGGCAGCTTTTTCGGGGCCGCTGGTGGCGGCGCCGCCGATCCGCGGCCGGAACGCTTCGACGATCTTGCCGTGACCGAGGTTCGTGTACCACCACCCGCATTCGCAGCGCACCGGCGCACCGTGATCGTGCGGATACGGATACACGCGATGGCAGCGCGAGCAGGTGAACGTGGGTCCGTCCGGACGACCGTCCGGAGTGTAGGTAACGGCGGGCATGACGACCTTTCGGTGGCTCGGGATTCTAAGGACTTGGTCCCTTCGACGGGGCTCAGGATTCTAAGGAGATGGTAGGATGCGAACGAAGCGCCGCGAGCCGGATTGTAACACGGCCGGCGCCTTGGCGGTCCAGAGGGCTTTGGGATCGGTGACGACGATGCCGTCGATGCGCACGCCGCCTTGACTGACGAGCCGCTCGGCAGCCCGTTTGCTCTCGGCGAACTGGGCCGCGACCAAGAGATCGACGATCTTCTCGTGACCGTTGCGCGCGAGTTCGGGCATCTCGCTTGGGACTTCTTTGCGCTGGATCGTGCGCTCGAAATACTCGCGCGCGGCGCGGCCCGCCTCGGCGCCGTGATAGCGCGTCACGATCGCTTGCGCGAGTACCTTCTTCTCATCCATCGGCGCGCGTGAGCCGTCATCGATGCCGCGCGCGATCGCGCGCGCCTCGGCCTCGGAGCGAAAATCGGCGAGCCGTGCCCAGCGCGCGATGAGTCCGTCCGGGATGCTCATGACCTTGCCGAATTGCGTGTTCGGCGGCTCGGTGAGCGCGATGTAGTTGCCGCGTGATTTGCCCATCCGGACGACGCCGTCGGTGCCCTCGAGGATCGGCAGCGTCATGCAGATCTGCGGCAGCTGCCCGGCGCTCTGCTGATACGTGCGCGCGAGCAAGAAGTTGAAGAGTTGATCGTCGCCGCCGAGCTCGACGTCGCATTCGAGCGCGACGGAATCGTACGCTTGCGCGACCGGGTAGAGAAACTCGTGCAGCGCGATCGGCGTCTGCGACTCGAAACGTTTGCGGAAATCTTCGCGCGCGAGCATCTGCGCGACGGTGGTCTGCGTCATCAGCCGAATCATCCCGGCATAGTCCAGGCGGTCGAGCCACTCGGAGTTCTTGCGCACGGTCACGCGCGGCAGATCGAGCACGAGCCCGGCTTGCTGTGCGTAGGTCTGCAGGTTCGCCTCGATTTGTTCGCGCGTGAGCGGCGGACGCGAATCGTTGCGGCCCGACGGATCGCCGATGAGCGCCGTCGCGTCGCCGATGAGCAGCGTCACGTCGTGGCCGAGTTCAACGAATTGCTGCATCTTGTGCAGCACGACGGCGTGACCGAGATGCAGTTCGCTCCCGGTCGGATCGATGCCGAATTTGATGCGCAGCGGACGTCCGCGACCGATGCGCTCGGCGAGTTCCGCCGGGGTCTCGACATGTTTGCATCCGTCGACCAGCAGCGCCGCGTCGTCCGAGGGCGCGCGGCCCTCGCCGGTCGGGCCGACCGTAGGTACCATCACAACCTAGCGTAGTTCAAAAACCGTCACACCCGAGCCTCCCTCGTCGGCGTTGCCGTAGCGCACGTTCGTGACGCTCGGATGCGCGCGAAGGTATTGCTGCAGACCGCGTCCGAGCAGCCCGGTCCCTTTGCCGTGGATGAGCCGCAGCGGCGAGGCGCCGGCGAGTTGCGACTCGTCGATCCAGCGATCGACTTCGGGCTCCGCCTCGACGAAGCGTTTGCCGCGTACGTCGAGTTCGGTGTGGGCCGACGACGCCGCTTCGAGCCGCGCCGAACCGCCGCCGCCGCGCGGCTTCTTCACTTCACCCGAGCCTTGCCGCACGGCCTCGGCGCGCGGAACGAGCGTGCGCATCGAGCCGATCGTGACGAGCACGTTATCGCCCAAGTCTTCGGCGATTACGCCCGCTTGGCCGAGCGATCGCACCAGCACCCGATCGCCGACCGCGAGCGGTCGCGGCGGCTGCCCGCCGCCGCTCGCGGGGCGCGACGGCGAGAGACCGAGATCGCGATGCATCCCCTCGAGCGTGCGCGCGAGCAGTTCCGCTTGTCCCGGCGTCACGCGCGGTCGCGCGCGGCCGCCGCCTTCGGCGTTCCGCCGGCCGAGTTCGGCGGCGAAGTCGCGCAGCGCGCCGCCGAGTCGCGCGTCAGCGCGTTCGGCGAATTCGCGCCGCTCGCGCTCGAGCGCCTCGTTCTTGCGCCGCGCCTGTTCTTCGAGCGTGTGCAATCGTTCGCGGTCGCGCAGGACGGCATCGCGCTCGTGCGCGACGACGGTGCGCTCGTGCGCGAGCTCGGCGAGCGCCCGTTCGTAATCGCGCTCGGCCTCGCCGAGCAACGTCTCCGCGCGCTGCACGACGGCCGGATCGAGCGCCATCGCGCGCGCGAGCGCGAACGCGAGCGACTGCCCGGGGCTGCCGATGTCGAGTTGGTAGGTCGGCCGGTAGGTCTGCGGATCGAAACGGACGCTCGCGTTGCGCACGTGGGTTTGCTCCGCGCCGAAGAGTTTGAGTTCGGTCGCGTGGGTGGTCGCCACCACGCGCGCGCCGGCCGCGATGAATCGCTCGAGCACGGCGACCGCAAGCGCCGCGCCGGCACCGGGCTCGGTCCCCGAACCGATCTCGTCGATCAGGATGAGCGTGCGGGGACCCGCACCCGCCACGATCTCGGCGAGCCGGCGAAGATGCGCGGAGAAGGTCGACGCGTTCTGCGCGATCGACTGCTCGTCGCCGATGTCGGTGTAGACGCGGGTGAAGCGGCCGATCGTTGCCGCGACGGCGGGCAGATGCATCCCGCAGGCGGCCATCGCGACGAACAGGCCGACCAGTTTGAGCGCGACCGTTTTGCCGCCCATGTTGGGTCCGCTGATCAAGAGCACGCGGGTATCGTCGTCGAGCCGCAGCGACTGCGGCACGGCGCGGTCGTCGAGCAGCGGATGCCGTCCCGCATGGATGTCGACGACCGCGTCGTCGACGAGCTCCGGCGCGACCGCATCGCTTGCGTTCGCGAGCGCCGCGCGCGCCGCGGCGAGATCGAGTTCGACGTAGAGCGCGATGTT
>Ga0116230_10001647_pt1 | contig 21352 bp, 21 predicted proteins | sample S1TSphfallax_3_FD_88678 | JGI IMG/M metagenome (GOLD analysis project Ga0116230, IMG submission 88678) | Host-associated microbial communities from peat moss isolated from Minnesota, USA - S1T2_Fd - Sphagnum fallax MG | ecosystem: Host-associated > Plants > Peat moss > Unclassified | place... | reverse complement strand
CCGCGATTGCGAGGACACCGATCGCGACGCACAGCACGGCGACCAGGACGGAAAAGGTCTGCCCGAGACCGATACGCCGCAGGCGCTGCACCAGTGGCAGCATCAGAAAGCTCAGCATGACCGCCAAGGTCACCGGCACCAGCACGTCGCGACCCAGGTAGAGAATGCCGAGAACCGCGGCCGTCGCGATCACGCGGACGGCGCCGCTCTGGGCGGGCAGCACGGGGCCGCGTTCCAAGCCTGGGGTATCCGGACCGTTCATGCCTTGGATCATAACAGTTGGGTGAACTCACTTTGATATGCAAAGTACTTGACGACCACCGATTCACCGCTAGACTCTGGCTCGCCCGACCAAGAGGAATCCGCATGCCCGTGGCCCAGTCCCCCTTGCCGACCGCGCTCACCGATCGCGCCGCGGCCGATCTCGCCTACATTCGCAAGACGATGGCGCATGCCGCCTCGTTCACGGCGCTCTCCGGCGCCGGCTTTTTCGTCGTTGGACTCGGCGCGCTCGTGACCGGCCTCGCCGCCCGGGCTTTTTTTCCGCCGGGCGTACGGCTCGCCCCGTGGTTCGTCGACGCAGCCGTCTCCGTGGTCGTCGGTCTCGCGTTCACGTCCCGCAAAGCGCGCGGCGCCGGACAGAGTCTGCTGTCCGGTCCATTTCGTCGCTTCCTGCTCGGCTTCGCTCCGGCCGTGGCGACCGGCGCGGTGCTGACGCTGATGTTCCTGCGGGCGGGCAATCTGCGCGACATGCCGGCGCTCTGGCTGCTCTGCTACGGCACGGGCCTGATCTCCGGCGGAGCGTTTTCGGTGCGCATCATTCCGGCGATGGGCGCGAGTTTCATGCTCGCGGGCGTTCTCGCCGCGGTCGTCTCCCCGGTCTATGGGGATTGGGTGATGATGCTCGGGTTCGGCGGTCTGCATCTGGTCTACGGCGCGGAGATCGCCCGGAGGCATGGTGGCTAGCGCGGCTTCGCGACGCTTGCGGGGCGCGCGTGCGGCCCCGGGTCCGGCCGCCGCCGCGGGTGTCGATCGCAACGCGGTCGCGACCGCGGCCGGAACCGACGAGCTGCTGCACCACCGGATCCGGCTCGGCATCGTCAGCGCGCTTGCAGGCACCTCGTCCCTGACCTTCGTGGAGTTGCGCGCCCTGCTCGCGACCACCGACGGCAATCTCAGCGTGCACGCCCGCAAACTCGAGGAGGCCCGCTACATCAGCTGCACGAAGTACTTCGCGGAGCGCAGGCCTCAAAGCGAATATCGCATCGAAACCCAGGGTCGGCGGGCACTCGAACGCTACCTCGATCACATGCAGGCGGTCATCGAGGCGGCGCGCACCGAACTCAGTCGGCGGTAGGAGCCGTTTCTCGATCTTCCGGCTGCGGTCGCAACTCCGTGTGATCGACCGCGGGCCTTCCGATGAGCAGCACGCCTCGGCGAGCGGCGCGTATTGCGGGCGCAACTGTCCAGCGAGTACCATTCGGCCCAGCTGGCATATCGGACCGCGGCTCCAGGGGCGACGAACGCGGCACTTCGCATCGAGGGATGAACATGACGACACCCGTGACCGTCGATTGGGGCGCGATCATCAAGGATCCGCGCTTTCAGAGTCTGCGCCGACGTAAAACGAGCTTTCTCTGGGGTTTGATGGCCGTTTCCGTCTTTTATTTCCTCCTGCTGCCGATCGGTGCCGCGTATTTCCAGGACCTGTTCAAGATCAAGGTCTGGGGCGTCGTGAACGTCGGCCTCCTCTTTGCGCTCAGCGAATTCGTCATCACTCTCGGCATCGCGATTCTATACTCGCGCAAAGCGAGCCGCGACTTCGACGTGATCGCCGCGCAGATCTCGGCCGACTTCGCCAAACACGGCGCCGCCGCGACCCGGGAGTCGGCGTCGTGACGTCTCAGACCAAGCGGTGGACGGCCGCCGGCTTATTCGCGGTGGCCGCGCTCGCCGCCAAAACGGCCTGCGCGCAAACCGGCGGGGACTCGGATTATCGCTGGCTGACGTTCACGGTGTTCGCCGTGATCATCTTGATCACGATGTACGTGACCTACCTCGCGGCCAAACGCGTCCGGTCCGCATCGGATTTTTATACCGCCGGCGGCGGAGTCTCCGGATTCCAAAATGGCTGGGCGATCGCCGGTGACTATCTGTCGGCCGCCTCCTTCCTCGGGATCGCCGGCCTGATCGCCCTCTACGGCTACGACGGCTTCATGTATTCGGTCGGCTTCCTGGTCGCCTACATCACCGTTTTACTGTTGATTGCCGAGCCCTGCCGCAACATCGGCCGATACACGCTCGCGGACATCCTCGCTTACCGCAACGACCCCAGGAAGACCCGCGTCGTCGGGGCGCTTTCGGTGATCACGGTCTCGACTTTTTACCTCACCGCGCAAATGGTCGGAGGCGGCGTGCTCGTGAAGACGCTGATCGGCATCAACTACGAGACCTCCGTCGTCTGCGTCGGCGTGCTGATGCTGTCGTACGTGCTCTTCGGCGGCATGGTCGCAACCACCTGGGTACAGATCATCAAGGCCGTGTTGCTCGTCTGTGCATCCCTCGTCATCGTCAGCCTGGTCTGGGTCCAGTACGGCTTTTCGTTCCCGGCCTTCCTGCAGGGCGTCGTGGACGATCCGCGCGTGCAGGCGCGGGTCGCGAGCCTGCTCGGCGATCCGGCGAAGAACATGAGCGCACTCGAACTCGGCCAGCGTTTTCTCGAACCCGGACTGTATTTCAAGGCACCGATCGATCAAATCAGCCTCGGTCTGGCGCTGATCTTCGGCACCGCGGGTCTGCCGCACATTCTGATGCGCTTCTTCACCGTTCGCACCGCTCTGCAGGCGCGTCGCTCGGTGGTCTGGGCGATGGCGATCATCGGAGGCTTTTATCTGCTGACCCTGTTTCTCGGTTTCGGTGCGGCGCATTCCGTCGGTCCGGCCAACATTGCCGCCGTGGATGCGGGCGGCAACATGGCGGCCCCCCTGCTAGCGCAATTCATCGGCGGTGGACCGAATTCGCTGTTCGGCAATTTCATGCTCGCCTTCGTTTCGGCCGTGGCGTTTGCGACCATCGTCGCCGTCGTGGCCGGTCTCGTGCTGGCGTCCGCGTCCGCAATCGCGCATGACCTGTACGTCGGTGTCGCCCGCGCCGGCAAGCCGGTTACGCCCGAGGGTCAGGTGCGGGCGGCGCGCATCGCGACCCTGGTCGTCGGGGCGATCTCGATCGGGATCGGGATCGGCGCCAAGGGCCAAAACGTCGCCGTACTCGTCGGCCTCGCTTTCGCCGTGGCCGCGAGCGCGAATTTCCCCTGCATCCTGCTGACGCTCTATTGGAAGCGCTGCAACACCGGAGGTATCGTCGCCGGGATGCTCGTGGGCACGATCGCCGCGGTCGGATTGACCCTGGTATCCCCGAACCTCACTTATCCGAAGGCCGTCAAGGCGGCGGCGCACAAGGTCCTCGATGGCGAGACCGCCAAACGATCCGCGTCCACCGAGGCGCTCGCGTCCCCGGATGCCGACGTCGTCACGAAGGCCAAGAAGGACCTCGCCGCCCTCGACAAAGCCGTTGCCAAGGCCCACGCCGACATCGACAAATGGGGCGACGCGACCACCTCGTTCATGGGACTCGAGGAGCCGCTGATTCAGATGAAGAATCCGGGTATTTTCTCGATTCCACTCGGTTTCCTTGCGGTATTGGTGGGTTCGCTGCTGTTTCGCGATCGGCGTGCCGAGGAACTCTGGAACGAGGTCTACGTGCGGCAGAACATCGGGCTGCTGGTCTCGAAGTCCACGGCACACTGAACGAGGCCTGTGCCGTAGGTCTCGGGACGGCGGCGCCCTTTCACCTATACTGCTTCGCGTGGCCGCGCCCGCGAGAGCAGTTGCATGAGCTTGGAGGAAGAACCGTCGAATCCGATGCTGGAGGTCCGCCTCGCGCTCGACTGTCTACGGGCGTGTGCGGCACTGGCCGACATCGACGCCGAGTCCCTGGAGCGTCTTGCCGCGGCGGCGGTCCAGTTCTCCCTGCCGGCCGGCAACACGCTGTTCGAATCCGGCACGCTCTCGGACGGGATCTATCTCGTGACCGCGGGCCGGATCGGCGTCAGACTTCCGGGAGCGACGGGCTGGGCCGCGCAGCTTCGCGGTGGCGAGCTGGTCGGCGAGCTCAGCTGGCTCATGAACGCGCCGCACAGCGCGCAGCTCGTCGCGGTTCGCGACAGCGAACTGCTGTGGCTCAGCAAATCCCTGCTGGACGACATCGCCGCGCGTTCCCCGCGCTTCGCGCTCGCCATCGCACGCCTGTGCGCGCAGCGCCTCTATCGCAGCACCCACGGGACTTCGACCGGTCCGCGCGCACGCGTCTTCGCGATCCTGCCCAACAGCCCGGGCGTCGATGCCGTGAGTTTCGCCTCGGCCCTCGTGACCGAACTCAGGCGCGCGGGGCGCGTCGAATTGGTCTGGGACGTTCGCGCCAGCTCGCACACGGTCGGCTGGTTCAACAACATCGAGGAGACCAACGATTACGTTGTCTATCTGGCCGATGCAGCGGCCTCGGGCTGGACGCGCCAATGCATACGACAGGCTGATCTGTTGCTGCTTGCGGCCAACGTGCGCGACACCCCACAGCCCTGGCCCGAGGCCATGCTGTCGATCGCCGCGAAAGCCTCGAGCCCGGTCGAACTCGTTCTCCTCCACGGCGATGCGTTCGCCCCGGGCCGGACGACCCGCTGGCTGGACGAGACGCCGGCGCGCGCCCACCACCACGTCGTCGATACCGCCGATCTGGCGAGGGTGACGCGACTGATCACGCATCGTGGCGTCGGACTGGTCCTCTCGGGCGGCGGCGCTCGCGGTTTCGCCCACGTCGGGGTCATCCAGGCGCTGCGCGAAGCGCGCGTGCCGATCGATTACGTGGGCGGCGCGAGCATCGGTTCGATCATGGCCGCCGGCGCGGGTCTGGGCTGGGACGACGCGCAGATGCGTCTGCGCTTTCGGCGCAGCTTCGTCGAAACGAATCCGGTCAACGACTACACTTTTCCGTTCGTCGCTCTGACCCGCGGCCGCAAGGTCGCCCGGCTGCTGCGTCGTGAGTTCGGCGACACGTTGATCGAAGACATCCGCCTGCCCTATTTTTGCGTCAGCGCGAATCTCAGCACGGGACTTGCAGTCGAGCACCGACGGGGCTCCCTGTTGGAGGCACTGCGCGCTTCGGTCGCGATCCCCGGCGTCATGCCCCCGGTGCTATCCGGGGACGCCGTGCTCGTCGACGGGGCGGCGATCAACAACCTGCCCATCGACATCATGAAGTCGCACGCGCCGGGGATCGTCATCGGCAGTGACGTGGGCGTCGACCGACCATTCACGGCCGATTACGATGCGGCGGAGCAGCCTCCGCTCTGGCGCATGCTGTCGCGCTCGGCGACCGGTAAACGCCCGATCAACATTTTTCAAATCCTCATGCGTGCCGGTACCGTCGGTGGCGAGGCCGCCGCGCTTGCGCAACGGGAACTCGCGGACCTGCTGCTGAGACCGCCGCTCGACGACATCGATCTGCTGAACTGGCAGGCCTTCGAGCGCGCCATACGCGTCGGCTACGAGCATACGGCCCGCATCCTCGATGCCCTGCCCGACCTGCCGCGCCATGCGCCTGCGGACCCTTTCCCCGTGCGCGCGCCCAGTTCCCTCGTCGCTGCCGTCCGACGCCGCGAATTCGGCGCCACCGTCGTGCTCCCTCGGCGCGAAGCCGAATAATCCTAGAGTTCCCCGGCCGGTCCGGTCGCAAGACCCGTGAACGTCGGGCCCCGCAGATCGTCTGACTGAAATCCGCGATTCACGTCGAGTCCGGTCAGTCGCCAATCATGCACCGGCAGCGGAAAGGGCCGTCGCAGGCGTTCATAGAAGCCCGTGGGCCACACGATGCCGTGCAATGAAACGTGATCGAAACTGTCGACTTCGGCGACCGCGCCCCGCGTCGATTCGAGGCCCTCGAGACTGAAGCGGATACGGCGCATCAAGCGCTGCTCCACGTCGATGAAGAGGTCGAGACGGTCGGTGCTCGAGAAGCCGAGGCCCGGCGTCAGTTGCACGCGCAGCACGTCGCACTCGTGGGTAACGCCCCCGGATACCAGGCGGACCCGCTCGCCCGTCGCCATCGGCAACGCATCGGGGTTGCCTGCGGTACGCGCGGCGAGCCACAAGGGGCCGAGCAGAAAAAGGGCATAGCCGTCGACGACGAGCGCCGCCGCGGCGCAGGCGTCGGTCTCGTGGCTCTCGACACCGTTGAACCACACCCGCACGCTGCCGCGTGCGTCCGATGCCGCCTCGCGCACGACGTGCTTGACGCCGTGCGGGCCGTGGTGGGTCTGTGCCGTGATGCCCTGCCGGAGCAACAGGCGCTCTTCGGAACGCCCGCGAAACCCCGCATCCACGAGGGCGGGTTGCAGCCGGTCGACGATCGGCCGCCACGTGCCCGCGTAGGCGACCGAAAGGTCGTGCAAGTTCGCGAAGGCGCTCAGGCCGTGTGCTGTGGCGCTCGCCTGCAGCAGGCGAGCGGCATCGGGGCTGACCGCCGGCGTCCTCAGCGGCCGCAGCGGTGTCGTGCACGCCGCCAGGGCCGGAAGCGCGCAGGACATGTTCAACAAGCGGCGACGCAAGGAATTCGGTTCAGGCATGGATCTCGCGGCGGGTGCCGCACGTGCGCAAGCAGCGTGCCGAACACGTACTATAGGCAGGTGGGGATGCCAATGCGAGGAGTTTCGAGCATGCAGAGAGCAGGTGTCTGGGTTGCGGTCGCGTCCCTGGCCGTGAGTTGCGCTTCGGTGGCACTGGCGGACGAGGATTCGGCTGGTCTTTATGCGGGAGCGTCCCTCGGTGTCGCGGACGTTCGCAGCAACGGGTACGCGAACGTCGACTATTACGGCTTCGATCAAACCCACGCGGCATGGAAGGTTTTCGCCGGGATCCGCCCGTTGGCGCCTTTGGGTTTGGAAGCCGAATTCATCGATTTCGGAAATCCCAGCACGGGCGCGGCCTATAGCTACAGCCACGCCACGTCGGACGCGAAGGCGGGTGCCGTGTTCGCCGTCGGCTATCTCCCGATGCCGCTGCCCCTGCTCGACGTGTTTGCCAAGGTCGGCGTTGCCCGGCTCGATCAGAACACGACCATCGACTACCCGACGGCCTGCGTCGCCGGCCACGCCTGCGCGCAATACTTCGGCGTCTTGCGACAGGACGTGTGGACCACCGCCGTGGCCTACGGCGGCGGGTTGCAGGCGAAATTCGGCCCGCTGGCGGTGCGCGCCGAGTACGAGCGGATTAGCGGCAACAGCGGCGAACCGGATATCATCTCGGTGGGAGCGAGCTGGACCTTCTAACCCATGACTGCCGACATCGAGTATTTCAACCCGGCCGGGGTGCATGCCCCGACCGGACCCTACAGTCACGTCGTCCGTGTTCCGCCCGGCGCCGAGTTGGTATTCCTCTCGGGCCAGTTCGGCATCCGTGCGGACGGGACGGTCTCTGAAAGCCTTTACGAACAAGCGGATCAAACCTTCAAGAACATCCTGACCCTCCTGCACTCGCAGGGCATGAATGCGACGCAAATCATCAAGCTGACCACCTACATCGTCGCCGGCCATGACAGCCGCGAAGTTCGGCGTGCCCGCCTCAAGCACCTGGGCGCCCACGTGCCCGCCTCGACCGCCGTATTCGTCGCGCGACTGGTCTCGCCCGATTGGCTGGTCGTCGTCGACGCCATTGCCGCGAAAACCTGAAGCAGGGCGTGGCTGCGTTCCGTGTAAACTTCGCCGGCGGTCGGCGGGCACCGGGAACCTTTCTGCGCCCGGCGGTTCCTAGACCTGAACTAAAGGAAGAATGAATGCTCAAGCTCGTCCGATTGTGCCGCCTGACCGCGGTCCTTGCCGTCGTCGGGACCGCCGCCGCCTGTCATGGCAGCAGCTCCTCGAACACGGCGACCGACCAACAGGTTCCGTTCGGTATTTTCAGCGGCACCGACGCCTCCGGTAATGCGGTCACCGCGATCATCGATACCGCCTACTCGGCCGTGTTCATCAGTGCCGCGAAGAACAGCGCAGGACAACTCGTCTACACGCAATACACGGGCGTCCTGGTGCAGGCCTTGCAATCGTCGGTCGACGGGACCCTGCACGGCTATCCTCAGGCGTTGCAGACCTTTGCCGACGGCAACGACTTCGGGATCGGCACGCTGGGCGGCATCGTGACGACCAACACGAGTCTCAGCGGCACGTTCCAATTCACGACGGTACCGACCACGCCGCCGGGCCAGCCACCGGTCTCGACGCCCGCCACCACCACGTCGACGACATGGACGCTGAGTTTCGATTCGATTTACAACACCGCGGGCACGCTGAGCGCGATCGCCGGCAACTACGCCGACGCCACGCTCGACGATCCCTCCTCCGGCGCGACCGTTTCAATCACCTCGAGCGGCGCGGTGACCGCCCAAGCGCCGGCAACCGGCTGTGCGTTGACGGGTCAGATCAACGCGAGCACCGAGAGCAACGACATCTATACGGTTACGCTGTCGTACGCGAGTTGCACGAACGCATCGTCGGTCCTGAACTCGATCCAGTTCACCGGCTTCGCGATCCTCAACACGAGCGTGTCGCCCGCCGAGGTGACGATTGCCGTGACCGGTGAATCCTCGAAACAGGTCAACTACGGCGTGGTGATGGCGCTGACCGCGACCTAGACGCAGCGATCTCGCGGCCCGTGCCCCAGTGCCGGTCGGCGATCAGGCAAAGGATCTCGAACATCATCGTCGCGCCGACGAGCGCGGTATTGCCGGTCTGATCGTAGGGAGGTGCAACTTCCACCACGTCGCCACCGATGAAGTTCAGACCGCGCAGGCCGTGCAGCAGGCGTTGCGCATCCAGGGTGGTGATGCCGCCGACTTCCGGTGTCCCGGTCCCCGGTGCGTAGACGGGATCGAGTCCGTCCACGTCGAAGGAGAGGTAGGTCGGTCCGTCACCGACGACGCGGCGGGCTTCTTCGATGACGCGCTCGACGCCGAGGGCCGCGAACTCCTCCATGAACACGACGCGCATCCCGTGATCCAGCGAGAAATTGACGCCGTCCATGTGGTTCTGACCGCCGCGGATGCCGATCTGGATGGTGCGCTTGGGATCGAGCAGGCCGTGCTCGACGGCCAGACGGAACGGCGCACCGTGGGTGAACTTCGAGCCGAACAAATCGCCCCAGGTGTCGGTGTGGGCGTCGATGTGCACCATGCCGATCGGCGCCGCCGCGGCAATCGCCTGAAAAATGGGAAACGTGATGGAATGATCTCCACCGGCCGTCACGGGCAGAACGCCCGCGGCATGCACGGCGCGGTAGTAATCGGCGATCTGCGCGGTCTGTAATTCCAGGTCGTAACGGCCCGTGAATCGGACGTCCCCGAGATCGGCGATCCGGCACAGCTCGTAGGGATTCATGCGCAGGCCGAGATTGAAGCTGCGCATCAGACTCGAGGAATTGCGGATCTCCCGCGGCCCATGCCGGGCACCGGGGCGGTTGGTGACGCCCAAATCGGTGGGCACGCCGATCAGTCCGATGTCGACCTCCGCGAGGCTGTCGGCGAGAGGGGCGCGCATGAAGGTGGCGATCTCGCCGTAGCGCGGCTCCTTCATTGGTTCGTACTCGCGACCGTCGACGGGTCCCTTCTTCGTATAGCTCATGAATTCCCCAGTTCGGCTCAGTGGGGGTCGGATGCCGCGGCGGCGGCGAGGGATTCGCCGCGGGTCGCCAGGCTGCCGACCAGGTAGAGGAGACCGCTCGAGGCGAGTCCGCCGTAGATCGGTGCGTCGGAGTCGATACCCCGGGTGAACAACAGCACGACGACGGTGATTGCGCCGCAGATGATCGCTGCGAGCGCCGCCGGGCCGGTGCCTCGTCGCCAGAGGATCGCACCGATCACCGGCACGAACAAGGCGCCGACGAGCAGGTCGTAGGCGACCGTCAAGGCGGCGATCACATCCACGGTCAGACAGGCCACGACCGTCGCCGCGATCCCGAGCACGAGCGTGATGGCGCGAGTCTGAGCGACGGACCCGGTGCCCCCCGACTGGCGCAAGGGCAGGTACACGTCCTCGAGCAGCACGGTCGAGGTCGCGAGCAGGCAGGCGCTCGCCGTCGACATGATCGCGGCCAGCGAGGCGGCGAGCACGAGTCCGCGCATACCGGCGGGCAGCACGGTATCGACGATCGTGGCAAAGGCCAGGTCCGGGTCGGCGAGCGGCGACAGGAAGGCGTGTCCGGCCGCGCCGATCAGAGCGCCTGCGATCGCGTAGGCGAAACAGTAGATGCCGACGGTGATGCCGCCATTGCGGGCGACCGACACGCTGCGGGCGGTGAAGACGCGTTGCCAGCCGTCCTGACCGATCAGCATGCCGAAGAAGTACAGGGCGAAGAAGGAGCCGATCTTGCCGGCGCCGATATGGGTCAATGAGAAGAACTCGGGCGGGAGCTTCGCATGCATGCCCGCAAATCCACCGGCATGGAGGATCGCCGCGGGCAGCAGGACGAGCAGGATGCCGATCGTCTTGATCACGAACTGTACGATGTCGGTCGCCGTGAGGGCCCACATGCCGCCGAAAACCGAATACGCCACCATGACGGTGCTGCTCAGCAGGATTGCGGACGTGCGCGGAATTCCGACGATGACTTCCATGACGGCACCGACCGCGATCGTGCCCGTGACGACGATCATCAAGTCGTAAGCCGCCATGACGAGGCCGCCGCCGATGCGCGCCGCGGGACTGTAGCGCCGCTGCAGCAGTTCGGGGATCGTGAACAGCTTGAGGCTGAGGATGCGCGGGACCAGCAGCACGCCGACGACGATCATGCCGAGGCCGTACATCGACACCAGCCACATGCCCGAGATCCCGTAGAGGTAGCCGAGCTTGACGCCGCCCACGGTCGAGCCTCCCCCCAGGATCACCGCGGCAAGCGTGCCCGAGTAGAGCACGGGACCGACCGAACGGCCCGCAACCAGAAAATCTTCCTGGGTCTTTGCCTTCCGCTGCGCCCAGAGTCCGACCGCGAGGATGCCGATCAGATAGGCGGCGAGTACGAGCAGATCCAAAGTCACCATGCCGGCAGCTGCCTCGTGTCAAGTGCAGCCCGCAATATAGCGGTTCTGCGTGCAGGCCGCCCGCGAGAATCAGACGACCGTGATGTGGGGTGTGCGCATCAAATTCCGAGCTGAACGAAGCGCAAGCGCAGCGCATTGCCGATGACCAGCAGGGAACTCGCGCTCATGGCCGCGGCGGCGACGATCGGGCTCAGCCGGATGCCGAAATCGGGATAGAGCACGCCCGCGGCGACGGGCACCGCGAGGACGTTGTAGGCAAAAGCGAGAGCCAGGTTCTCGCGGATATTGCGCATCGTGGCGAGGCTCAAGGAACGGCCTCGCACGATTCCCGTGAGATCGCCCCCAACCAAAGTGAGACCCGCGCTCTGCATGGCGACGTCGCTGCCGGTTCCCATCGCGATACCCACATCCGCCTCGGCGAGCGCAGGCGCGTCGTTGACGCCGTCGCCGGCCATCGCCACGACGCGGCCCTCGGACTTCAGGCGCTTGACGATCGAGGCCTTCTGATCGGGCAGGACGCCGGCATCGACCTCCGTGATGCCGAGCCTGGATGCGACCGCCATCGCGGTAAGGCGATCGTCTCCGGTCAGCATCACGATCCGCATGCCGTCTGCTCGCAATTCGTCGAGTGAACCCCTGGCCGTCGACTTGACGGGATCGGACACCGCGAGAATCCCCGCCGGCTGCTCGTCGATCGCCACGAAGATCACCGTGGCACCTTCCTGGCGCAGCGTGTTCGCGCGCTCACCGAATTCTCCGCCAGTCGCGCCGATCCCCTCGAGCAGCGCCGCGTTGCCCACGGCCACGCGTTTGCCGCCGATCGTGCCGCTGACGCCTTTGCCGGTGAGCGAGGCGAAGTTCGCGACGTCCAGCAGTGCCAGCTTGCGCTCCCTCGCCGCCGCGAGAATTGCGCCCGCCAGCGGATGTGCGCTGGAACTCTCGAGACTTGCGCACATGGACAACAGGGTGGATTCGTCGAAAGCTGCGGCCGGCACCACGGCGCTGACACGCGGCCTGCCTTCGGTCAGCGTGCCCGTCTTGTCCACGACGAGCGTATCCACCTTCGCGAAGCGCTGCAAAGACTCGGCATTCCTGACGAGCACGCCCATGCGCGCCCCCCTACCGACACCGACCATGATCGACATCGGGGTCGCCAATCCCAAGGCACAGGGGCATGCGACGATCAGCACCGACACGGCCGCGACGACCGCGAGGCCGAGCGCGGGCGACGGCGCCCAGATCATCCATGCGCCGAACGCGAGGACAGCCGATCCGATCACGACGGGTACGAACCAGGCGGCCACGGCATCGGCGAGGCCTTGGATCGGGGCGCGCGTTCGCTGAGCCGCAGCGACCATGGTCACGATGCGCGACAGCACGGTATCGGCGCCGACCGTCTCCGCCCTGATCACGAGGGATCCGGTACCGTTGATCGTGCCGCCGATGACCCGCGAGCCGACCTGTTTCGCGTTCGGCAGCGATTCGCCCGTGACCATCGATTCATCGACCGCGCTGCTGCCTTCGGTCACGGACCCGTCCACGGGAACGGCTTCGCCGGGCCGCACGCGCAGGCAATCGCCGATGCGAATCGCGTCGAGCGGCAGTTCTTCGTCGCTGGCATCCGGCCGGATGCGCCGCGCGGTCTTTGGTGCGAGCTGCAATAGCGCCCGGATGGCGCCCCCGGTCTTTTCCCTGGCGCGTAGCTCCAGCACCTGGCCGAGCAAGACGAGGACCGTCACCACCGCCGCGGCCTCGTAGTAAACCGGCACCGTGGATCCGTTGTGTCGCAGGGCGCCCGGAAACACGCCCGGCGCCAACGTGGCCGTGAGACTGTAGAGATAGGAGGCGCCGACACCCAAGGCCACGAGGGTGAACATATTGGGCGAGCGCTTCAGAATCGATGTCCACGCCCGCGCGAAGAACGGCCATCCGCAGCCCAGGGCGATGGGCGTGGTCAGAGCACACTGGATCCACAGGGATGCGCCCGGCGTCAGGACATCGTGCAGATGCAACAGATCGAGATGAGCGCCCATGTCCAACAGGACGACGGGGACGGCGAGTGCGGCAGCGATCACGAACCGCCGGGTCATGCTCCCCAGTTCCGGGTTACCGCCTTCTGCAGTCGGACCGTCAGCGCCTTCCAAGGCCATGCCGCACAAGGGGCAGACACCCGGCGCCGTCCGTCGAATCTGGGGGTGCATCGGACAGGTGTAGATCATTACGGAACAACCCTACGCCCACCCGGCCGGCCGTCTGTTGGCTTGCGCACAGTGCGTCCCGCACTGTCGCGCTCGCGTGCCGCGATTCAGCTGCGCGGGCGGAGACCTCCCAGGAACTCCAGCAATTTCGGCACGACCCGATCGGGCATTTCGACGTGCGGATAGTGCCCCGCTCCTTCGACGATCAGGCTCTCCGCGCGGAGGGCGCCGGCAAGCCACTGCGCTTCCGCCCGCGGATCCGCAAAGTCCGGATCACGCGTCCCCATGACGACCAAGGCCGGCACCCGAGCCTGCGGCACGATGGCGGCCGTGTCGGCCTTCGACAGACCGATCATCGTCTCGAGGGCAGCCATCCGGCCCGGTTCATGCAGATTGCGGGACAAGGCTGCCTTGACAGCGGCTTGGTCGGCGGGCTTTTCAGTCGGAAACAGACTGTCCCAATACGTGGTCCAGAACCAGACGCGCCACGGCCCCGCGAACCCCAGGCGCAACGCCGGCCTCGCAAACCAGGAGAGTTCCGCGTCGCGAACGACCGGACCCAGGAGCACGACACCCCTGACGCTGGCCGGCGCGTCGTGCGCTGCCCACAGTGCGGACCCTGCCGCGAACGAGTTCCCGAGGATGATTGCCGGACCCGCATCGAGCGCATGGATCAGCGCCAAGGCATCCCGGCCGACCGCATGTGCCGAATAGTCGCTCCACTGCGCCGTCGACTCCCCGAATCCGCGGACATCCATGGTGACCACCCGATAGCCTGCCTGCTGCAGGACCGGGCGCAGCCGCCGATACTCGGCCCGAACATCCCCCATGCCCGGAATCGCCAGGATGAGCGGCCCTGCGCCTCCCGTGTCGTCATAGGCAATCCGCCCGCCATCGACCGCGAGCACGCGGGTTTCCTCGGCAGGCGACACCGCCGATGGGGCGGCGCCGACTGGCTCTGCGCATGAGCTTGGGGCATTGGCGATCAACGCGGTGGTCATCAACGCCGTGGACACGAGTTTCGTCGCCATTCGACTCTCCGGTTGTGGAAGAACGCGCTCATCCTAGGACGGGAACAAATAAACGCCAATTGCTTATTTACGAACTTTATCCATACAATTATGTATGGCCTCCGATTCTCCCGACTGGCATTTGTTCCGCGCATTCCTCGCGGTCGTGCGCGAGGGCAGCCTCTCCGGCGCCGCGCGCGCCCTCGGCACGACCCAGCCGACAATGGGTCGGCAGGTGGCCGCCCTCGAAGCCGCCTTGGACGTGAAACTGTTCACGCGCTCGCTCGACGGCCTTGCTCCCACGGAGGCCGGCTTGCGACTGATCCCGTCCGTCGAAGCGATGGCCGCGGCCGTCGAGGCAGCCCGGCGCTCGGCGTCCGGCGACGATGTCGACGACCGTGGAACCGTCCGCCTGACCGCGAGCGAGATGATCGGCAGCGAAGTCCTGCCCCCGCTCCTCGCGGACTTTCAAACTCGACATCCGACGATCGCCGTCGAACTCCTGCTCTCGAACCGCAATGAGGATTTGTTGAGGGGCGACGCCGACATCGCGGTTCGCATGGTTCGCCCCACGCAGGGCGCGCTGGTCGCGAAACGAATCGGAACGATCGACATCGCCCTATTCGGCCACCGAGACTACTTCAAACGGCACCCACTCCCGCGACGCCTCGAGGATCTGCGTGATCATGCCTTGATCGGCTTCGATCGTAACCAAGCCTACGCCCGAGTGCTCGAGCGGAGCGGTGTACACTTCACCCGGGACTCGTTCGCGTTCCGCTCGGATAGCGAACATGCGCAGATCGCGGCTCTGCGGGCGGGCCTCGGCGTGGGTGCCTGCCAGGTGGGCATCGCGAGACGAGAGAAGCATCTGATTCACGTGCTGCCATCCGAATTCGTGGTGGCGATGGATTGCTGGCTCGCGATGCATCGCGACTTGCGGAGCAGCCGACGCATTCGGCTGCTGTTCGAGCACCTGGCCGTGGGCTTATCAGCCTATGCGAAAACCAGCCGCCCCCGAGGCATCCGGTCGTAGGGTGAGGTTTCATGGAACGGTCGGGGCGCGACGGCGCATCCGCGATTTTGCGCCCGCGGGAAAATCCGGTTAGGGTCGTGCTTGATCACGAGGAGAGGACCATGAATCGACGGAGCGCCTTGCGCCTGCTGGCCGGCGCGATCAGCAGCGCAACACTGGGCGCCACGAGCGGATTGCCCAGGAATGCCGTGGCCGCGAGCGCCGCTGCTCGCATTCGCCCGGACGCAGCGAGCGTGCTGATCGTCGTCGATGTGCAAAATTGTTTCATCGCGGGTGGCACTCTGGCCGTTCCTCACGGCGAGGACGTCGTGCCCGTGATCAACAAAATCGCAGCGGCGTTCGCCAACGTCGTGATGACGCAGGATTGGCACCCACCGGCGCACGTGTCCTTTGCGTCGAGCCACCCCGGTCATCGGCCCTTCGAGACGATCGAAGTCGGCTATGGCAAGCAGACGCTTTGGCCGGATCATTGTGTGCAGGGAACGCAGGACGCCGCGCTGGACCGCGATCTCGAGATTCCGCAGGCGGAATTGATCGTTCGCAAGGGATTCGATCGTGACGTGGACAGCTACTCGGCATTCCGCGAGGCGGATCGAGCCACCCCCACGGGGCTACAGGGCTATCTGCGCGAGCGCGGCATACGGCGGGTGTTCGTTTCCGGCTTGGCCACCGACTTTTGCGTTGCCTGGACCGCGCTCGACTCCCGCGAGGCCGGTTTCGACACCTACGTCATCGAAGATGCCTGCCGCGGCATCGATCTCGAGGGCTCGGTGAAGGCTGCGTGGAAGGAGATGACCCGGCGAGGTGTTCGGCGCATTCAATCCGCGGACATCGACATGGGTTGATCAGTACGGCCCGCGGCGAGTTGCACCAGGAGCGACCGCGTTTTTCAGCGCCGCTCAACCCCCGTCCGCGTGCGCCTCGCACTCACCAATGTCTTCATTCCAAACCTCGGGGTGCCGCTCGATGAACGATGCCAGGAGCCGCTCGCATTCGACCGATCCGATGTCGATCACCACGATGCCATGCTCGCGCAGCCAGTCGATGCCGCCGCGAAAAGTGCGCGACTCCCCCACGATCACGGTCATGATCCGAAACTGGCGAATGAGCCCGCTGCAATACCAGCAGGGCGCGAGAGTCGTCACCATGATGGTGTCCTGATAACGGCGCTGCCGGCCCGCTTTGCGAAAAGCGTCGGTCTCCCCGTGGACGGAGGGGTCGTTCTCCTGGAGGCGCCGGTTGTGCCCCTGGCCTAGCAGCCTCCCGTCCTTGTGGAAGAGCGCGGCGCCGATCGGGATGCCACCCTCCGCAAGTCCGAGCCTCGCTTGTCCAATGGCAACGTCGAGCATCGCCTGGTGGTCGATGACGGCCCAGCGTGGGAGCTCAGGTGCCGGATGCTGTTCATGGGTCATGTGCTTCCCCCGCGGCCGGTTCTTCGGTGAGTTATGTCACATAATTGCAACTATCGGATTGTACCCGCGCGCACCGCCCGATTAAATGCATCATTCTTCCTGGCCCTCCGGAGTCTGCCATCCCCGTTGCATGGATGATTCGCTGCTTTGCGGTGGATCTTGCCCTCTGGTTCGTCGTGCCGTGCGCGTTCCTGCTCGCCTACGTGCTCGGCTACTCGGAGCCTTCCTCGTCGATCGCTCCACACCTGGAACTGGCGGGCATGCCGCTGCTGGCCCTGTTCCTGATCCGCTTGGTGCTGGCCCGATCGTCCGCAAGCCATACCATGTATTTCCTCGTCACCTCGACCCTCACGTCGAGCGTGCTGGCGCTGTTCGTCGTCTATTACGCGATCGTCTTGATCGGTTTGCATTCCTGGGGCGGCGTGGTCGCCTGGAATGTCATACCCACATTCTTCCTGCAGACCTCGCTGATCACGGAAACCTGGAACATTCCGCGCGTCTGCATCATCGTCATTCCGTTGCTCGTGTACTGGCTCTCCATCGTTCTGTGCCGGCGCTACTTCGACCGGGTCGATTGGGTACCGTTCCTCGTTCCTCGTCTGTCGGGATTGATGTTCACGGGGGTGATGATCATCGGCCTCGCGGCCATCGTCAGCGTCGTTCTGCAATTCGGCAACGCAACGCTCGCGCCAACGTCCGAGCCTTTGAGTCTGACCTGCTTTCCGCCCTCCTCCGGCATGGATTTGGAGGGATTCGTGGTCAATCCCGTCAGGGCGGGCCGAATGGACATCCTCGAGGATGCGGCGCGGAAATCCTACGTCAGCGTCGGCGCCTTCTCCCACGGCGTGCGCCGCATGAACCTCGTATTCATCCTCGTCGACGCGCTACGTCCCGACCACCTCGAGCAATACGGCTATGACCGCCCGACGACGCCGAACTTGACGCGGATGGCGCGCGAACACTCGACGCGCGTCATGCGGGACGTCCACTCCACTTGTGCCGACACCGCCTGCTCGGTGTTCAGCCTGTTCAGCTCGACGTTCCCGGGGCATTTTGCCGCCCATCCGTTCATGCTTCACCACGTCTTGTGGCGCAACGGCTATCACATTCACTTGATATTGAGCGGTGACAAGACGTACTTCTACAGCCGCAAGCAATATTACGGCGACGTCGACACGTTCTATGACGGTACCCAGGCGCCGGGCTACTACATGAACGATGATCAGCTGGTCATCGACAAAATGGCGAAGATGCCACGATTCGACGGCAACCCGGTGATGTTTCACTTTCACCTGATGTCGGCGCACATCCTGCGCAAGCGCGATCTCGGGTCCGGTCCCTTCCAGCCTGAACAGCGGTACTTGTTTCCCGACAATCACGACACGGGCCCCGGCGGCGAGATTCTCACCGCACCCCTCAACTACTACGACAACGGTGTAGTGCGGGCCGACGACGTGATCGGACAGCTCATGAAACTGCTGAAGGACAAGGGCTATCTCGAAGATACGCTGGTCGTGATCACCGCGGACCACGGCGAGTCTCTCGGCGAACACGGCTTGTACCGACACGCCAACAGCGTGCGGGAGGAGGTATTGCGGGTCCCGCTGATCATGCTCGCCTACGGCCGGCCGCTGCAGATCCCGAATCCGCCGCGCACTTTCGCCTCTCAGGTCGACATTGCGCCCACGATTCTGCGGGAGCTGGGATTACCGCAGCCGAGCAGCTGGGTCGGCCGGCCGCTGCAACAGAAACAGAACCTCGACATCAGCTTTTTCGTCGAACATGCCTATCATGGGCTGATCGATCACCGGGATCCGGCGAATCAGTGGAAATACTGGGTGGATCAGGACACCGGTGCCGAGCGTGTTTTCAATTTGAGTGCCGATCCGCACGAAGAACACGAGCTTCACAATCAGCTGTCGGCGGCGCGCCTCAAGGATTGGCGTTCCCGCATCGACGATGAGATGGGCACCCCGCTGCCGGTGCGTTAAACCGGATCATCCGGTCCCGCATGGCGTTCCGCATAGCCAGCACCCGTCGAGTATGAGACAGTTACCGCGAGAGAGCAGGTCAGAAAGGGATTTCGATGTTGAGTGACCGATTCGTGCGCCCTACCGGTCTGTCGACGAGTCCCTGAGGTCGTCGGCGTGGGCACTTACGGGTTCTGGCAAGGAAGGGGGATGACCGTCGGTCTCCTCGGGTTATCCTTCAGCATCGTTACAGTGGTCGCGGTAAAGGCATCGCCGGTGATCCAAGACGCTCCGCCCACGATCGACGCCGTCACCGACAACGCGACAGGGCTCCGTTCGCCGCTGCCGGACCTCATGTCCGACAAAGCCTACGCGCGGACCGTCGCCGAGGAGGCCCGGATCATCGCCAGACTTCTCGCACACCCTGACGCGGATACCCTCGCGACGGCGGCCCTGATGTCCCGGTTTCCATCGAAGGATTCGGGTCCCGAAAGCCCATTGGCACTGATACGCCAAGCGACCGCGCTTGCGCCCGGTCGTCCTGAACTCGCGTGGCTCGAACTCACCATTTGCCTGCGGCTCAAATGCGATGCCGAGACACAGATCGAGACCCGCATTCAAGCACTGGATCCGGATAACGGCTTCGTGTGGCTCGAGGCGCTCAGCCGCAGCATCGCCGTCGGATCCGAACCCGCAGTGACCGACTTGGTGCAACGGATCGGTGCGAGTTCCCAAATCACGTTCTATTTCAATCGCCTCCTGGTCATGGCCACTGATGCGCTCGCGGTCGGCGAGCCCAGGGAGCGACTGTGGAAGCGCGCGAGCATCGCCATCGGGATGGTCTCGGCCACCAGCATTCCCCCGCTGCAGCCCCTCTCACGAGCGTGTCGAGTCGCGGAGCTCACCCAAGAGGGTCGTCGCGCCGCGTGTGAGATGCTGATGTCTCGCCTGGAGCAGTCGAGTGAAATCATCGACCAACTGATCGCCCTCAGCATCGAGGCGCGCTGGTGGCCTTCCGACAGCCCGGCGCGCGCCCTCGTCGACCGCAAACGCCGGCGACTTCAATATGTCCTTTCAGAATCGTCTCGGTTGCGGCTCTTTCGCCTGAATCACGACATGGCCATACGAATTGACGCGGCGCGTAGGTACGAACGCGAAGAGGATGTCGAGTTGGCGGTCATCAGATCTTTTGGCGAGCCGACGGATCCACCGGCGAAGTGGGAAAACCCATTTCGCGAGTGATAGCGGGTGGCGCTACAACAAAGCTATTGATTTTTTTGTAGATTTATTATGGTAACCCTGCATTCCGCTTTACAGAAGCGTGATCGATCGGAGATTCGTATGAGTACCATCACTGTGTCGTCAAAGTACCAGATCGTCATTCCGTCGAAGATTCGCAAGGCACTGGGCATCAAGCCTGGCGAGAAACTCCATGCCATCGAGTATCGGGGGCGGATTGAACTTGTGCCCGTGCGGCCGACCAAAGCTGCTCGCGGGTCGCTCAAGGGTATCGACAGCAGCGTGCCTCGTGATGCCGACCGTCCATGAACGTAGTCGAACCCTCCGCCTGGCTCGAGTACTTGGCCGACCGCCCCAACGCCGAGATCTTTGCAAAACCGATCGAAGCCACCCGATCATTGATCGTACCGACCCTCGCGTTATTCGAAGTGTTCAAGCGAGTCAGCCAGCAGAGGAATGAAGACGACGCACTGCGAGCTGTTGCGGTCATGGAGCAAGGCAGAGTTGTGGATCTGGATCGCGCGACGCTTTGAACTCAGGATTCGGATTTCGAAGCATTACCTAGCGCTCGCTCACGCGAAGCGATAGCAAGGGAAGCTTGCAGCTCCGAGGACCCCAGACTACTCTCCGGAACCCGGTCGCTTGCAGCTTTGTGCTACTTGTAGCACAACAATCAGATGAAAGAAGCAGGTATCCGTGAAGCCAGGCAGAACCATACCGCTCTCATTGATGAGGTACGCAAGGGTCACGAGGTAACGATTACCGATCGTGGCAGGCCGGTTGCGCGACTCGTTCCGCCCCGGCTTTGAAACCGTGGCGAAAATTGTCGGCGCGTTCGGCATGCGGCTGAGCGCGCAAGCAGCTTGATGGTATGTCAGCCGCGCTCAGAAATATTCGCTTGCCCGGCCCACCGACTGGGGACAGACCACGGACAAAGCATTCGACATATTGGTAGCGGGGGCGTGCTACCGATCCAAGCAATCCTATTATGTCGACTCATCGTCTTGAAATGACTGCCACTTACGCGTCCGCTTGTGGCGAAGACACATAGCCCCACTTGCCAAAGGCCGCTTCTCGGCATATGCTCAGGCATATGTCAGATCGACACGTCAAGCTATTTAAAAATGGTCGGAACCAGGCCGTCCGGATCCCCAGGGAGTTCGAGCTGCCCGGCGATGATGCAATCATGCGCAAAGACGGCAATAAGCTGATCATCGAAGCGGTCCCTCCGCGTTCATTGATCGAATTGCTCGCGACTCTCGAGCCGTTGAGCGAAGCATTTCCACCGATACCCGACAAGACTCCTGACGAAGTCGAAATCTGATGCGCTACCTGCTCGACACGAACATCGTGT
>Ga0116230_10001646_pt1 | contig 21357 bp, 15 predicted proteins | sample S1TSphfallax_3_FD_88678 | JGI IMG/M metagenome (GOLD analysis project Ga0116230, IMG submission 88678) | Host-associated microbial communities from peat moss isolated from Minnesota, USA - S1T2_Fd - Sphagnum fallax MG | ecosystem: Host-associated > Plants > Peat moss > Unclassified | place... | reverse complement strand
GGCGCGAAGCTGGCCGGCGTTGGACTGGATGACATAGGCAAGGCGCGCCGCGCCGCCCTCTCCCGCTAAGACGGGGGGCGAGGTCAAGTGGACCCGTGCGATCTCCCGCCCCAGCGCCTCGCCCAGGGAGCCGTCCGTGGGCGGGCGTCGCGAGAGCAGGGAGTCATCGGAAAAACGGCGCATCTCCAGAGCCAGGTCGAGCACCTCTCCGGCCCCGTCCCACTCCAGGTTTCCATCGGCCATCACGGTAATAGCGCGGACGGCGCGATAGATATCAGGCGCCGTGAGGCGGTTGAAGGCCAGCTCTCTGTCGATGGCCCAACGACGCCGTGGCAGGCTGGTGAAGTCGACAAAGCCGAAATTGACAGGCTTCTTGAGCTTGAGCGCGCGATCCTCGAAAAGGAAAACCCATGAGATTGAGGTTTCGATGACCTGCTGGCACGGCCGCGCCCCGCCGGCTCCCGCGCGCAGCCAGGCGTCGATCCGACCATCAAGAGCGTCATCGGCCTTGCTGTCATGGGCTTTGGCGTCATCCGGGCGGGGGCGATCAGAGTCTGGCGGCGACATGGCCCTGCCTGAACGCCCCATCCGCAGGCGCCGGTCAAGGCGGGAGGCTTGAGCACAATAAGCGATCTGGCCCGCGCCGACGCCCTGGCCGCCTTCCGGCCTGGCGCTCACGTCTATATTCAGGGCGCTGGAGGGGAGCCCCTGGCGCTTCGCGAAATGCTCGCCGCGGCCCCGGACGCGCTTACAGACGTTTCCCTCACGAGCTGCTTCCTCCCCGGGATGAACGAGTTCGACTATGCCGCCCTCAACCCCACGGCGAAGCTGGCCACCTTCATGCTTCCCGCCGCCTTAAGAGCTTCGTTCACCGCCGGGCGGGTCAGCGTGCGGCCCATGGCCTATTCCCAGATCGCCGCCTACCTGGCGGCAGCGACTTTCGATCTCGCCATTTTTCAGGTGACCCCGCCCGATGCCGAGGGCTGGTGCGGTTTCGGACCCTGCGCTGATTTCGCCGGCGTGGTCTTTCCCAAGGCCAAAACATGCTTGGCCTTCATCAATTCCGATTTGCCGCGCGTGTCCCGGGGTCCACGGGTCCGGCGCGAGGCCATCAACATCGCGATCGAGGCGACGGGCCCCTTCATCACGGCGGCCGAAGAGACCCACAGCGCCGAACGCGCCGCCATCGCCGCCCTCGTCGCGGCGCATGTGCCGGACGGCGCGGCCCTCCAGACCGGTATCGGCGGCGCGCCAGCCGCGGCTCTGGGACGCCTGACGGACCATCGCGGATTGGTCGTGCGCTCGGGCATGGTGACGGAGGCCTATCGCGATCTCGCCCTGGCTGGCGCCCTGGCCGATGGCGCGGAGCACATCACGGGCCTTGCCATCGGCTCTTCCAACTTCATGGGCTGGGCGGCGCACGCCTTTACTTTCGCCGACGCCTTCACGACCCATGGCGCGGCCGGTCTGGCCGCGACGCCGCGCTTCACCGCGATCAATTCGGCGCTCGAGGTGGACCTCTTTGGCCAGGTCAATCTGGAATGGCGTGAGGGGCGGCTGTTCGGCGGCTTGGGCGGCGCGCCTGACTTCGCCCGGGCCGCCCGGCGTTCAGAGGGCGGGCGGTCCATTCTCGCCCTGCCCGCCACCGCCAAAGGCGGGCGCCTCTCACGGATCGTTTCGCGCCTGACCACGCCGACAGTCTCGCTCAGCCGCGACGACGCCGATCTGATCATTACCGAATGCGGCGCCGCTGACCTGCGCGGGGCCGATCTTCAGACCCGCGCCCGCCGCCTGATCGCCGTCGCCGCGCCAGACCAAAGGAATGGCCTGGAAAGGGCCTGGGCGGAGATGGCGCCTTTCTAGCGCTTGGCGGCGCACCGGGATGGCAAACGGCCCCGCCATGCCAAATTCGCCATCACGATCCCGGGCATGACCGCGGTCATGCTCCCCAGGAGAAAATAGAACGGCTTATGGGCCCATGCGAGGCTGAGGATCAGCAAAGCGTCTATCGCGGCCACCAAGCCCATCGACGTCGCCAGTATGATAGCGAACTTACGCTTGGGCATATGAGATCTCCGCCACGCCAATCGGATTTTCACTTGAAAAGCGCGACCTGTCGAGAGGGGGGCTCTAGGGAAGAGGCCAAGGCGGCCGCCGCATCTCAAACTTGTTGTCGGGACCAATGGTGAAATAGTCGCCCCAGCCGCCCCCGCGCAGGATTGGCTCGCCAGCAAGGGTGTCATAGACGCCATCAGTGATCAGCGTCTTGTCGATGTGGACGGCCACCACTTCGCCCAGGACCAGCCAGGTGTCGACCGCATCGCCGTCCGCGCCCGAAAGCTGAAGGATCTGGGTCATCCGGCACTCGAAATTCACCGGACTCTCCAGGACCCTCGGCGCTGCGATAAGACGCGAGGGCGCGCGGGTGAGGCCGGCCAGATCAAATTCATCCACCTCTGGCGGCGCGGGGGCGCAGCTGATGTTCATGGCTTCGCTCAGTCGCCGCGTCGCGAGGTTCCAACAGAATTCGCGGCTGGCCGCGACATTGGCGACGGTATCCTTCCAGCCGATTGACGAGAAACCAATGATCGGCGGGACGTAGTTGAAAGCGTTGAAGAAACTGTATGGCGCCAGATTGGCCACCCCTGTTGATCCCAAGCTGGAGACCCATCCGATGGGACGGGGCGCGACAATCGCATTAAAGGGATCGTGACGCAGACCATGGCCATCTCGCGGCTGATAGAAATGGACACGACGGTCAAACATCATTGATCTCCAGAGGTATTCGAAGCGAGCGTCTCGTTGAGGATGAAACTGCAACAACAAAGCTCGTGGGCAAGTCAGGACGGCGGCTCGGAATATAGAGAGCCTTTTGGGCCAATCACCACATGATCGGCATCCCAGATTTCCGCGCCTTCTTCACGGCCCCTCATCCACTGAGCGAATAAAAACTGAATTCGCCAATTCAGACGCTTGTTCACGACACGAATTCAAGTTAGGGGATGTGCCCGCAACCAGAGGTAAGCCATGGACGAGTCGAATTCTCAACTTATCGTCGAAAAGACGAGCGAAATTGTCGCAGCTTTTGTTTCGAATAATGAGACCTCGACCGCTGAGCTTCCGACGCTCATTCAGGCTGTACATCGGGCTCTGTCGGGCATCTCGTCCGGCGCGCCTGAACCCGAAGCCCGTAAGGAACCCGCGATATCGGTGCGTCGCTCCGTGACGCCGGATTACTTGGTCTGCCTGGAAGACGGCCGGAAGTTTAAGTCCCTGAAGCGTCACCTGCGGACCAAATATGATATGAGCCCCGAGGATTACCGGTCCAAGTGGGGCCTGGCCAAGGATTACCCCATGGTGGCGCCCAACTACGCCGCCGCCCGCTCTGCCCTTGCTAAGAATATGGGCCTGGGCAAGGGTGGACGTCAGCCGCCCAAGGCGACGACCGCACGCGCGAAGCGCGCCAAATCGGGCGGTTAAGCCTCCTTTCAAAACCTGCCTACCGTCTTGCACGGCGTCCGGTCTCGAAAAGCCGGACGCCGTTTTCGTGTCGGCTCCCGGCGCGGCCCAGAGCTTTAGGACGTTTCACCGAAACGTGTGAATCAAGCTCTCACATTAGATAGCAGGACGACTCCATTAAAAATCATCTTGCTCTTAGTTCCCCAGATTATCGGTCTTGCGGATGAAGGCCGCGACATTGTCGTGAAGCTCTTTCAGGGCCGGCTCATGGGCGTAAACCATGTGGCCTGACTGGTAGTAGTGATACTCTATATTACCATCGAGCTTGGCCGGAATCTGCAGGTGGTGCATCTCGTACCAGCCCTCATAAAAGGGTGTCGCGAGGTCGTAATAGCCGCCATTGACCATGATCTTCAGGTTGGGGTCGTATTTCATGGCGTAGGCAAGATCGGGCATTACGTTTTCGATCCCGGGTAGGGGGAAGGGCGCGCCAGGCGGCTGGTGAGCGCCGCCCCAATATTTGAAAACATCGATCTCAGGCTTGTAGATCTTCCCGTCGCCGTAGTTCAGCTCCTTGCGAACATAGCTATTGAACAGGGAGACATAGGCCGAGCTGATCGCCGCGGACTGCGGATCGTATTCGACTTCCTTTTCCAGCACGTCCATGGAAGGACCGGAGAAGCGTGTATCCAGACGGCCGGTATCGAGGCCCTCGTCGTTCTGAAGCTCATGCTCGAACATGCCGCCGGTGACGCGCAGATCGGCCTTCACAAGATAGGCGGCGGGCAGGCCCGTATAGCGGCTCATCTGCTCGGCGATCTGGGCTTTTCGCGCGGGCTCAAGGCTTGAGCCGGCCTGCAGCGCGGAGGCGTAATCGCCGTTAGCGAATTGCTCCACCTCAGCCAGGAACGGCTCCAGGGCGGCCGGCCGGGTTCCGGGCAGGCGATTGTGATACCACGCGCTAGCGGCATAGGTAGGCAGGGCGGTGATATAGGCTTCGTCCGTGCCCGGATTTGCCTCCGGCGCGTCGGCGCTGAGGTCGAAATTCAGGATCTGCGAAAGCAGAATGACGCCGTTGAAATCGACGTCCTCCTGTGTCTCCAGGTCATTGATCAGCACCGCCGAACGCGGTGTGCCGTAGCTTTCGCCAAACAGGTATTTGGGCGAATTGAAGCGGCCATACTTGCTCAAGAACGCCATGATGAACTGACGGAAGGTCGAAGCGTCGGCGTCCAGGCCATAAAAGGCCTTTTCCTTATCCTTGCCCGCGATGCGGCTGAAGCCCGTGCCGGGCGCGTCTACAAACACCAGGTCCGAGGCGTCGAGAAGACTATAGGCGTTGTCCACCAGCTTGTAGGGCGCGGCGGGGGTGTGACTATCATCATTGGTGATCACGCGACGGGGCCCAAAGGCGCCCATGTGCAACCAGACGGTCGAGGAGCCGGGCCCGCCATTATAGAGGAACGTGATCGGCCGGTCCGGGCTGGGAACGCCCTTCTTGAAATAGGCGACATAGAAGATGGAGGCCGCCGGCTTTTCCGCCTCGGCCTTGGCGTCTGCGGGCGCGGCCGGAATATCGTCCGCATCCTTGGGATGCACCACCAGGGTTCCCGCCACCGCGCGATAGTCGATGCGCTGACCCTCCACGGTGACCGAACCCTCCGTGGTCACCGCCTCCGGCGTGAAGACACCATCGGGCGCCGCCGGGGCAGGTTTGGCCGTGTCAGCGGTGGGCGCCTTGGCCTTGGGCTCATCGGCAAGACTGGCGCCGGCTAGCAGGGCGAGCGAGGCGGCCGCAAGGAGCATATTCTTCAGTTTCAACAGTCTCACCTTGTACTGGCGTTTGATCCCGTGACATGGGCTTTAGGACCTCTTGGCCCCGCGGGGAAGCCAAAGAGAGGCGTCGCTTGCGCCGAACCGTCGAAACGCCGACATCTCTCGCAGGTCACAAGGGATGAGCGGGTGAGGATGATGAGATCGGCGATGCAAGTCTTGATCGCGGTTGTCGGCGCGGCCGTTCTGTCGGGGGCCGGCGCCGCCACGGCGGAAGATCTGATTCTCGATTGCAAGGTCCACGCCAATCGGCTGGACCACGGCGTGACCGACTGGCGGCGGCGTTTGATCCTGTCGCCGAGCCATACGGTGGAAATTTTTGACGACTTCGGACAGGGTCTTGAGCATCGCGGGCGCTCCAGAGTGCTTCCCGTGAGTGGGAACCGCATCATCCTGGAAAACGGCGGCGGCAAACTCGCCTATCTCGATCGACAGACTCGCACATATCACCTGAGCAATGGGCCGAGTCATTTCACTCTGGAGGGACCCTGCGAGAGAGTCCGGGGCGCGAGATAGAGCGGTCTCAAGCGCGCTGTGGAATGACTGGCAGAATGACGCGCGAGGGGCGCGATGCGTCGACGAAGATCGTGTTCCGGGCGATGCGCCGGGTAAGGCCCTGCCCCTCGGGATCGCCGGTGTTCGGATTGACGTCGAAGTGCGGGAAGTTGCTGGAGGAGACATCCAGCCGGATCCGATGGCCCTTCTTGAAGAGGTTCGAGGTGGGGAAGGCGTCGATGCGAACCTCCATGACCTCACCGGGCGCCAACATCTGCGGTGTCTCCCAGGAATTCCGATAGCGGGCGCGCAAAATGCCGTCGGTGAGATTCATCGCGAAGCCCTCCGGATAGTCCTCATTCGGCGGATGGACGTCGATCAGCTTGATGGTGAAGTCCGTGTCCGGTTGGTCGGAGCCCACAAAGAGATGCGCCGCGATGGCGCCGGTGACCTCAATGTCCTCAGCTAAGGGCGCGGTTTCGAAGACCAGCACATCAGGCCGGGCGGCCAGGGGCAGATAGGGCTCCCGCGAGCCGAAGAATCTGGGCCCCTCGACCTGATCAAAAGCGCCGCCCACCATAACGGGCTTGCCCGAGGTGATCGTTCCTCCAATGCTGGGAACCGGGTGATCAGGATCGAAATCATAGCCGAGTGGCGGCCCATCAGCATCGGGTGGCGACGTGTGCAGGGTTCCGTTGCCATGGAGGTAAAACATTGTGGCCTTGGCGTCGGGGATCGGCCAATCGCGCTCCGCCCGCCAGCGGCCGCCATGATCCATCCGCCCCGCACCGTTGCGCCGCCCGCTGCCCCCGCCCATGACAAAGATTCGCACCGATGGCTCAGCCTCGACGCCGTTTCGCCGTCCCTTCAGCCAGGCGTCGAACCAGCGCAGGCGCAGGTCCAGGAAATCGGGAGCGAGATTTCCGTCCACCGTCGCGGCGGGGCCAAAGTCCACATCCCCGGCGAAGGTCAGGGTCCGGTCCCCGTGAGTCCAGGGGCCAAGGATCAGGCGAACCGGGCCGCGTTTGCGCTTTGACAGACCCACATAATTGGTTGTGGCCGTACGCGGATAGGGATCATACCAGCTCGACATATGGACCATGGCCGCGTCCGGAAATTGGTCATAGAAACCCTCCGCATAAATGCCGAGCTGCTTCCAATAGGCGTCGAAGTTTCCATGCCGCCATTGCTCATAGACATAGTCTTCGTATTCGGGCGCGTCGCTTAAGGGGGAATGGCCCTTTTTCCAGGGCATGCGAGCGAACCAGGCGCGAAGGTCAATGGCCTTTAGAGCCCTCAGCCGCAGAGGGTTACCCGCGATCTCCGGACTTTCCTGGGCGGCCGACCAGGCCCACGTCACCTGTTTGAGTTCGAATGCGCCGCCCTGACGAATACCCCCTTGATAGGCGTTGGCGAACCCGCCGCTGTCGATGAACATGGCGGCCACGCCGGGTGCGCCGGCGCTGCCCAGGGCGCCCTGCGTATGCGCCGCATAGGAAAGCCCCATGGTTCCGATCTTTCCGTCGCACCACGGCTGTTTCAGGATCCAGGCGCAGGTATCGTAGCCGTCCTCGCCATCGCTGAGATACTTCACGAAGGCGCCCTGTGAGCCATATCGGCCGCGGCAGTCCTGATAGATCACCACATAGCCCCGGGATACGAAGACGCGGGCCACCTCCGCCCGGCTCATGGGTGTCGTGTTCTCCACGGTGATTTCCGAGCGGCTGGGGACGCTCTTGCCATAGGGCGTGCGTTCCAGGATCACCGGAAACCGTCCCGACGCGGGCTTGCCCCGCTGGGCGGGTCGATAGACATCCGTGGCCAGCTTCATCCCGTCGCGCATGGCGACCATGACATCGGAGGTCAGCACCATCTCCCAAGGCTCGTCCTCCGCCAGCGCCTGGCGCGCGGTGAAGACGGCGCCGGCGGCGGCCAGAACGGCGCCCAGGGTGCGACGGGTGGGGTAGGTCATGACGGGCGGGGGCCTCGACTTCGGCTGGCCCCCAACCCTGACGGATGGCGCGGCGCGGGTCTAGACCGCGACCTGGGCGCCCATTTCCACCACACGGCCAGGAGGAATGGCGAAAACCTCGCTGGGATCGGCGGAGTTGCGGCTGAGCGCGATAAACAGCAAATCCTGCAGGTGGCGCAAGCCGTGGTCGTGGGTGGGCACGATCGTTCGCCGTCCCAGGAAATAAGACGTGGCCGCCGGATCCAGGGAGAAGCCTGGAACGTGGAGGCGGGCGATGGCCGCGGGAACGTCCGGCGTCTCCATGAAGCCAAAGGCCAGGGTGATTCGCAGGAATGAGGGGTTCAGCACTTCGACCCGGGCGCGCGTCTCGGGCGCCACGCGCGGCTCATCGGTGGTGACCACACTGACGATGACGTTGACCTTATGAAGCACGCCATTGTGCTTGAGGTTGTGCAGCAGGGCGCCTGGCGTCAGGGCGGCGTCTGACGTCATATAGACCGCTGTGCCAGGCACCTGATGGCGGGGACGCCTCGCCAATGAGGCGAGGAAATCGCTTAAGGGTATGCGCTCGCGCCGCGCCTTTTCGGAGATGATGGCGCTACCTCTCAGCCAAGTGTAGATGAGCAACGCCATGGCCCCGCCGATTGCCAGGGGCACCCAGCCGCCAGACAGAAGCTTAAGGGAATTAGCGCCAAAGAGTGCGAGGTCTACGACGAGGAGCGGCGCGACCACGACCGATGTCCGCAAGAGGCTCCATCGCCACATCCGCCGCACGACCACAGCCGCGAGGGCGGTTGTCACCGACATGGTTCCGGTCACCGCCAGGCCATAGGCGTCGGCCAGAGCGTCAGAGTTCTTGAAGATTCCCACCAGCAGGATGACGCCCAGCATCAGAGCGAAGTTTACCGTGGGAAGATAGATCTGGCCGGCCTGCGTGTCCGAGGTCCGCCTCACCTCCAGCCGCGGCAGGAGCCCCATCTGCATGGCTGAACTCGAAAGGGAATAGGCGCCGCTGATCACCGCCTGGCTGGCGATAATGCCCGCCATGGTGGCGAGGACTACCAGGGGCACGCGAAGAGCCACGGGCGCCATCTCGAAGAACCAGTCCCTATCAAGCGCGCCGGGCGCATGACTGGCGGCGGTGGAGAGGAAGTGCAGGGCGCTGGCGCCTTGGCCCAGATAGTTCACGGCCAGGGCCGGGAAGACAATGAACATCCAGGCTGACTGGATCGGGCGGCGGCCAAAATGGCCCATATCGGCATAGAGCGCCTCGGCGCCTGTGATGGTCAGGGAGACCGAGCCAAGAACAAACAGACCTATGATCCCATGATCGCTCAAAAACCGCAGCCCATAGAGGGGGTTGATCGACAGCAGAATCCGCGGCGCGTCGGGAATATGCGCCAGCCCCATGGCGGTGATGGCGGTGAACCAGACCAGACAGATCGGCCCAAACCAGGTCGCGACCTTACCGGTTCCTCTGGACTGGGCGAGGAACAGGGCGATGAGGACCGCCAGGCTGATCGTGATTTCCACCGAGGGGGTGATGGCCTGGGCGAGGCCGGGGGCGGTCTTGAGCCCCTCCACGGCGGAGAGGACTGAAATGGCCGGGGTAATGATCGCATCGCCATAGAAGAGGGCGGCGCCGCAAATTCCAAGAACGAGTATCGCACGGGTGCGATGGCCCACCGCGGTTTGGGCCAAGGCCATGAGGGAGAGTATGCCGCCCTCGCCCCTGTTGCCCGCGCGCATGATCAGAAGGACATATTTCACCGTCACCACGATGATCAGGGCCCACAACGTCAGGGACAGGACCCCGAAGACTTCGGGATCGCCCACCCGTCCGCGGGCGGCCTGGGAGATGGCGGTCTTGAAGCCATAGATTGGGCTGGTGCCAATATCGCCGAAGACCACGCCGATGGATCCCATCATCAGACCCGCGAATCGGCGGCGCGCGCCGCCGCCTCGCCGATCTTTGCTGGGGGCGTCGGCGCGTGACTCCGGCGGCGAACTGTTCATGATCGCGGCCTTCTAGGGCGCCCGGCGGCGGAATGAAATGGCGGGGCGAGGCGGGGCGTTGGCCCGTACCTTGGCGCCCAGGAAGATGACACGCGATTGCAAGCTTGCATGGCTAGGCTTGCTCCTCATCTTAGACGGATCGCGAAGGCGGGCGCGGGCGTTCCATGCGAGACCGGGTGACATATACTTGTCTCGAGTCATGATCCTGGCCCAACGCGCCGCGGCGCCTTTGAGCGGAGATAACCTTGGCTGAGACGCGATGGATCCAGGACGATACCCCCCTCGCGGCAATCGGCTCGCCCCGGCGCGCGGCATCCGCGGCCGATCTGATGGCCCAGGCGCAGCGCGCCACGGGTCTTGAAGATTTCGGACAGGGAGGCGTGGAGGAGGGGCTTGATCGCCTGCAATATGCCTATCATGCCGAGGCCAACCTCAATCTGTTTGGACGCTTGGCCACCCGCTGGGATAATCTGCGGCTGCTCAAAAACCTGTTGATTCTCCGTGATCGCGAGCGGGCCGATAGCCGGATTCTAAGCCGCCCTGTGGAACAGCCTATCTTCGTTTTGGGAATGCCTCGTAGCGGCACGACATTCCTTCATGGTCTGCTGGCCGAGGATCCGGCCAATCAGGTGCTGCGATGTTGGCAGGCGATCCACCCCTATCCCGATCATCCCGCGGCGGGCCGCGGGGCGGGCCCCGATAGCGTCCAGCGCAGCTTCAGCTTCTTTAATTGGCTCGCGCCCGAACTTCGCAGTCTTCACCCCTTTGACGCTCGCAGCCCACAGGAATGCACCGAGCTGACCGGCCATAGTTTCCAGAGCCTGCGTTTCGACACCACCTATAATGTCCCCTCCTATCGGCGGTGGCTAAGTCAGAAAGGCCATTTCGAAGCCTACCGACTCCATCGGCGCTTCTTGCAGCATCTGCAGGGCGAGTCGGGCGCGCGATGGGTGTTGAAATCCCCCGACCATGTTTTCGCCATGGAGGCGCTGCGCGCGATCTATCCGGACGCGCGGATCGTCTTTGCTCACCGGGACCCCTTGAAGGTCCTGCCGTCCGTGGCGCGCCTGACAGAGGTGCTGCGCCGGCCCTTCGCGCGACGGGTCGACCCACTCGATGTCGGCCGCCAGATCGTTCGTGACTGGTCGGCCGGGGCCCAAAAGATGATTCACGCCCACGTGGGTAAGCTCTGGCCGACGCACCAGGTCTTTCATGTGCGCTACCGGGGCCTCACCGCCGATCCCGTCAAAACCGTGGGCGCGATGTATGAGCACTTCGGGTTGGATTTCACCCCGACCTATCGCGCCCGCCTGGACGCGGCCGTGTCGCTGAAGCCCGATGGCGGCTATGGACGTAATGTCTACCGGTTTGAGGACTTCGGCCTGGACCCCCGCGAGGAGCGGGAACGCTACCGCGACTATATGGCCTGTTTCGATATCGAGATGGAGTTTGCCGGGGCGTGAAACTCCGAACGCTTCTGGCGGTGCTCGCCGGCGCGGGGCTCTTGGTCTGGTTGCTGCTGCGAACAGGTTTGAAGCCGGTCATCGCCGCGGCGGACAGGCTGGGCCTACTGGGCCTAGCGTTAATCGTCGTCTTTCAACTCGTCCTCTCCCTGATGATGGGCGGCGCGTGGGCCTTGCTCGGCCGGGGTGGGCGGCCGATGCCCTTCAGCGGATTTGTCTGGGCGCGCTTGACGCGCGATGCGGTCTCACAAGCCTTGCCGCTCACACAGGTCGGCGGACTGGTCATTGGCGGCCGCGCCCTGGCGTTGGAGGGCATGGGGGGTGACTTCGCCTTAGCCTCGACGATCAGCGATCTGGCCGTTGAGTTCGTCACTCAGATTGCCTTTGTGGCCCTGGGCGGCGCCTTGTTGGCCTGGCTCAGGCCCCAAGAGCATATGGGCGCGCCCGTGTTGGCCGTGGTCGGCGCCCTGGCGACCATGGCGACGGGCATGGTGCTCGCCCAGTTCTGGGGCGCGCATTGGATCGAGACCGGCCTGCGCCGTGTCCTGCGCATTGCCCCTGGCGGCGATGAAGCGGCCCCGGTCGCCCAGGCGTTTCGGGTCATCGGGCGCCGCCCGGGCCACATCGCTCTGGCCTGCGCGCTTCATCTGGCCGCCTGGCTCCTTGCCGCGGTGCAGACCTGGCTCACTCTCGCCCTTCTTGGAGTCCGGATCAGCCTGGGCGGGGCCGTGGTGCTCGACAGTCTGACCGCCGGGGTCAAGGCGGTGGCCTTCTTCATTCCCGCGTCCCTGGGGGTTCAGGAGGGGATGCTGGTATGGCTTGGTCTGATGTTCGGCGTGGCGCCGGGCGCCGCCCTGGCGCTTTCGCTTGCCAGAAGGGCGCGCGACCTCGTGATAGGTTTGCCCGTATTGGCCGCCTGGCAATGGCGCCACGGCGCGCGAATCTGGCGGCGAGAGCCCGACGCCCCTATCGCGGCAGGTCGCTCGTCCCCATGAGCGCCAGGTCCACCGCTCTCGCGCATTGACGGCCCTCGCGAATAGCCCAGACCACCAGGGATTGACCCCGGCGCATGTCGCCGCAGGCGAAGATGCGATCACGCGAGGTGCTGTAATCCTCCGTATTGGCCGCCACGGCGCCGCGCGCGTCGAGAGCCACGCCCGCCTGTTCCAGCACGCCCTCATGGTGGGGCCCGACGAAACCCATCGCCAGAAGGACCAGATCAGCGCGCAGTGTAAAGCCGCCCCCCTCCACCTCTGTCATGGCCATTCGTCCGTCGGGTCCGCGCGTCCATTCCAGCCGGGCGCATTCCAGAGCCTCAATCCGGCCATCAGCGCCGATGGCGCGCCGGGTCGCCACGGCGAAATCCCGCTCACAGCCCTCCTCCTGGGAAGAGGAGGTGCGCAGCTTGAGCGGCCAGTTGGGCCAGGTCAGGGCCTTATTCTCGTGGACCGGAGGCTCTGGCATGATTTCCAACTGCGTCACCGAGGCCGCGCCCTGCCGATTGGCTGTGCCGATGCAGTCCGAGCCCGTGTCCCCGCCCCCGATGACCACGACATGCTTGCCGCGCGCACTGATGACCCCCGCCGGCGCCGCCGCAGACTCCGGGTCGCCCGCCACGCGCTTGTTCTGTTGGGTCAGGAAGTCCATGGCGAAATGGACGCCTTCCAGGCTGTGTTCAGGGAGGTCGAGGTCCCGCGGCCGCTCGGCGCCGCCGGCCAGCACAACGCTGTCATATTGGTCCAGCAAATCGCCAATGGGGACATCCACGCCCACATGCACGCCGGGACGGAAGCTGACACCCTCCGCCGCCATCTGATCCAGGCGCCGGTCGATAAGGGTCTTTTCCATCTTGAAGTCAGGAATGCCGTAGCGGAGCAGGCCGCCAATCCGGTCGTTCTTCTCAAAGACGCTCACGGCGTGACCCGCCCGGGCGAGTTGCTGGGCGCAGGCCAGACCCGCCGGACCCGATCCCACGATCGCCACGCTTTTGCCCGTGGCGGCCAGTGGCGTCTGCGGTGGGATCCAGCCCTCTTCCCACCCGCGATCCACAATCTGGCACTCGATCGTCTTGATGGTGACGGGCGCCTCATTGATGTTCAGGGTGCACGCCGCCTCGCAGGGAGCGGGGCAGACCCTTCCCGTGAATTCGGGGAAGTTGTTGGTGCTGTGCAGGACGTCCAGGGCGTTACGCCAATCGCCCCGGTAGGTCAGGTCATTCCAGTCCGGGATGAGATTATTGACCGGACAGCCCGTGTGGCAGAACGGAATACCGCAGCTCATGCACCGCGAGGCCTGACGCTCAAGCTCGGGAGCGGGGAGGGGGAGCACGAATTCCCGCCAGGTCTTCAAACGTGATGACGGCGGCTCATAGCCGCGCTCGCGCCGCGTAACTTCCAGAAATCCTGTGGTCGATCCCATGGCCGCGCCCCTACTCCGCCGCGACGGCGTGGGGCGCCGGGCGCCGCGCCCGCAGTAGCGCATTGCGATAGTCGTTGGGGATGACCTTGACGAAGCGCATGAGAGCCAGGTCCCAATTTGCCAGAAGCTCGGCGGCGCGGGCGCTGCCCGTATGGCGATGGTGGCGCTCAACGAGAATGCGCAGACGCTCGGCGTCGAACCTTAAGGGATCTCCCATGCCGCTGTCCCAGACGCTGGGCGCCTCTGACTGAGGAGCCTCCTCATCAATCTCGCCATTCGTCGGCGCGATAGGCTCCAGGCTGACCATGGCGCCGTTGCAAAGGGCGGGGAACCTGCCTTCGGGATCATAGACATAGGCCACGCCCCCGGACATACCTGCCGCAAAGTTGCGCCCTGTCTCGCCCAGGACGACCACGACCCCGCCGGTCATATATTCGCAGCCATGGTCCCCGAGGCCCTCAACCACCGCGACGGCGCCGGAATTGCGCACCGCGAACCGTTCGCCCGCCACGCCCTCAAAATAGGCCTCGCCGGAGATGGCGCCATAGAGAACCGTATTGCCCACGATAATGTTGGCGGTGGGGTCGCGCTGGGCCTCCCGGGGGGCCCGGACGATGATCCGGCCGCCCGATAGACTCTTGCCGACGTAGTCGTTGGCGTCGCCCGTGAGCTCGACCGTCACACCCCGCGCCAGGAAGGCGCCCAGGCTCTGACCAGCGGTGCCCGTCAGCTTAAGTTCGATGGCCCCATCGGCGAGACCCTCATGGCCAAAGCGCCGCGCGATCTCACCCGACAACATGGCTCCAAGGCTTCTGTTCACGTTGCGCACCGGCGCGGTGATTGCCGCGGGCGCGCCGCCCGCCAGGGCGTCCTTGGCCGCGGCGATGAACTGGTGGTCCAGCGCGCCTTCCAGGCCGTGGTTCTGACGTTCGCTATTCCAGAGCCCAAGGGCGTGCCCCGCCGGCGCCTGGTGGAGCACGCGGCTGAGATCGACCCCCGAGGCCTTCCAGTGGTCGAGAGCGCCGCGGGCGTCCAGGCGGTCCACGCGCCCCACCATCTCGCGCACCGTGCGCAGCCCGAGCTGAGCCATGATCTGGCGAAGTTCCTCGGCCACGAAGAACAGATAGTTGATCACATGCTCGGGCTGACCGGTGAACCGGGCGCGTAGCACGGGATCCTGCGTCGCCACGCCCACCGGGCAGGTGTTGAGATGACACTTGCGCATCATGATGCAGCCCGCGGCGATCAGGGGCGCAGTCGCGAACCCAAACTCGTCGGCGCCCAGAAGCGCGCCCACCGCCACGTCGCGGCCCGTGCGAAGGCCCCCATCGACCTGCACGCAGATCCGGGACCTCAGGCCATTGAGCAGCAGCGTCTGCTGGGTCTCCGCGAGGCCGATTTCCCAGGGTGATCCGGCGTGGGTGAGAGAGGTCAAGGGGCTCGCGCCCGTGCCGCCCTCGAAGCCCGAAATCGTCACATGGTCAGCCCGGCACTTGGCGACGCCCGCCGCCACCGTCCCCACGCCGACCTCCGACACTAGTTTCACCGAGACGCGCGACGACGGATTGACGTTCTTCAGGTCGTGGATCAGCTGGGCCAGATCCTCGATGGAATAGATGTCATGATGCGGCGGCGGCGAGATCAGCCCCACCCCTGGCGTCGCGTGGCGCACCCTGGCGATATTGGCGTCGACCTTATCGCCCGGCAGTTGGCCGCCCTCGCCGGGCTTGGCGCCTTGGGCCATCTTGATCTGCAGGTCGTCAGCATTGACCAGATATTCCGCCGTCACGCCAAATCGCCCCGACGCCACCTGCTTGATCGCGGAGCGCATGGAATCGCCATTGGGGAGAGGCTTATAGCGATCCGCCTCCTCGCCCCCTTCTCCCGTATTGGAGCGGCCCCCGATGCGGTTCATGGCGATGGCCAGCGTGGTGTGGGCTTCGCGGCTGATAGAGCCGAAGCTCATCGCCCCCGTCGAGAAGCGCTTGACGATCTCGCTGGCCGGCTCGACCTCCTCCAGAGGGATCGGCGTGTCCGCCCACTTGAAGTCCATCAGGCCCCGCAGGGTCAGCAGGCGGCGGTTCTGGTCGTTGATGGACCTCGCAAAGGCCGCATATTCGTCCGGCAGATTGCCGCGCACGGCGTGCTGCAGGCTGGCGACGGCCTCGGGCGTCCAGGCATGCTCCTCGCCGCGAATGCGGAAGCCGTAAATGCCACCCACGTCGAGCATGTTCCGGTAAAGCGGCGCATCGCCATAGGCGTCCCGGTGGCGGCGCACGCATTCCGCCGCGATGTCGGTCAGGCCCGCGCCTTCGATCAGACTGACCGCTCCGGTGAAATAGCGATCGACGAAGGCGGATGAGAGGCCGACCGCATCGAAGATCTGGGCGCCGCAATAGGATTGGTAGGTGGAGATGCCCATTTTGGACATGACCTTAAGGATGCCCTTGCCGACGGCCTTGACGTAATTCTTGGTGAGGGCCTTCGCCCCGCCGGGTCGGTCCTTGCCCAAGGATTCCAGGGTCTCCAGGACGAGATAGGGGTTGATGGCCTCGGCCCCGAACCCGGCCAGGACGCAGAAGTGATGAACCTCCCGCGCCTCGCCGGTCTCAACGACAAGGCCGGTCTGCATGCGCAGGCCCTGACGGATGAGCCGGTGATGCACGGCGGCCGTGGCGAGCGCGGCGGGAATGGGAATCCGGTCCGCGCTGACGGCCCGATCCGACAGGATGAGAATGTTCATATCCGCCAGAACCGCGTCCGTGGCCGCGGCGCAGAGCGCGTCCAGTGCCGCCTCGAGACCTTCAGCCCCCCCGGCAGCCGGCCAAGTCGCGTCCAGGGTCACCGTGCGAAAGGCGCCATCGAGCAGATCGGAGATGGCGCGAATCTTCTCCAGATCGCCATTGGTGAGGACCGGCTGTGACACCTCCAGCCGCTTATGGGCGCCGGCCTGTCGCCCGAGCAGATTGGGCCTGGGCCCAATCATGGAGACCAGGCTCATCACCAGCTCCTCGCGGATCGGGTCGATGGGCGGGTTGGTGACCTGGGCGAAGTTCTGCTTGAAGTAGTCGTAGAGCAGGCGCGGACGGCGGGAGAGCACGGCCAAGGGCGTATCGGTGCCCATTGAGCCGATGGGGTCCTCGCCGGTCCGGCTCATGGGTTCGAGAAAGACCGCAATGTCTTCCTGGGTGTAACCGAAGGCCTGCTGGCGATCGAGCAGATCGCTCGGCGCATTGGCGACCGCCGGATCCCAAAGGGGGGGCTCCGGCAGGTCCTCAAGCTTGAACTGTGTTGCCGAAAGCCATTCGGCATAGGGCTGCGCCTTCGCGAGATCGCGCTTGATCTCCTCGTCCTCGATGATCCGCCCGGCCTCCATATCGATCAGGAGCATCTTGCCGGGTTGCAGGCGCCACTTGCGCAGGATCCGTTCTTCCGGAATCGTTAGGACCCCGACCTCCGAGGCCATGATCACATGGTCCTGGTCGGTGATCACGAAGCGCGCGGGTCTAAGGCCATTACGATCGAGGGTGGCGCCGATTTGGCGCCCGTCGGTAAAGGCGATGGCGGCTGGGCCATCCCAGGGCTCCATCAGGGCCGCGTGATACTCATAAAAGGCGCGCCGATCCGGATCCATGAGCGGGTTGCCCGCCCAGGCCTCGGGAATCAACATCATCATCGCATGGGCCAGCGGATAGCCGCCCGCCAGGAGCAACTCGAGGGCGTTATCGAGCTTGGCCGTATCTGAATCGGTAGGATGAAGCAGGGGCCACATCTTATCGAGGTCCGGTCCCAGCAGCTCGGATTCCAGCGTACGGCGCCGCGCGTTCATCCAGTTGGCGTTGCCCCGCACGGTATTGATCTCGCCATTGTGGGCGATGAAGCGATAGGGGTGAGCCAGCTTCCAGGACGGGAAGGTGTTGGTGGAAAAACGCTGGTGCACCATCGCCAGGGCCGACTCCGCGCGCGGATCGGTCAGGTCGCGGTAGAATGTCCCTACCTGAGGGGCCAGCAACAGGCCCTTATAGACCACCGTCCGCGAGGAACAGGAGGGCATATAGAAGTTGGTCAGGTCTGGCAGACCATAGCGCTCGGCCAGGGCCGGAAGCGGGTTCTGGGTCTGCTTGCGGATGGCCAGAATCTTGCGCTCAAAGGCGTCCTGATCGGCGATCTTCGGGCCTCGAGCGATGATCGCCTGACGAATGACGGGCATCTGGGCGAGCACCGCCTCGCCAAGCCCGGTGGTGTCGACCGGAACCTCACGCCAGCCGAGGAGGATCTGCCCCTCTACCCGGATGAAATGCTCGAACTGACCAACGGCCGTATCCCGCGCCGCCTCGTCCTGGGGCAGGAAGCACATAGCCACGGCATAGTCGCCGCTTGCCGGCAGCTCGACCCCTGTCTCGCGCGCCCAATCCCTGAAGATTCCATCCGGGATCTGGATCAGGCAGCCCGCCCCATCACCGACGAGGGGATCTGCGCCCACGGCGCCGCGGTGATCGAGATTGACGAGGATTTCCAGGCCCGCGCTTATGACTTCGTGCGATTTTCTGCCCTTGATATTGGCCACGAATCCAACGCCGCACGAGTCATGCTCGTTACGGGGGTCATAAAGTCCCTGCAATCTGGGGGCAGCAGGCAAGATCTTCCTCATTCCGCACTTTAGAGCCGGCGCCAAGGCAAGGCGGCGCCCTCAAAAACCTATTCATCGCGGTATCGCCGCATTTACACGCCAAGATGGAAACTTGTCGACTGTCGGACGTCTCGCCCGCGTCTCGGGCGTCTCATGCTTGACGCTTCGGCGTTGCGTGGCGATGGTCGCCGCGAGATGGCAAGCTCGCTGTCCCAAGTGCAAAGGCCGTAAGAATGACACCTGCGCCGTCGCGGGCCGCTCTGGCGATCATCACCCTTCTGGGCGTCGCCGGCTGCGACCGGAGCCGGACGCCGCCGGTGATCACCGCGAAGATCATCGACGCGATCAAGGCCGACGAGGTGCACTGGAACGCCGACTATCGTTCGGGTGATCCAGCAAAGGTGGCCGCCCATTACGCGCCCCACGCGACGCTGATGATGCCAGGCGTCGCGCCTCTGGTGGGCTCCCCCGCCATCAAGGCCGCGCTAGATCAGGCCTATCAGGACCCGCATTTCGGCGTCACTTTTTCCAGCGACAAGGTGGATGTGGCGAAGTCGGGCGACATCGCCACCGCGCGGGGAAGCTGGCGCCAGACCACGACTGATCCCGCCAGCAAACAACCGGTCACCACGAGCGGCTATTATGTGACGGTCTATAAACCCCAACCTGACGGCCGGTGGCTGGCGATCTGGGATATTCTCACCCCCGCCCCACCGCCTACCTCAGGCGCGCCGCCTATGGGCGGCGCGGGCTAAAAAGGCCTATTCGGCGGCTAGACTGAGGGCCGGACCGCGATCACGGAAATTGATCGTCTTGAGGAAGGCGATGCCTTCCTCGGCGATATCGTCGCCGACCATGCGGTCGCCCTCGGCCTTGAGCTCATCCATGTCCACGTAGAGGCCATAGAAGGCCCGGGTGCGGTCGGTGATCACGCCGGCGTTGAGCAGGGTCTTGATCAGAACGCGGAAGATATTGCTCGCCTCCTTCATATCCTCGCGGCGGGCGTCGTCCGTGGCGATCTTGGCGATCTCCTCCAGCACCTTGTCGGGGTCGAGGCCAAACTCCTCATAAAGATCGCGCTGCTCAGAGGGCGAAACGAGGTTGAAGAGCAGAACCTGGAAGCAGTGGGCCGCCCAATCCTCGATGATCGCGTGCTCCTCGGGCGACAGCTTGGGAACCGTGCGGTCGGCCCAGATCTTCCCGAACTTGTGATGGAAGGCCTCATCCGTCATCACCAGCTGCATCAGCTTGCGCCCGAGGGGATCGCGAAGCTGCTGGAAGAAGGTGGCGAAGGCGCCCATGGCGAGGCCCTCCACCAGCATCTGCATGCCGATGATCTTCTTATAGACCTCGGGCGCATGGATGATTTCCACAAGGAGCGTCTTCAGAGTCGCGCCGCATTCCACCGGCCGGCCCCAGCGGGCCTTTATATATTTCGCGAAGGCCGTGACGTGACGGGCTTCCTCGCGGGTCTGGTTGGCAGCGTATTCCTGAGCGCCCTGGTCATAGAGCACGTGACAGAGGGAGGCCGAGAGGTTCAGCGCACCCTGTTCGCCGTGAAGGATCGAGGAAAAGCTGCGGAGTAGCGATTTGTTGATGAACTGAGCCCTGAGCGACGGGTCTTTCAGGTGGTCTGAGACGTAGGACGTCTGGATGGCGATATTCAGGGACTCAGGAACGAGAGGTTCGTTCATCGTGTCCCACGGCTCGTCGAAGTCGATATACTTCTTGTCGAGCGGATCCCAGAAATGGTCGTGGGTGGCGCTGATGATCTTATCAAAGGCATTGGTCCGCTCGCCATAACGGTCGAGGTTCAGCATGGCCTCGAAATCGTCCGGCGCCACGGCGTCATACATGGAATCCTTGGTGATGTTGCCATCGGCCATTTGAGTTCTCTCCCAAGCCTGTTCTTCCCTGAGCAACAATCTGAGCGTGGCCAAAAGGCGAGTCAAGAAAAATGACGGGTGCGTCACGAATGGGGCCCGGGCGTCATCTTCAGCCCGTGGGGGGATCAGCCTCAGCTGGCGATGGCGAGCCTGACCGCCTGTTCCAGGGTGCGCGCGTTATAGGGCTTGGAGATCAGTGGCCAGGGCGGCGATTCAATATCCTGATAGGCTGTAGTGAGAATAATTTTCAGCCATGGCCAGCGCCCCGCTACGGTCCGCGCCAGTTCGGGGCCTGTCATGCGGGGCATGCGGCAGTCGCTGAAAATGAGCTCAATGTCGCGCCGCGCTTCAAGCACGTCCAGGGCCTCGATTCCGTCAGCGGCGTCCACCACCTCGAAGCCCATATCGCCCAGCATGTCGCAGGCGTTCAGGCGAACGAGAGCTTCGTCTTCCACCACCAGCACGACCTTTCGCGGTGAGGCTATCGTTTCCGGCCCAACTTTGGCAGTCACGTCAGCAACCTCTGAAGCTTAAATCAAACATTCACAGTGCCACTATAATCACGCCCCACACCCGGAGTTCAGCTGTCAGACCCACAGGGCGCCCCAGCCCGTTAACTTACCGCGCGTTTCGCCGCGCAGTGACCCTAAGCCGGAGGGCATTTAGCTTGATAAAACCCGAGGCGTCACGATGATCATAGGCGACCGCGCCCTCCTCGAAAGTCACAAGATCCTGATCATAGAGGGAATCCGGGCTGCTACGGCCGATGATTGAGACATTGCCCTTATAGAGTTTGACCCGAACCTGGCCGTTGACCCTGACTTGAGAGGCGTCGATGGCGGCCTGAAGCATCTCGCGCTCCGGCGAGAACCAGAAACCATTATAAATGAGTTCGGCATATTGGGGCATCAGGGCGTCTTTCAGATGCATCGCGCCCCGGTCGAGCGTAATGGATTCGATGCCGCGATGGGCGGCCAGGAGGATGGTTCCGCCTGGTGTTTCATAGACGCCGCGGGACTTCATTCCGACGAACCGGTTCTCCACAAGATCCAGGCGACCGACGCCATTATCGTGGCCGAGTTCATTGAGCCGGGTCAGCAGAGTCGCCGGTGAGAGCGCCTCGCCATTGATGGCTACGGGATCGCCCTGTTCGAAATCGAGGGTGAAGATGGTCGGCTTGTCTGG
>Ga0116230_10001645_pt1 | contig 21358 bp, 19 predicted proteins | sample S1TSphfallax_3_FD_88678 | JGI IMG/M metagenome (GOLD analysis project Ga0116230, IMG submission 88678) | Host-associated microbial communities from peat moss isolated from Minnesota, USA - S1T2_Fd - Sphagnum fallax MG | ecosystem: Host-associated > Plants > Peat moss > Unclassified | place... | reverse complement strand
CCGCCGCCGTCGCCTCGTCCAGCAGCGAGGCATTCGCAATGTCGAGCCCCGTCAGGTCCGCAACCATCGTCTGGAAGTTGAGGATCGCCTCCAGCCGCCCCTGGCTGATCTCCGGCTGGTACGGTGTATACGCGGTGTACCACGCCGGATTCTCGAGAATATTCCGCTGGATCACCGCGGGCGTCACCGTCCCGTAGTATCCCTGCCCGATCAGCGACGTCAGCACCTTGTTCTTCGCCGCCACCTTGCGCATAAACGCTATGGTCTCGGTCTCCGTCAACGCCGGTCCGAAGGTCAGTTGACCCGGCGCGAGGATCGACGCAGGCACCGCCTGCGCGATCAGCTCTTCGACCGACGCAGCGCCAATGGTCTCGAGCATCGCCGCAACATCCGGTGCCGAGGGTCCAATATGACGTCGCGCAAATGCTTCCGACGTGACTTCTGTGGCGATGGGGGCAAGGGTTGTTTCGGCGGCTGTCATCATGGCGGCGCAATCCTCCAGGGGCTGAGTCATCAGCCACCCAAGTGCGCCCCCTCTGTCCCTTTGCCTGAGATTGTTATCCCGTCGGCGGACACCGAAGTGTCTCTCTTCAGAGGTTGTTGCAGCCTGTCGCGGTCCTCTTTGCCTGAGAGTTTCCGGGGCGGTTGCTCCTTCGGCGCCGGGCTTCGCTCCTTAGACCTCTCCGATCAATTCAACCGAAGGAATCTAAAGATCACCCGATCTCTCCCGCGACAGCATGAATCGGTTTCGTCGGCAGACCTCGCAGTCTGCCACTCCTCTGATCGTAGCCGGAATCGCAAGGGAGTTCAAACTAGCGGCAATGGGATGCGGGAGTCGCGACACACGCACCCCCGCCACAGCCAGCAACCCGCCGCGTGGCGGCAGATCGTCCAGGCCTGAGGAGACACCCCGGCGAAGACATCTTCGCGGCGAAGCCGCGCGTCTTCATCCCATCCTGTATCGGAACCCGACGCAACCTTCCACTCCATATGAGCCAGGTGGAGGCGCGCGTTGACCGCACCCCCGCCTGCCTCGTACACTTATGAAGGTGGCAGGCGCTCGGTATCGCGCCGCATTCCTCGCCCACCCGTTGCCCCCTCGTTCAATGGTAGGACTAGCGACTCTGACTCGCTCAATCGGGGTTCGAATCCCTGGGGGGCAACCAAAACCATGCAAACGCGCCCGCGAGGCGCGTTTTTCTTTGCGCCCTTCGGCACCTCCTGGCAATTCCTCGTATGGTGTAAACACATGTACATAAATAACTTACGGGAAGTCCAGAGCGGACGCGATCAAGAAAGTTCCGTCTGAACTTTGCGAGTGAGTGCGAGGACTGCGAACCCGGATTCCGCAACGAGTTCCACGCCGGTCTGCAGCAAGCCTTTGGCAAGCATATGACCGCCGGCGGCGAATATATCTGGAGGTACACCCACCCCACCGTACCGATCATTTGACGGCCCGATGAAGACCTGCCGGAACTCTCATTTCCCTCGGGCACCACCCAGATCCTCTGTCTCTCAAGAAACTCAGTGATTCGTGAAGCATGGAGGAGCCTCATATATCCCGAATTGCTTGCTGCCAAGCGGCAAGAGGTTGTTCCGCGCCGGGTGGCGAATGCCGCGGCCAGCACCGATCAGCGCCGCCAATCCGCGCAGCCTACGCTGTATACGCCGCAGAGACTCGGACCGCAACGCAACCTCATCAGCAGGCATCACAGCAGTATGGTTGTTCCCGAATGTTCGCAGTCTGACTGGTGCAGTTTGCTGACAGATCTCCCCGTGTTCTGTCCCGGCTCCGGGCCGATGCTGGTCTTGGCGCCCCATCCCGACGACGAAACGTTGGCGATCGGAGGTCTGCTCTGTGCGCAGCGTGAAAACAATGTCCCCATCGCTTTGGTTGCGGTTACCGACGGAGAAAATGCGTACGACGGCTATGCTGGGCTTGGCGAGCTTCGGGTCAGAGAGCAGACACGGGCGGCCTCACGTCTCGGGATCCGAAGCCAAGACCTTGTGCGACTGCGGATTTCTGATAGCGACGTAGGCTCGAAGCAATCGAGCATCGTCCAACAACTCCTGCCCCGAATCACATCGGAGACGCATATTCTCGCTCCCTGGACCCACGATTTTCACCCCGACCACGAGGCATGTGGTCTCGTCGCACGGGAGCTAGCTTCCCGGACAAGTGCTCGGCTCACGTTCTACTTGTTTTGGGCATGGCATCGCGGTACACGAGCTCTGCTCCAGGGTCTCCGCCTCGAAGGGTTTCCGCTGACCTCCACTCAGCGAACCGCGAAGGCAGAAGCATTGGCATTCCATGCATCGCAACTTCATCATCCGTCCGGCGATCCAATCTTACATGGCGTCCATCTTTGGCCCGCATTGCTTCCGTTTGAGGTTTACCTTCCCTCATGACCTGCGACACCACATCTCAACGCTTCTTCGAATTGAAGTACCAGGAACGCCAAGACCCCTGGGGATTCGAGACGAGCCCCTATGAGCTGCAGCGGTACGAGGCCATCCTATCGGCGCTTGCCGGCCGGCGCTATCGCCGCGCCTTTGAGCCGGGCTGTTCTATCGGAGTCTTGACGGCGGGTTTGGCACGCATCTGTGACAGCGTAGAGGCAATGGATATCTCTCAGACCGCCATCGCGCGGGCTCGCGAACGAACTAAATTCCTTGATACTGTGCGAACAACCTGGGGAGCCCTTCCCGCCTTCATACCACATGGAACCTTCGATCTCGTCGTCTTCAGCGAGATTGGATACTACTTTTCGGAACCTGACTTGTGCGCCGTCGCGACAGATCTCTGCAGCAGGGTCAGAAAGTCTGGTATCTTTCTCGCCGCGCATTGGCTCGGCGAGTCAACCGATCATTTGCTCTCGGGAGACCGCGTCCATGAAGTCATCGGCCAGGTTCCCGGTCTCGTCTTACGGCGCAGAGAACGCCGGGAAGCCTTTCGACTTGACGTGTGGCACCGCGGCTAGTCGGTCAGAATCCTGGAGTGGGGTCACGTCTCAAGTGATCATTGGCTATTACTCAATCCTGCCAGCTATCCTATGCACCGCTCTTCTAACGGCTCTGGTCTCAACCCCCCTTTTCAACGTATTGAATGCGCCCCCAACGGTTCACCCTCACTCGCGGCGCATTCTTTCAATTGACGGGCTGCGTGGCTATCTGGCGCTGGCCGTCGTCTTCCACCACATTGCGATTATGCGTCTTTACTTGCAGCGGGGGACCTTCCAGCTCGATACGTGGGAGCCGCCGCCATCACGATTCTTCGCTCTGCTCGGGCCCGCCGCTTTGTCGATGTTCTTCATGATCACCGGATACTTGTTCTGGTCGCGCGTATTGCAAAAGCGCGCCGCGCTGAACTGGAGTGAGCTCTACTTTGGACGTCTCTTCCGTATCGGACCGCTTTATCTCTTCGCAGTCGGACTTGCGTTGCTGCTTGACCACCTGCATAAAATGCTCTTTGCCGCACGAATCGCTGGAACGACGACATCGGTAACAAAGCAGGCAGCTGACCTCTTATTCCTGGGGCTTTCGGTTTATCCGGACAATAACAGAATGTTAGCTGGCGTCACTTGGTCCATTCATTACGAGTGGCTGTTTTACCTGAGTTTGCCCGTGCTCGGTACGCTATGCCTGCTGCCCCGGTTAGAAATCCCCTTCCTGGTATCGACGCTTGCCGCTTGTCTTTCTATCAGAGCTTTCCATCATGGTGTCCCTGCGGGAACCCGCACATTTCCAATTTTGGCTTCGCTTTTCGTGGTTGGCATGATCTGTGCGACGCTGCAAGATCGAGGTTTCAGAGTTACGCTTCCGGATTGGGCAACGTCCTTGCTGAGCATTACTTTGTTGGCGTCCGCATTCGCGTTTCATGATTTATATACGGGAGGTCCAGTTCTCTTGATAGGCAGCGGGTTCTATTTGCTCTGCTCTGGCTGCAGCCTGTTTGGATTGCTCACCTCCCGCGGGGCCACTCGTCTGGGAGACGTAAGCTATAGCATCTATATGCTTCAAGGCCTGGCGTTTGCGTTGTGCTTGCGTCCGGTCCCGCTGCGCGACATATTCTTGCGTTCCCCTTTGAACTATTGGTTGCTGACATTCCTCACGCTGATTGTGCTCCTTCTGTTTGCGACGCTCACGTACTGCCTCATCGAACGACCCGGCGTCAAACTGGGCCGTCGCATGACACACAAGGCCGATAAGGTCTTGGGCCTCGAACGATCTGTGGCGTGAAATATAACCGCTTCGAGGTCGCGGCTGACACCGCCTGACTTCGAGACATTCAGGAGCAGCATGGGAATCTCCGTTGCGATGTGTACCTATAACGGCGAATCGTACCTCCAGGAACAACTCGACAGCATCGCTCGCCAGGTCCGCCTGCCGGATGAACTCGTCATCTGCGACGACGGGTCGACGGATGGAACTGTAGAACTCGTCCGGCGATTTATCCGCACGGTTTCATTCGCGACTCGACTGATCTGTAATCCGGTAAATCTCGGCTACAGCCGAAACTTCGCGAACGCTGTGACATTATGCTCAAAAGATATCATCGCATTCAGCGATCAGGACGATGTCTGGTATCCCGATAAGCTTTCCCGCATCGAACGTCACTTCAATCTCCAGGTAGACGTCGACGGGATCTTCTCGAATGGAGACTTGATCGATTCACATTCGCAACCGACCGGCAGGAGCCTTTGGGACAGTTTTCTGTTCAGTCCCGAAAGTCAGGCAGAGTTCAATGGAAATGGATCGGTGGGAATCCTGCTGCAACGAAATGTAGTGACTGGTATGGCATTTGCCTTTCGCAGCCGCGTAAAGAGTCATCTGGACACCATGCCGCCCAGTTGGATTCATGATGGGTGGCTGGCCTTCATGATTGCCGCACGGTCGAAGCTCTTCGCCGATCCTGAGGTGCTTGTGGGCTATCGCTTGCACAGCACCCAGCAGATTGGCGCTCCGGGCTCGGCGGCAGACAAGCTGCGCTGGATCAGAGACAACGGCGTGGGTGCCTATCTGCGGCGTTTGCGGCAGCGCAACCTTGAGGAGTACGAACGGACAGCGATTCAATTTGCCGAACTCGCCGAGTATCTTCGCCGTGAAGCGAGGCCGGACGAGCGCGCGTTGATCGCTGCCGTGGAAGCAAAGGTCGCCCACGCGCGTGTAGGTGCCGCGGCGCTTAAATCAAGCAGGCTGCGCCGCTGGACGATGGTTGCTCCTCATCTTGATGGATACGAGACCTTCTCACCGAACGGCCTACGCACACTCACACGGGATCTGTTGGTCTAGCGTTCCGTAACAAGCGATACACATTGGCTGTCCCTTCGGCTGTCGAACGCCAGGTAAACTGTTTGGCCCTTTCGAACCCTCGCGACCGGAGACCTTCTCGCAAGGCATCGTCGCGAAGGAGAGAGGCCATCGCGAAGGAGAGAGCGGATGTATCCAGCGGATCGATCAGCAGTGCCGCATCTCCCGCGACTTCGGGGAGCGACGAGACCCTGCTCGTGATGGTCGGAGCACCGCATGCAAGCGCCTCAAGGACAGGTAGACCGAAGCCCTCGTACAGCGATGGGTACACGAACAGGGCGCAGTGACTTAACAGGATGGGCTTCTCTTCTTCGAGGATAAAGCCTGTGAACGTGACCTTGCCGGTTAGCCCCAACCGCTCGACGGTACCCGCGAGCGACCCCATCATCCATCCCATCTTTCCGGCGATCACGAGGCCGATCGATGCATCCTCTGTGGCGACCGCAGAAAACGACGTCAGCAGCCGCTCAAGATTCTTGCGCGGCTCCAGCGTACCGATGTAGAGCACGAAACGCTCAGGCATCGCGTATTTGTTCCTGATCAACGCGAATTGAGTCGGGTCGCATCGGGGCCCAAGCCCCTCGTCCTTGCCATGCGGAATGACGTGACTGGATCCGCGCGGCTCTCCCAGACGTGCGACGAAGTCTTGCTGTGCGGACCTTGAGATGAAGACGATTGCATCCGCGGATCGGCCCGCGGCACGTATGAAGAAGCGAAAGTACAGCACTTTGATCCGCTCATGGACCTCGGGCATGGAGAAGAAGGTCATATCGTGGACCGTCACGACTCGCCGGGTGCCCAGGGTGAGATACGGAAAGGCGTAGTGCAGCGAATGGACCACTTCGATCTTCAGCCGCCACAACAGGAAGGGTAGGCAGAGCTGCTCGAGAAGGAACCGCGGCAGCAGGTGGCGAAAGTATCGTGCCGGGACGCGGAGGAGCGTAACGTTTGGGCGTCCGCTGAAGTCGAGCTCCGGATCGTCGTCCTGCACGAGGAGATAAATCTCCATATCCCGATTCGCTTCGGTCAGGTGGTGGATGAGATTCTTTGCATAGACGCCCACGCCCGCCTTTTGCCTGGTCACACCGGTCGCATCGATCAGGATTTTCATTGGCAAGTACGATCGCGAGACGTCAACTGGCATCAAAACCCCTTAGCTTGAAACTTGGATGAGAGATGCCCGCACAGCGCGAGAGCCTGGAAAGAATGAACCCAGAAAGAACAAAAGATCCGGCTGCGGTGTCCATCTTTGCGGTCATCGTCCTCTATAAGATGCGTCCTTTGGAGTCGGTCACTCTGCGGACGCTGCTCGAAGCGCAAAGCGCGGTGAACTGCTCTGCTTTCAACCTGTGTACGATGATCGCCGACAATACGCCCGGCGGACAGCCCGTGGACGACCTGCCTCCGGAAGTGCGGTACCAGGCGTTTCCACACAATCCCGGGCTGGTGGAACCCTACAACGTTGCAATCGCCCATGCGAAGCGGGAGGGGTTCGACTGGCTGCTCACACTGGACCAGGACACAAACCTGCCGCGAAGCTACCTCGCCGACCTCTTTCGGCACGCCACGCTCTACGCGACCCACGATCGAGTTGCCGGGATTGTCCCTCGCATCGTAGATCATGGAACCCCTATATCGCCCATTCACTTCGCGGGAGGGTTTTTCCCGCGGGTGTTGCAGGGAGCCGTCCAGGGTTTGCTGCCGCGTCACTGCTCGGCGATCAACTCGGCGTCGCTGCTGCGCATCGCCGCCCTCGAGCATGTTGGCGGCTACGATAGCAGCTTTCCGCTGAACAATAGTGATACCGCGCTCTTCCATCGGCTGGACGCGGCTGGATACGTGCTTGCTATCTGTGGCGACACGGTCGTTCAGCATGAGCTTGCAATCATGCGGCGAGCAGACCGCATGACACCGGAGAGGTACCGTCAACTGCTGCTCGACGAGCGAAGGTTCTGGGATACACACATGGGCGTCCCAGGACGGATCGAGCGCTTGATTCGGCTTGCGGGACGTCTCCTCAAAGGCATCGTACGTCTCGAAGAGACGGCCTTTCGACGGGCAACGCTCGATGAAATCAAGGCAAGGCTCTTCACTCGCCGGGCGACAAGGCTCAAGCGCGACTCTCCGGGAAGTGTTCACTAGGTAGCCCCATGCAGAACACGGACACACTGGGAACATGGGAACTCGATACAGTCTTGTGCCACGTACGTGCAGGCCTCTTCGATTGGCTCATGTATGTGTTTCTTTTCATGACCGTCTTTCTGCCAAGCGGGTCCATCTATGGAGTGAACCTCAAGTCTCCGCTCTACGCTGCACTCATCCCTCTTGCACTCATCAGGATGTTCCGGGAAGGACTAGCAACGCGAGAGCGAATCGCATTGTTGCTTGGCGTGCCGATTCTTCTTTGCGCGTGGCTCGTTCTCGGCCTGGTCTATGGATCTCCACTCGCCGGTGCGCTTCGGCAGTGCATGGATATGGCGTTGGTGTTTCTGCTCACGTGGCTGGTGATGGTCTTCTCCGCCGGCAGCGACGAAAGGCGGCTGCTTGTCCTTCGAGTGGTGTTGATTGCCGAGATCACAACGAGTCTCTTCAAGATTGGAATCATCGGGTACGCTGTTCTTCGCGGCATCCCTACCGTCGAGCTGGTTGCGGGCCTTTCGAAGATATTCGGTGTCAACCTGATGACAATGGACCTGGGTGCGATGTTCGGCCGGGTTCAGTTCGTGTCGGACGCCGTGATCCCCGTTTGTATCTTCATCGTCCTGCGTCATCGCGGCCGGATGCGAATCGGCGATCTGCGCTCGGCGCTTATGGTGCTTCTGCTCGTGGTCTCGATGATCTTTTCCTTCTCAAGATACCTTTGGGCTTACACTGCCGTTGCGTTCGTGGCTGGCCTCTTGACCGGGCGCCGCGACCGCTTTCGTCTGCTGGTCATCTTCGTACTTGGAGTCAGCGCAGCCGCCAGCCTGCCGGCGCTCAGCACCCTGTACGAGCTGCGCTTCTCAGTGGCCGTGGCGGGAAGCTCCGACGTCATCCGGACGGATCAGATCTCCGCGCTGACGGCTTTTTTCAAGGATGCGCCGATTCTCGGACATGGTCTTGGCAGTTATACGCATCAGGTGGTTCGCGCTGAGGATGCCGGAGATGCCGACCGTTACAGCTACGAAGCCCAACTGCTTGCGTTGGCAGGACAGGTTGGAATCGTGGGCCTTGGACTCTTCTTGATGCTCACTGCGTACTATTACAGCGACCTCTGGTATAGGCCGCACGCACTCCTGAGAGATCGCTTGGCGATTGCGACTCTCCTAATATTCTGGATCGCGGCGGGGCTCTACAATCCGCTGCTGTTTCATCCGGTTGCAGGCGTTAACTATGCGGTTCTCGCAGCGCTGGCCGCATTGAGACCTTCGCGAAGCTCCTGCACGCTGTGTCATGCGAGCCCCGGCGTCTGAAGTCAGCTACGCCGATATTCCTCGGAGAAGCGCCCACGCAGCGGAGCCGAACACTCCGCACAGCAGGCCGACCGCCATGATGATCGTTCGCGGCGGACCGGATTTCGTATCGGGCACCACAGGTCTGTCGAGCACCTGAAGCGGCGCATCCTTGGCTTCATCGAGACGTGCGGCCTCATATTGCTTGGCGATGATGTCGAAGAGTGCTTCGTGGTACTTCACGTCGCGAGCCTTGCGGATGTATTGCAACTGGAGTTCCGGGACCTGCGCCGTCGAGAGCCGCCCGAAACCATCTCCCGCGCCACTCTCCATCTGGGCCGCCTTCCCCTCGAGGCTTGCGATCTCGCTGCGGAGACGAAGCACCTCCGGATTCTGTTCTGTCTCGTCGTGCAGATGTGCCGCAAGCTGGGCCTGGGCCGTTGTGATCTGCGCCTGTATCTGCGCTGACGCCTGTATGTTCGAAGCGGTCTGGCCCGCTGGAGCGACCAGGCCCGTCTTCTCCTCCATCTGCTTCAGCTCGACCTCCGCATTCGCAAGCTCATCCTTCTCGCTGGCAAGCCGCTGCTCATAGAACAGCCTCCGCTGCGAACTCTCGGTCAGCGCCAGTTGAGCGGAGGTCTTCTGCACCGCGTCGAGATACCCCGCGGCGAGGTCGCGTGCTCTCTCGGGGCTGTGGTCGGTCACTTCAATTGTGACGATCGGATCCTTAAGCCCGACCGAGAAGAGGCTCTTGCTGGCGAGCTTCCTTTCGGCCTGACTCTCTTTCTTTGTCCCGTAAACCTGCATCAGGCCGAAGTGCTCTACCATCTCACGAGCGATCGTGTGGCTCCGAAGTATGGCCACATACAAGTCGCCCTTGCCCTTGCCCTCCAACATCCCGCCGCCGCCGCCGATGGATGCGATCTGACCCATCAGCGCAGACGCCGTTGATTCGCTGTTCGATCCCGGCGGAATGAAAGATGCCGTCGCCGTGAAGTTGACAGGCAGAAGAAACGCGAGCACTGTCGCCATCAAGAGTGTTGTCGCGCCGGCGGCGAGAATGCGGCGCCACGCTCCGGCAAGCAGTTGGAGCGCTAGCGTCGCGGAGACCGCCCCTCGATGCTCAATCTCCTCTCCAAGGCATGCCGTGCGTTGATAAGAAAATTCTTGATCGTCCAATATCGTACTCCCGAAATCCTTCATGTCTTGCATCCGACGCGCGCTCAAGGCCACTGGTAATCGAGGCAGCACATGACAAACAAAATGCATCGAAAACGTTTGATGCGAAACTTGCCTCCTAAGAGCAAGAGAGGATTGAGTCGGGCGGAGAGATGGAGATACGATTGATGCAAGCGCTGCCATCGCCGCGATCCGGTGCGAGATGCAGGTCAAGAGTTCCTGATCGAGCCGGCCTCAACCAGGCTCTCCCGACCCGTTCCGGCATCCCGCCGGCCGTTTTGGCTCTCTTCCTGCTGCTCCTCGTGTCAGGCACGAACGAAACGCGAGCGATTGCCCAGGCATTTCAGGAACCACAGCCGCCGTGCACGCCATCTGTTTCGAACGACTGCATGGATCCGCAGAATGCGGGTATGTCGTCCCAATCCGCGGGCGATGATGCGGCGACGGTTGCCGGGCAATCAAGTTCGACCGGAAACAGGATGACGCCTCCCGCACGGAACACCTCCGCAATTGGCGATCCTGCTTATGTCGATCGTTCCGGCCTTCGCACCGTGCAGCAGCCGAACACCCGGCAGCGCGATGAGAGCCAGATACGGCCCAATCCTCTGACCGACTTTCAGCGTTTAGCCGCATCCTCAACCGGAGAGACTCTGCCCATATTTGGCCGGGATCTCTTCCGAAACGCGCCTTCGACCTTCGCTCCAGGCGACCAGGTCGCCGTGTCTCCTGAGTACGTAATCGGCCCCGGCGACCAGCTCCTGCTTCGCATCTGGGGACCGGAGAACTTCAACGGACTTCTCACCGTGGATCGCTCGGGAGACATCTACGTCCCGGGGGTAGGCTCGGTTCATGTTGCCGGTCTTCAATTCAGTGAACTCGAAACTCAGGTCAAATCCAGCATCGGCCGCGTCTTTCGCAACTTCGATCTCTCTGTTGATCTTGGACGGCTGCGTTCGATACAGATCTACGTAGTCGGTGAAGCGCAGCATCCTGGCGCCTATACCATCAGCTCGCTCAGCACAGTGCTGAACCTCCTCTTCGCATGCGGAGGTCCCAATGCCCAGGGATCGCTTCGTCACATCCAGGTTCGCCGTGCAGGACAGCCCGCTGGGGAGTTCGATCTCTACAACTTCATGCTCCACGGCGACAAATCAAAGGACATCCGTCTTGAGACCGGAGACACCGTCTTCATTCCGCCTGTCGGTCCACAGGTCGCGGTGGCTGGCAGCGTCCGCCATCCCGCCATCTATGAACTGGCCGGGCCCAATACGCTTGGCGAATTGCTGGAGACTGCGGGCGGCCTTTCGCCAACCGCCTCGAACGGACAGGTATCTCTTGAACGTATCCGGGAGGACCGCTCTCGCCAGGCGATGGCAGTCGCGCTCAATCCATCCGGCCTTCAGACCAATCTTCGCGATGGGGATGTGATCTTTGTGAATCACATTTCAGCCGCATATGAAAAGACCGTTTCCATCCGGGGAAATCTTGCCAATCCCGGCCGTTTTCCATGGCACCCCGGTATGCGCCTCAGCGACATCATTCCCGACCGCATGTCGCTTCTTACCATCGGATATTGGGAGCAGCGCAATCGTCTGGGCCTGCCTGTTCCGCTCTTCTCACGATCCACGCAAGCGAAAGAATCAACAGACTCGCCCGAGACCGGTAAAGCGCTTAACGGGGAGACGAGTGACCGGGAGACCGCACCTTATCGCCTCGACCGCGCTTCCAGTACGGATGCAGCAGATTCCAGCGGCAAACCGATTGCGGCTGCAGCGCTCGATGCGAATCTCAAGGATAGAGAAGGAGTCACACAAAAGCGGAACATCATCGAGCTTCCCGCGCCGCAGATCGACTGGTCCTACGCTGTGATCGAACGTCTGGACACCCAGGATCTCCGGAATGTCCTCATTCCGTTCAATCTCGGAAGGCTGGTCAAAGATCATGACGATTCCCAAGACCTGGAACTGCAGCCGGGCGACACGATCACCATCTTCTCTCAGGGCGATGTGCGCGTCGGGCGCGATATGCAAACGAAGTACATCCGGCTCGAAGGCGAATTCGTAGCCTCTGGCGTGTATAGCGTCGGTCCGAATGACACCTTGGCCGATGTGGTCAAGAGAGCTGGTGGGTTGACGTCCAAGGCATACCTTTACGGCAGCAACTTCACGCGCGAATCGGCACGTGCTCTCCAGCAGCAGCGCCTGGACGAATACGTGGCTTTACTCTCCGAAGACATGGAACGAGCAGCGGCTGAACGCAGTGTCGCCTCGCTCAGTGGCGTAACAGACCCAACTGCCCTTTCGGAGCAGCGTATGCTGTTGGAGCAGTTGCGCAAGCTTCGAGCGACAGGCCGGGTGGTCCTCGAGTTTTCTCCAGACAGCACAGGAACCGCCGCCATCCCGAGGATCCCTCTTGAAGATGGCGACGTCTTCGAGGTTCCCGCGACCCCCGATACAGTCAGTGTCGTCGGCGCGGTCTACGGGCCCAACGTCTTTCTCTACAGCCCCTCCCGAAGGCTGGAGGACTACGTCGCGCTCGCCGGCAGGCCAAACCGAATTGCGGACAGCAAACATGCCTTCATCATTCGGCCGGATGGTTCGATACTCAGCCGGGAGCGCGCGCAGGGAGCCCTTTCGAATCACTTCGACACCGCACGCATCTATCCTGGCGACTCCATCGTGATTCCGGAAAAGCTGATCAAGCCGCCGCTGATACGAAGTCTCGTGGACTACTCTCAGGTTCTGTCTTCCTTTGGACTCGCGGCGGCTGCGGTAAGTGTGCTGCGCTGAAAGATGAGGCGGTGCTGAGACAGACACAACTCCTTCGAGTGGAGATATTGAGCGAATGCAGCAATGGAAGGCGGTACAGAGCCTATGAGTCATAATCGAAGCCGACATGAACGCCAGTAAATCATTGCGCTCGCGGATTGCACTGGATCTGCGGCTATCTCGCATCGTTCACGGCGGTGCGTCCGCGCTCGGCGGTCGCGGGCTCGCAATCGTCATCAACGCGGTCTTATTGCCGCTCGTGCTCCACTACCTCGGACCCGTGGAGTTCGGTGTCTGGGTTACGATCAGCACCTCTGTACTTATGCTGTCCGTCTTTGACCTCGGCATTGCAAACACGCTGACCAATCTCATCGCGGAGGCAAATGCCGCGAAAGATCAGTCCAAGGCAGCGCACTTCTACTCCACAGCCTTCTGGGTAACGACCTGCGTCATCATCCTGCTCTGCGCTCCTCTTTACGCTGCGTGGCGAGTCACCGACTGGGGTTCGGTCTTTCACGTGGTCACACCGTTCCAGATCCAGCACGCGAAGTTCTGTGTCCTCATCGCGGCTGGATTCGCCCTCTTTTCTCTCCCGCTCACTCTGGCGAACAAGCTGCTTGCCGGTTACCAGCAGGTCCATGTGTCGAACTACTTCGCCATGGCAAACAGCGTCTTTAGTCTGATTGCAATTACGGCGACAATCTGGCTGCGGGGAACGATCGTGCAGCTCATGGCGTCCTACTGCGCCGCGCTGCTGCTGGGCACTGTCTCTTTGAACCTTTGGATATGGTTCCTTCAAAGGCCCTTGCTTCGTCCCAGAATCCGGCTCATCCGCGCGGACGCAGCCCGGCGCATCTTTAGCCAGGGATTCCTGTTCTTCGTAGTCCAATGCACGGGTCTGGTGGTCTTTAGCTCCGACAACCTTGTCATCACACATTATCTTGGGCCCGCTCAAGTGACACCCTACAGCTTTGCCTGGCGGCTCACCAGTTACGCAGCGATGGCGCAAACCGTCCTGCTCCCATCACTATGGCCAGCCTTCAGCGACGCATATCATCTGCGTCAATTTAGCTGGATTCGTTCCACTTACCGCGCTGTCACACGGGCATCTCTTGTCTTCGTGGGCGCAGCCGGTCTATTCCTCGCCTTGGCCGGACGCCAAGTGATCGCTCTCTGGGCTGGACCCACTGCCGTCCCTGGCCCGCAGCTGCTTTGGCTAATGGCGATCTTTAACTTCATCATGTCCATCACAACAAATCAGGCGTTCCTGTTGAACGCAACCGGGCGCATTCGGCTTGAGGCCGCCGTGGCCGCGCTCGCGGCCATCTCAAACCTGGCCATGTCGATCGTCTTCGTGCAACTCATCGGCGCCGATGGAGTGATCCTGGCGAGCATTCTTTCCTTTCTTATCTTCATGATCGTTCCTCAACAATTGGAAACCAGAAAAGTCCTATCCGGGATGGACCTCGAGCCGCGCTGTGAAGCCGGTGCGCCTGCATCGGAGTTCTCATCGAATACAGGTGTGGCAGATACGCTTTGATGGCTGCGATGCAATCCGAATGCGCGCATATCGCCGCGGATAAGACAGAAATCCCAGTAAACACTTCAAGAGATCATCGCATCTGAGTTTTCGTGTGCAACGTAGAGCTCTACAATCCGGCCCCTTCAGTGTCGAATATCCTGGATAGAGTAGGAGTTATCATCCCTACCTACAATGCCGCAAAGCACTGGACCTTGCTGAGACATAGCCTCGACCATCAGGCGGTTCGACCGTCGCAAGTCGTGATCATCGACTCCTCATCGTCTGACGAGACGGCGTCGTTAGCGCAGGAGGCCGGATACACAGTGGTTACGATTCGCAAGCAGGACTTCGGTCACGGGGCGACCCGGCAGTATGCGTGCGGATACCTGCCGAAGAGTGACTTCTTAGTGTTCATGACCCAGGACGCGATTCTCGCCGGGCCCGGCTCAATCGAGCTGCTTTGCGAGTCCTTCCTGAATCCAGCCATAGGCGCGGTATACGGACGCCAGCTCCCGCGTGAGGACGCGGACCCGATCGAGCGGCACGGACGTTTGTTCAATTATCCCGCACATTCCCAGGTAAGAGACCTCGAAAGCCGTCATGGCCTCGGCTTCAGGACTGCCTTTTTTTCGAATAGCTTCTCCGCCTATCGCAGGACTGCGCTTGAAGAAGTAGGTGGTTTTCCGCGCGATGCGATCGTCTCTGAGGAAGTCACCGTGATTGCGCGAATGCTTATCGCGGGCTGGAAGATTGCCTATAAAGCGGAGGCTCAGGTCATCCACTCGCACCATCTTGGATTAGCCCAGGAGTTCTCGCGATACTTCGATATCGGTGTGCACCACGGACGCACACCGTGGCTTTTGCAGGAGTTTGGTACAGCGAATGGGAATGGCTTGCGCTATGTGAAATCCGAGTTTCAGTTTCTGATGAGAAATGCACCCCTCTGGCTTCCGTATGCGGCTCTTCGCTCGATCAGCAAACTCACGGCTCACCGTCTGGGGATCTATTCGCGGCTCTTACCTAATTTTTTGAGTCGCGCGCTATCAGCGCATCCTAACTACTGGGATAGTGAAGCAACGGCGAGCGTCTCTGGAGTGGTGCCTGCTGCGCGCAGTAAGCTGGCCGCGAGCAAGCCATCATGACGCACTTACCTATCGCCAATTTACGTTGTGTCTTGAAAGGTATTGCACTGGACGATGCGATTATCCTGCTCACAACCATCTCGACAGTTCCCGCATCTTCTGACTAACGCACGTCCGAAATCGCCAGGCACTGTGGATCTTAGATGGATCAAAGTGTCAATTGTTGTGAAACTCGAGGAGAAAAATGCGCGCCTTAATCTTATTGTCTTTATTGTCTCTTTCGCGAGCTGCACTCAGCCAGTCTTCACCTCTCCCTGCGACCGAGTCTTCAGCGTTAGTCTCGACCTCGGATATGCAGGAAGCGTCCGGGGGGGCGGCCCAACAACCGACTGCCGAAGCGCCCCATCATGATTACTTCAATGGCGATATGTTTCTAGGTGCTCGCGAGCTGGGACAGAACAGAGCCCCTGTTGGATCGTTTACTGCCGGATATATCTACACGTTCACGGATAGCCAGACCGGCCACAATCGGAGCCTTATGGGTTGGTCGGCCGTGCCAGAGGTGAGACTGTACAAGACGATCGGTCTGCAAACGGAATTTTCGGGCCTATATGTGCGGAGCTTGTATCCGGGCGAGAACCGCTTTCTTGCCGCTGCTGGGCCCCGTTATACCTTCGCTCCTCGATCGCGTTTTACGCCGTTCGTGTATGCCGAGGCGGGTGAGATGCGATCCACGAGCCAGGCCACCCGTGACTCCGACTGGAATCCGGTGGTCAAAGGCGGTTTCGGCTTTGAACATAAGATCGCGGGCGGGATTGCTTTTCAGCTAATACCTGGAGAATATGTTGGCGAACAATTAGACGACCATTCCTGGGAGCATAGTTTCTCCGCTCGCGCCGGAATCACTTTCAACCTATATCGATAACCCAATAATTTAAGGGCAGCCTGCTCAGCAAGTCCGGCGGATATCTCGCCGGATTGCTGCGAGCATTGCCGTCTATCGGCTCTCCGGAGAACGCACCCGTGGAATCCTCAATCCGATTGGAGATTTCATCTTACGGCACGGAGGACTCCGTCCAGGGCATCCCCGCGTCTGCACGTGAGCGTGGTTGGCATGTCTCCGTTCTCATTCCGGCACACAACGAAGAGCTTCTCTTGCCGCGCTGTCTTTTATCTGTGCAGCGCGCGCGCCTGAGACTGCCGAAGGATGTCACAAGTGACGTCATCGTTGTCGACGACGCATCTTCGGACCGCACACGGTTCATAGCGGAAAGCATCCTGAGGGGCCAAGGCGCTGTCATCAGCGCGACGGAAGGAGTTGTCGGCAGCGCCCGCTCGCTCGCGGCGAGGACTGCATTTTCTCGACATCAAGGTCCGGCTCATCTTCACTGGCTTGCCAACACGGACGCCGACTGCTGCGTTCCTGAGTCGTGGCTGCTGGACCAGATTGCAATTGCTGAAACGAATGTCCAGGCCATTGCAGGCATCGTCAGCGTAGATAACTTCGACGAGCACCAACCGGAGGTTGCAGAACGATTCCGCTCCAGCTACCTCATCTTCGCCGACGGCACCCACCCTCATGTGCATGGTGCAAACCTCGGCGTTCGGGCAGATGCATATCTCCGTGCCGGCGGCTGGGGTTCGCTTTCTACCGCGGAAGACCACGACTTATGGAACCGGCTGCAGAGGACGGGTTCTCTACGGGTCTCGCGCGGAAGCGTGCGGGTCATCACCAGCGGACGCCGCACCGGCCGTGCTCCGGCGGGTTTCGCCCGAGCCCTGTCGGCGCACAACAAAGAAGAATCGCAGGCGACCCATTGAGTCTAATCAACGAAATACGTGAGATGATGGCGTGCCCGCCGCCATTACCAGGCCACGGGCGCACTCCCGATCGGCTTCGCTTTCTCTTTGAGATTGGCCGGCGCAACCTTTCTCTCGCGCGCCTCGCGGAGGCCCACTGGGACGCGGTGGCTATCCTCGCTGAGGCTGGGCACAAGGTTGCCCCCAATAAGATTTATGGAGTTTGGGCTGCTGAAGCACCCGGCCGCTCGCTTCATCTATGTGGTGACACGCTGTCCGGCAAGAAGGCATTCTGCAGCGGTGCCGGAATGATCGATCGCGCCTTGGTCACGGTCGTTCGCCCTGAACATCAGTTGATCGACGTTGACCTCGATCAAGCCGGGTTGGAATTCGACCGTTCAGAATGGCACACTCGAGCGTTCCATGAAACAAGCACGTGTACCGTAACTTTCAATGCGATCAGGATATGCAACGATGATCTCGTTGGTCCAGCGGGTTTTTACCTGGGGCGTCCAGGTTTCTGGAATGGTGCCTGCGGACCCGCCGCTTGTTGGGCCGGGGGCGCGGCGGGACTGGTCGACTGGGCCGCGAACGAGACGCGGAGCGATCCGCACACCTTGGCTCACTTTGGCGCAATGCGGGCCGACCTTTGGGCACTCAAGAATCTGCTGGATGCTGCGGGAACCGCGATCGATCGATGTCCAATGGACGGGCTTGGCGCTCAGATCCGTGCGCTTCGCGTCCGTCATCTCGTGGAGCTTCATGCCACAGACATTCTTCGCCGGCTCGCAAGAGCTTACGGTCCGCACCCTCTTGCCTTCGACGAAGCTGTCGCAACTCGCTACCAGGAGCTCGACCTCTATCTGCGGCAGTCGCATGCCGAACGCGACCTGCAGGCGCTTGGAGAGTTGGAGCGCAATCAAACCGTTTGATTCACCGCGGCTTCTCAGGATCCTGAGCAGTTCCGCCGTCAACAATCCAACCTTCTTCCAATACCGCATCTCTTACCTTTGAGCGCCGCAGACGCCGCACGGCCCGATCGATCGGATTCCCTGGAGAAGCTCCTCACCATGGCCCCGTTTACCATCTTCCGTGCTCTATTCGGTTACTTGTTTCTCGTGCTTATGGTGCGTATCGTCGGACGCCGCCCAGGCAAGCAGCTCACCCCCTTTGAGTTCGTCCTCATCTTTTACCTTGGCGGCCTCACGCTCACGGGAATGGTGGGTGACGAAGTCTCTCTGAGCAACGCCGTCTGTCAAATCCTCGCCGTAGCAGTGTGCCATTACTCGTTGGCTTGGCTGCGGTTTCGTTCGGCTCGCGTCGCGAAGATTCTCGATGGCGTGCCGCTTATCTTGCTGGAGTACGGGCAATGGCGCACCGATACCCTCAGTCGCATGCGCCTGCAGGACGATGACGTGATGGACATGGCCCGCGGCCAGGGCCTGAAAGACCTATCCAGCATTAAGACCGCCGTCCTTGAAAGCTACGGCGAGATCAGCATCATTCCCGTCGAGGAGGAAGGTGGCTGACATGCCCGAACATGCCTTCATGTCGCCTATCGAGGACTCTGTGCCCAAGGTCGGCGAGGTGGCCGTAGGAGAAGACCTGAACTTTCAACGGCGCTGGTGGAAGTTCGAACGAGCCATCTGGTTGTTCTTTCTGTTGATCCTCGCTGCAGACGTGCTCGGCCTCTTCGGTCGCGGCTGGTTGGCCAAGGCCCAGCGCACCGATGCCGCACAAACGGTCACGCTCGACTATGAGCGCATTGAGCGCGCGAGTACGCCCTCCATCATGACCTTCCACTTCGAGCCCGCTGCGATACGGAACGGTCGCATTGAGCTTTACGTCTCAGAAGATCTCATCAAGCCTCTGGGCGCTCAACGCATATCCCCCGAGCCCAGGGAGTCTTCGATGGGAGACGACGGCATTACCTATACCTTTCCCGCCACCAGGACGCCCGCCATCGCGGAGATTCAGCTTCAGCCGTCCTTTCCCGGCTTGCATCACTTCCGCGTCCAGGTTATCGGCGGGCAGCCCATTGATGCCACTGTGTTCGTCGTCCCGTAGATTATGCCCACCATCGTCCATGCCGTTATCGGTTATTTTCTGCTCCTCGTCATCGTGCGTGTTCTCGCTCGCCGTCCCGGGTCGCAGATGACCCTCTTTGAATTCGTTCTTGTCTTCCTTATGGGAGGCATCATCATCCTCTCCACGGTGGGCAACGACCGCTCCGTCACGAATTGCACCTGTGCCGTCATCGCAGTGGGCCTGCTCCATCGCGCGATTGCGTGGGCCAAGTCCCGATCCCGACGGATAGGAGCCATTCTCGATGGCACGCCACTGACCATCATTCGCCGCGGCGAATGGCAGCAGGAGGTGATTCGCGGCATGAAGCTCCGTCCCGAGGATCTCGAAGCCGCTGCCCGCAGCGCCAACGTGACGCGCGTTGAAGACATCGGCTACGCCATCCTTGAACGCAACGGTCGCATCAGCGTCTTTCCCAAGGAGGACGCCTGATGCCGGCAGCCAGGAACACCATCACGACCAGCATTCCCGCCCGTCTCGACCGGCTACCGTGGTCCGCATGGCACAGCCGCATCATCGTTGCGCTTGGAACCTCCTGGCTTCTTGACGGTCTGGAGGTGACTCTCGTGGGCTCGCTCTCAGGCATCCTTGAGTCGGCCAATGGTCTGCGCCTCACCGGTCCGCAGGTGACCGGTGCCGCAACCACGTACCTTGCGGGCGCGGTCCTGGGCGCGCTTCTCTTCGGGTATCTCACGGATCGCCTCGGCCGCCGCAAGCTCTTCCTCGTCACTCTCGCTACCTACTCCATCGCAACCGTCTCCACCGCATTCAGCTTCAACCTGCTCAGCTTTTCCATCTTCCGCTTCTTCACCGGCGTCGGCATCGGCGGCGAATACGCCGCCATTAACTCCGCCGTAGATGAACTCATTCCAGGCAAGCTGCGAGGCACCGTAGACCTCGTCGTGAACGGCACATTCTGGCTGGGTGCCACCGGCGGCGCCGTGGCCGCAATGCTCTTGCTCGGCAATCACCTGCCGGGCCACATCGCTCAGAAGATCGGCTGGCGGCTGGCCTTCGGCATCGGCGGCAGTCTTGGATTCATCGTCCTCATCCTCCGTCTCTTCGTTCCCGAAAGCCCGCGCTGGCTCATGCTCCGCGGCTTTGAAGACCGCGCCAACAGCGTCGTCGCAGATATCGAGCGCCGCGTGAGCAACGGACACCCCGGCCAGCTTCCTTCGTTTGCGGAGAAGCCCCTTGAGATCGCCGTTCGCGATCACACTCCGCTCAAGGAGATCTTTCGCAACATGGCAGGCGAAAACCGTTCGCGAAGCTGTCTCGCCCTGCTGCTCATGGCCTCCCAGGCTTTTTTCTTCAACGCCGTTTTCTTTACCTATGGCCTCATCGTCAAGAAGTTCTTCGACGTACCCGACAAAGCTCTGCCCCTTCATCTGCTCCCCTTCGCGATTGCCAGCTTTCTCGGCCCGCTCACCCTGGGCAAACTCTTCGACACAATCGGCCGCAAGCCAATGATTGCCGCGACCTACGTTGTGGCCGGATCTCTTCTCGCAGCCACAGTCTTCCCGTTCGCCCATGGTTCGCTCGGTCCCCGTGGTCTTGGCATCGCCTTTTCGCTTGTCTTCTTCGTGGCATCTTCGGCGGCCAGCGCTGCTTACCTCACGGTCAGTGAGATCTTCCCACTCGAAATCCGCGCCTTCGCCATCGCGATCTTTTATGCTCTGGGCACGCTCATCGGGGGCGTCGGAGCGCCGATCCTCTTCGGCTTCCTCATCAACTCCGGCTCACGTCCGGCCGTGGCTGCCGGCTACTCGCTTGGAGCCCTTCTCATGATCGCGGCCGGCATCTGCGAACACTTCATCGGTGTTGAGGCTGCCGGCCAGAGTCTCGAAAGCGTCTCGAAGCCGCTGCAAAGCAGGTAGCCGCGCTGGACGTCTCTCCTTGCCCCGTTTCAGTCCCCTTCCCGCTCGCTCCGCGGTCAGATCGAACCCCGGCTCTACTTGTACAGCAGGTACTGCGCTCGCCGCGCCTTGAACGCGTCAATGCCCGGTCGCCATCCCTCCGCAATCCGCCGCGGATCGCTCCGCTGCTCCAGCGCCTGCATCGTCGCGTCGTTCGCGATCAGCCTCGCGACTCCCTTCAGTGCGAAGTGTTCCGGATAGAGACTGTGAAGCGCCGCGATGATCTCGATGCCAAGCTCCGGCGCATCGAGCGCCGCGCGGTCGT
>Ga0116230_10001644_pt1 | contig 21363 bp, 4 predicted proteins | sample S1TSphfallax_3_FD_88678 | JGI IMG/M metagenome (GOLD analysis project Ga0116230, IMG submission 88678) | Host-associated microbial communities from peat moss isolated from Minnesota, USA - S1T2_Fd - Sphagnum fallax MG | ecosystem: Host-associated > Plants > Peat moss > Unclassified | place: USA... | reverse complement strand
AGACTTTTTGCTGACTTCTAGAATGCATGTGAAGTTTAATCAGTACATGGAAAACTGGGCATGCAATTTCAGACCTGCACAAATAAACTTCATAGCTAGCTTCTGCAAGGGGTAAAAGTTTGAGTCAAACATGCGGTTGGGGAAAGGAAAAAGTCATTGCAAACAATGGCTAGAGTGAACCAACAGTCACCGGTGTAACAATGAGAGATGGATGGGTGCTGGACAGGAAACAATTTTTCATTGGGTTCCAGTTGCCTGGCTAACCACAATGGTTAGCTCAGTTTCTGTGTTCACTACCTACCCATTAACAACCCACTAGCCCTTACCTATGGCACTAGCCATATACATGCATCTTCTTATCTAGTAGCTGCCATCAATTATCCTACACACCTACCTATCTACAGGATCTATCCTTTACAACATAGGTTACCAAGGTGAAAATCAATCTCAACTTAGTTGGGGTTCATCCATCCACAATTGAGTGATAAGAGGCTTTCAATCAATAATCAGCTCCAGTTGTTTTTAATAAATAGTTTAAATTTAAATTAAATTTTTAATTTAAAAAATCAATATTCCCCATGTTGCCTTATTGGGTACCTAGTGGGTGTTTTGGACAACAATTTGGCTTTATTAAGTTAAGAGTTGTCAAAATGGTTGAATCTTGCAAAATAAGGAGAGAATATTTAAGTCATTGCCTTTTCTTTTTAAAGCTCCTAGCTGTGTGAAAGGAATGTTTTAAATTTTAAAAATGAAAATGTAGGAATTGTTATATTTGGTAGTGATATCGCCATTAAAGAAAAAGATATTGTCAAGTGCACTGGATCTATTGTGGATGTTCATGTAGGAAAGGCCTTGCTAGGTCATGTGGTTGATGCGTTAGAAGTACCTATTGATGGAAAAGGTGTTTTAAGCGTTGTAGAACAAAGATGTGTAGAAGTTAAAGCCCCTGGGATTATTGCACGTAAATATGTGCACAAACCAATTCTACATTAACAAGTAACCTTCATTTTAATACGTGTATGGGTGACAACAAATAGGTAATAGTTCTTTCATTTGTGAGATTACATTTTTATTCTTAGATATATGGACGATCTAAATTTTTTAATCTCAAATTATGAAGAATCACTTATATGGGGGATTGAACCTTAACCAATTTGGCCATGCCCATTGTAGCACATTGTGGACCTACATATACAAGCAACTTTAGTAGACAACACACAAAAAAAATTAGTACTAATAGTTTCAACAACTTCTAAAAGTTGGGATTCAAGCCCTATTGCAAGGATGTCAACAGCCAAAGCTACAATGTTAAAGTTTGAAACCCCCATTATAGAATTGAATAGGGTTCAAGGCAAAGTGATTAGGATCATGAAAACAAAAGTCACCATAATCTAAAATTGTACCAAAACTTTAAAGTTCATCATCCTAATGCACACAAGTTACATTGAAACAAGCTTATTAAAATTTCAAAACTAAAACAAAATCCCCAAAAAATTACAGCAAATAATAAACCAAAAAGATATGTTACATACCCATTGCCCTATTGCAAAATAAAAATGTTGCTACCCAATATTAAAGAAAAACAACTAAACATCAAATGCATATTAAGTATGAACAACTTTCCATTATTTAATAGCTTGATCATAAGGAAAAATTTCAAAAATATAATTTTTTTGAGCAAACATCCAAATGTGTTGTCAATTGATTCTTAAGTTTTCTTTTCATAAAACTCATTATACTAAACCATTATTCATCTTTCATAGAGCCACAAACTTGCATAATTGTAATTTCAACCAACTTAGTGCACTTAAAAATCCTTTGCACAACAATTTGGCATGTGGTTAATTGACTCACAAGGGTGTGAAACAATGTTTTTCTTAATGGTGAAAACTCACCAAATTTTGACTTAGAATTGAAACCTCCCTACTTTATGCTTAGGGGAAAAAAAAGGAAAAGGTAGAATTGTCAAAATGCTACACATTATAGGTTAATCATTACCTACATTTTCTTCTAAACCTTAATCCCCATTCCCACATGTGACAAACCTACAAAATTTGTGGCAACCAAATTGTTCCATTGCTAATGCATAGACATCAATTTCATCCTTTGTTGGCTCCGCCCATAAGGATAGACTATGCATTTGTGCATGATTTGGAGTTCGGGATAAATTTTTGGCTCGCTCATTGGCCAATGTGGAGATGACAAGTGTTCACAAAATGAAAATTTTCACATGGATGTAATTTTCCATGTTTGCGTGGATGTAATCTTAAGTACATTAGGTTTTTAGGTAGTTGAATATTGTAGGTTTTGATAACCATCGTAGAAGCTAAAAAGATTTTTTTTTTCAACCAGGTTTTCTTCTCTTGGAATTATAGTTCTAGTTGGAATGGCAATTGTCAATAACCATGGTAACAACTTTCACAACTTGCAAGATCTCAAGGATAAGATTGTGGATTTGGTAAGAATTTTTTTTCTACATTCTTTTATTAATGTTTTTTTTTCTGCAATGAAATAATGAATGATTTGGAGATTTTGCTTCAAGCTATACATCCTTGTTTGCAACTTCTCTGCCACTATCGGAGCTTTTAATGTTCGCTTCCTATTTCACTGTGATAAAATCAACAATGAATGGAACAAACTACATATGTTCGTTCATCACTCATGAAGGAATTGGACAAGCTTAGCTCGTAAATGCTTCATAAAACCCATGAGGTATTTGTACATGGGGTCTACAATTATTGTTATGCTAAACCCTAAAAGAGAAGGCAACCTCCTTATCATATCCGGTAGTTCCTACTTGGTGAAACCTAAATCCAAAAAATGACTAACTGTGGGTTTCAAATTCTTTTCCACGTTCAGTGTTAATAATGGTGGGTGTCGTGTTACCAACTTCCTAATATCCTTGGCTAAATTTGAATGCTTTCAAAAAACTTCACATTTGGTTGAAGTTTACCCTCGACACTATCAATTAAGATCATGGCTTTGTTTTCAAAACCTTGAAAAGTGCATGCCTTTTCACTTCAAGACTGCACAAAAACTTAATTGTCGATACCATATTTTTTGTACATTGAGACCTTAAAACTATGGAACATTATAGATTACCTTGCCAAGATCTTTTTTTTCAAGCCCCAATTTTAAAAAAAACATTGTCTTCAACTCAAAATTATGGCAATTCTTTAATAGCTACGAGTGATGTTTAAAAAACTTCCCCATTAAGCATGGTTTAACTCCCAAACTTTCAAGATGCAATATTGTGGTCAAAAGTCCTATTCAAAATCATAGCAAAACAACCATGGGAATGATATCACAATCTTGTCAATGTCATTTGTGCTAACATTTATGCTCTTGAGGTAATCACCAATTTGAACCAAAATCCTTTTCCACATCACTATCAAATAAAATAGGTCTCCGTACCAAGAAGCCGCCAATGTGTTTTCTTTGGACTCCAATCTGTTGTAAGTATTCCACAAGGACCCAAGTTTTTTTTTCGCCTTGTATGTGAAGACAATTGGATCCTTCACTACTATCCTTTTTGCATCCTTGAGTGATATACCCAAATTTTCTAGGAGCATGATTGTTGGATGCAAATCCTTTGATACATCTCGATTTAAAATCTTTGGGTATTTTGTGACTAACTTCTCAATTTCTTTTAATGTTAACCCAATGGAGGTCAAGTACTCAACAACCAAAGCTAGCTTGTCACATTTGTAAGAAAGGAGTTGTGGCCAATCAAAGAGAATGCCAAGAAGATGTTCATATTTGTTGCAAAGAGGGAAAAGAAAAATTCATCTTCAATTCTTGAAGCATGATGATAACTCTATTCAACATCTTCTATAAGAAAATGATCCATCAACAATTTGAGTTATTTGGCATTTTGCATGAAACAAAGTACCTTACTCCAATGTTGCGTAGGAATTCAACCTTTGCCATCATGACATTTATTTGCAAACCAACAAAAGGAGTAGCTTGGGGATGTCAATAACCTTCATGCTTATGAGCTAAAAGTAGAAGATCGACCTTGCCAGTCCTTGTTGTTCTGCACACATGGACACTCTTGTTGCAAGTGATGGGAAATCATCATTGTCATCAACCCCTCCTCGTCGTGTTGATCCATGTGCTACCTAATCTTGCTCTATCAACATTCCACCCCTAACATCAAACTACAACTTTCAGCTTGATGTTTTGAAATGATTCACCTATTGGGATGATTTTCTTGTTGGTCTTTGAATGTTGCTAGCATTTTCAAATTCTATTATAATCACAGATTGATGAGTGTGGTACAAATTGATTTCTAGGGTTTCTAGACTATAAGGTTTTGTGATCCCTCTTTGACTGTTGTTGGAGTTGAGAAATGGCAAACTAATTTTTTGGATTTTTGGGTGGTGCTACAAATGTGGATTGAATTTTTGTGCGTGATCTTGTTGGAATGGTGGTGATGGTGTTTTCATTGTTTGTTGCTACTACTAGGTTAGGATTTGTAGATGCATCATTGCTATGAAGGAGGAAATTAACAGAAGAAATTTCATATAGAGATTTCAATTTTCATATTCAAAAATTTTAGTTTTCAATTTTCATTTTTCAAACATTTTAGTTTTCATTTTTTAGTATTCAAACATGTTAGTTTTAATTTTCAATATTTAGACATTTCAATTTTCAATATTCAAACATTTTAGTTTTTAATTTTTAGTATTCTTTCCAGACATTTCCCAAAAAAGTTTCAATTTTTAGTTTTCAACTTTCAACTTTCAATATTCACACATCTAAATTCAAACATTTCAGTTTTCAAAATTTTAAATCCCAAACACTTCACATAGAGATTTCAATTTTCAGCTTTAAATATTCACACATCCCAATTTAGACGTTTTAGTTTTCAAAATTTTAGATTCCAAACATTTCACATACAAATTTCAAATTTTAGTTCTTAACTTTCAATATTCACAAATCAAAATTCAAACATTTCAGTTTTCAAATATTTAGATTCCAAACATTACATATAAGGTAGTACCTTTGTAGGTTTGGCACATGCCTCCCAAATAATTAATTAATTTTGAATATTTAATTTCAGAAAATTCAATATTCCTAAAGATTATTTATTTTCCTTCTTAAGGAGTTGGTCATTGGAATAAAATATTGATCATGGTCATATAACATTAAGCAAAGCCATTATAGAATGAGTTGCTTGTTAGAAATGCAATAAATGTTATGTAACTTTTGCCACTTGTTGTCATTTACAAAAAGGGTAGTCTCACTATTTTTGGCTATGCACCTTTAATTGGGATTGCCAATGGCCCACTAACCAAATTGTGTAATTATGATGGTACTGATGGAATTTGGGTTTAAGGTGTAATTTTCAAAGGAATTTATAGTGATGGAGGGTGAAATATTCAACACAAGGTGAATCATGATGGATCATGCCATGTGGTGATTACAATTTGCAAATTATAATTCATTATCTTTTAATCATCAATGTAACATAATCTTAAGTTCCTAACCTTAATTTGTCTTTGAAGTTTGTAGAATGCACTTGCAAATGCAAGTTTGCATTATTTGTTTTGTTATAAATCCAAATTCCAACTCCTTGTGATCATTATTGTATGTTGCAACTTATACATGGAATCTTCAAACTTTCCAAAACTCACCATTAAGTTAATGATTTTGGATTTGCCAATTGTCAAATGAAATCCAAATTTGTGTCGATTGTCAAACAAAGTTTAGATTTGTCCTGTGATGTTTTCAAGCTTTTCAATGGGGGGCATTAAATAGGTTTTGAATCACTTTCAACTTTGGATTTTATAACTCCATTCGAGCACTATGCAATTCTTCGATATTTTACAAATTTCAAATGTTTCACAACTTTGATCATGATTTGTGAGGTTTAAGGTTAAGTTGAACTTTCAAAAGTCCTCTTTCATCTTTTGGGTTTTTGTGTGTTTTAATCATGATTTGTGAAGTTTAAGGATTAGTCAAACTTTCAATAGTCTTTTTTTGTCTTTTGATTTTTTGTGGGTTTTGATTGTGATTTGTGATTTTTAGGGTTTATTTAAGCTTTCAAGAATCATTTTTTTATCTTCTAATTTTTTGTGGGTTTTGATTGTGCTTTGTGAGCTCTAGGGTTTAGTTCAAATTTCAAAAGTCCTTTTTCATCTTCTTTTTTTTTAATGTGTTTTGATCATGATTTGTGAGTTTTAGGGTTTAGTTAACTTTACAAAGTCCTCTTTTGTTTTTTTAGTTTCTTGTGTTATTTTCCTTTTCCTTCAATTGGCTTTTTGAACATGGCACATAAATTGCAACTTCCCTAAAACTTTAGGGTCCATCATTTCATTTCTCAAGGTGAATCAACTATTGTGACATCTTCTAGAACCAAACCCCAAACCTTCTCCCTTTTCATGAGCCTTTTTTTTATGAAAATATTTGGATTTATATTGAAAAAAAGAGGAAAAAGGAGTATGAGCAAAATATAGTGTTTCATAATGTTTGGAATGTGAAGCTTCCTTGGGTTAAATCAATGGTGGATATACATGGCAAGGTGCATCAAGTACTTGATGCAATGTTTGTACCAAAATACAAGGCAAATAAAAGTTGTTAACCCCTAAATTAGACAACCTCTAGAAGCATGGTGATGGGGGAAAATCCTTATTTACAATTCTAGGTGTTTATAAAGCTAGTGAATGTTATATGAACAAGGAATTTATCCTTTCCAAGAATAAACATCTATATGTAACACCTATGAAGGATACAATTGTTAATAAGGTTTGCCATGTTATTATTAAAAAGAGGAAGGAAATTTGGGTATAATTTTTTGTTTGTTTGCACATGTTGTTTAAAGGTAGACCTATGACCAATTACAAAAATATGAACAAGTCACTTTATTTCCTTGATGTGAAAAACATTCGGAAAACAAAGTAGTCAAACATAATTGGTTGGAAGATGGGATCTTCCATGCATGATTTGGTTGTCAACACAACTAAAACTTTAGTTGATGGTGTAAGTCATTTCCCTTTCCTATGATGAAGTCACAATTGCAAATCAACAATCCTAGGTTTCCATTCATGCATATGTGGTTGAAAATTGGTTGTTTTTATTGTTATCCTTTTAACGAGTGATTGATGAGGCCATTTCTGATCATTTTAAGTGCATTTTGGTGGATGCCATGGTGTTTTTGGTGGTTTGATTTACAACACAATTTTATCTAAAATTATAATATTTGAAATTAATGGTGTGAATTTGTTTCAAAAAGTCAAAACATGTGTGACAATCCAATTGAAAGATCAATATGCACCATTCATGAATATATGAACCACCACACAAATTTAACAATCCATATTCTTTATAAAGCATGCATTGTGTGGAAAATTAAGGATGTGAGTAATAGGCACATAAAGTGATGTCCCCATTCATGGACCACCACATTTGATGTCTCATTCAACAAGATTTGATAAATATTGAATATGTTATTGATGTAAATAATATAAGGATCATTGTACCAATAATAGAAATATAATTAACATAAATTTATAATAGAAAAATCACACACAAAACATTAATAGGATTGTGATAATTTGATCAACTTGTTTAGCCCTTCAAACATGTGCATGATATAATAAAACCCCATCATTATCCCCAAGTTGAAAAAATAAAATAAATTATGAGCAACTTATGCAATAGTGTCAACATATCAATGTTTTTTAAAAACCCATTTTTGGGGTTAAGAGTAGCATTAAAATCCAATGGGTTTTGATGTTCCTTGGAATCCATGTCTAGCCCTTTATTTCCATGATGTTGGCCAATTCAACAAACTCTTGTGTGTCTTTTGGGATTAATGATAAAGTACACACACAAATTTTGTAGCATCTTTCAATTAAGATCATTAGTCATGTTAAAAAACAATGTTATGAAACAACAACTAAGGTCAATGACGAGCTTGACAAGAAATTTCTTGCCCAAGATGTGATGGATGCATTAGGTGTGGTTGCATGTGAGGTGACCTTCCCTATTTATATGGCTCTCTTGAAAGGATTTATTTTGAATCCATACAACTTGGATCCACCCAAACATGGATCCCCACAATATCAGATGTGAATATTTTGGATTTGTAATTTTTTTTTAAAGATCACAATGATGTCCAATGTTTAATGGGCCATGGACCAAGCCATGAATTTCAATTCACTATCTAGACTTTGGAATAATATTCCTTCCAATGTGTTATTATGTGCATAACTCTTTGAGTTCACGAAAATTACAAAGTTGACCATCATGGTTCACATTATGGGATTTGTGGAAGACGAAAGAGTTTTTTCAACCTGATATTCATGAAGACAAGATTGTGGAATTGGCTTTGTGAACATTTGGATTTGGTGGTTCATACAGTGCCCACATTTTTTGGCGTATAATAAACATCTTTGATTACACTAAGATGTAGATGAAAGGAAGTTTCAAGGTTAAGGCCCAACTAGTATTAAGGGTAGACCACCCCAAATGCATCCATCAATTCATGAGGAAGGAAATGGCCATTAAGTTTAGAGATCAACTTTTCAATTACAAATGCACACATAAATTTCCTCTCTACCATTGGCTTGGTGTAAATAATTTGAATTACAAAAAAAACTTTAAAAGTGGTATGATTTTTCTACCTTGCTCAAATGTGTTGCCCCCTAATTCAAACACCAAGTAATCAATTTCAATATTCAAATATGTGATCCATCTCATGGAGATAATATCATCAATGCTTTTCACTAACCCATTAAAATGCTTGAAAATATTTCCCTTGAACTTGAAAGACTAATCAGAATACATCTAAAACAAATCTTCCTTATAAAAGGAAATTGTAGTATTGAAATCAAGTGCACAAAAAGATCCCAAAGTTGGGCAAATTTGACAAAGGAGTGCACAACAATCAATATAAGCAATAGCCAAGCCAAGCCAATCATCACTTGGACATCATAGAGTTGATCCAAATTGTTTGTTGCTCAAGCCACAATTGTTGAATCAATGCTCATTTTATCAACAAAAGGCAACATTTTTTAAAGCACATGTTTCAATAAACTCAACATACCGATCCATCAAGTCTTTATGTTACAAAGTAGTTTATTACCTTTGTTTACATGCTTCGAGCCATTTTAACAAACTTTAGGTGGTGCTTTGGAAACTTGTAGAAAAATGTGCAAGTCTTTTAAGCATGCCACCATATAGACAAAAAAGCCCAAACTACCAAATTGGTCTTATGTGTTATACAATGGATCCCTATCAAGAAAGTAGCCACAAACTTAGCTACTTGAATAACAAATTTGCTAGTTATCAAAATTTAATTGTGAACATGCTCAACAATCTTCCGCATGTTTATGTTGCTCCAATGCCTATTGGATTGTTTTGCAACCTCAAAAATTAAACAAGGGTATGTAATTTTCATAGTCAATTATCGGTTTCCCTTTATCGAGTAACATAAAATATTTATGTAAATTGTATCACCTTTTTTTGTTGTCTTGTTCACCTCCACTTTGAACCTAAATAAAAAGTAGAAGGCTAATTCATGGATACATATGTTGTTTCATTTTTGGCACGACCACACTTGGGATCCATAACCTTTGTTCATTTTTCATTTTCCTCACAAGCTTTTCAATTGAATCCCACTCGGGGACTAATTTTTTCTCCTTGCATAAACTATTATCAAATTGCCAACAACATATTCAAACACAATTTCAACCCAAGGAATTTCCATGAACCGCACATCTTGGACAATGTTTACTTTCTTAGGTTTAGGTTCTTTTGGGCAATGGTAGGAGTGGCATTTGAATCTAAATGGACATATTTAGGCATGTACACATGAGGGCTAAAGGTAGCAAACAAAACATATCCATCTCAATACAAAAAGGAGTAGGTTCAAGAGTTTGTGCAAGACAATGTCAAAAGCCCCCTTGCTTTCTTGATTCTACTTTAAGGTGATTTTAAGTCTTAGATTGGCCAAACTTCTCTCAAAAAATGTCAAAACTTATTAATGTTTATAGGTAGGTTGATCTTGGGTGTCACCCAAAAGCTCTCAAATGATGAATATGGTGGATAGTAACTTGCAAGTTGCAATTAATTGACCCCATAATTCTAACTTTACACATACATTAAACATTCCACTCCACCAAACCAAAACTATACATGATGGTGTGGCCAACAAAAGAAAATATGCAAATGCAATAAATACAAATTTGAACAAAAAACTCTTGATTCTCATGAACCTCAAGCTCCAAGTTCCCACTCCAAAGCAAATTCAATTATAAGTACACAAAAAAACAAAGGTAGAATTGAAATATGTAAAGGTTCAAGGAAGAACTCAACTTTTAACAATGTTCATTGTTGATGTTAGAATGCATTGTGCCAATATGTGATTCACGAATGTGCACTTGTGGTATGTAATTATCAATGTGCACAAATTAACAACTTTGAGGCTTGAGCTTCAAGTATCAATTGAATCCCAATTGAATGCACGGTTCTAGTTTTGATGTTTGACTTTCAAGCACCAACTAGTAAAAAATATAGATTCATGAATATTGCAATATTCATTGTACATTGTTGCCAATTGAATGCACCAACAATCAACCACACCCAAACCATTAATCAATTATTTGAATCCAAACAATAATTCATGATTCACAAATCACATCTAACTTTTAATTTCCAAGATCTTGCAAATTGTGACTCGCCTTAAAAAGAATTTGAATGAATATTCAATAAGAGTTAAAAATTTTGAGGAACAAATAAAAAATAACTAGGTTACAAGTTATTTACATGTAACAAGTTTGAGGCTAAACGTAGCAAGCTTGAGCCTTGAGATAAGTTGTAACAAAATAGAACTTCGACGTTGGGTGATGGGCATTGAGAGAATAACTCAAATAATGAGCAATGAAAACTCAAAGACAAGAATCAATCACCCATGATCACATTGTAGGTACCTACAAGATGATTTTGTTGTGACATAAAGTAAGGGTTGTAACTTGTGAATGACTTCAACCAAGTTGAGAGTAATGGAGAATGACCAATTGCCAAAATGCATTGAAGTTGTGAGGTGAAGAGGGCATCCAAGGAAAGGGTCACCCTCCAAAACAAATGGCTAGGTGTTCACCATCTAATGACTTTGCAATTAACATAAGCCATTGATGGTGATTTGGACAAGTTGTCAAGGCAATCCCTGTGCAACAAGTGGCTGCCCTAGATCCTCATGATGGCGAGATCTTGCCCTAATGTGACTCAGGAGAGCTCTCCAGTGAAAATGACATTTTAAAAAAACCCTAATTTTGGGTATAATTTTTGTGGACCCCTTTTTGATGTGGAGAAAGGTGAAATTTCGCCCCCCAAAAAAACATTTGGTTCACTCTGGTAGATTTTTAAAAAAAATTTGAAGGATGTAAGTTTTGATTTATATAGTGAGCTCCAAGAGGTACGTCATTCCACACAGTACAGAGGGGGGTGGTGAGCCAGGGTACTACTGACTCACGTAACTTAAGGATCCCAGAAACAAGGGAAAGGGAGGAAGAGCTGCATTTGGCACAGAAGCAACCACCACCCACAATCGAGCAAGTGATTAACCCCAGTGACAAAGTCATGCTACTGGAAGCTCAGCTGACTTATTGCAGCTCACTAATAAGGTCATTCCCAAGTACTAGTGTGTTCCAGACTGAATTGTAATCTCCCAGATGTTGAATAAACCCAATTTCAGAAATTATGTGCACTGAACAGAGAATCATTTAGGGCTCTGTGACAATTTGTTGTGTAGAAAGAGTTAGTTTCTTCGAAGCTCGATGGCCAACCAGATTTACTCTACGAGCTTTCCTACTATTGGTGATCAATCTGACAGTGAGTGTGTCTGTGGGTTTTTGGGTTTAGGTCTACAACAGCTGTGTTGGCCCTATATTTGGCTGCAACTTTGGCCCAGAGGCTACTAAGCTGAATCAAGTTGGGTGCAGCTGTTGCTACTATCTAGGATGATGAAACCTTGCCAATCATATATAAACCAAAGCATCCAAAAAAGGGGGAATACAAGGGACAAAAGGGAAGGACCCATGTCCAAGAAGACAAAAGAATCACCTAAGAGGTAGAACCACAAGGGGGACATCAAGTTCTTGAACCCCCTCTTGTTGCTAGAAGCATATCAAATAAGGAAAAGAGAGGACCTAGCATATCAAATAAAGAAAGGGGAAGACCTCCTGAAAGGACACCTAGCCTTGAAGAACCATTACCAACTGCAACAGCACGTCTCAATATAGAGATCGCTTGTGCATGTTGTAATGTCACTGACACCCTCGGCCTATAAAATGCCGCAAAACTGAGAGAGGAGGGCCTGGGTGGTGGTGTTGTTCTCAGCCAGTTTCTTGTCGATTTGGTACTGGATAACTGGATCTTGTTTGAATCATGTTTGCCTTATATTTGGCAGCAACTTTGGGGCTGTCAGGTTTGGTGAGCGGGCTGTCAGCTGCTATATAGCAAGAAGTTAGAACGGGTGTAATTCTCAGCCAGGTTTGGAATGGATTTATTGTCCCATGCCTTTTGTGTGAACAAACTTGTCAGATTGAAGTCAAAACTGCCAGGAGGCTAAAACCCCATGCCACCCCACAACCAAACTCACAGTTCAAATTGGTACCCAAACAGGGCCTTGGGTGAACCCGCACCCACTTTGGTACCATAGTACAAATCTCAAAATCTGTTTAAATTATTCCTAAGTATTACAAATATCTCATGCTTACACTAAATCAGGGTCTCTGAGTTCAAAACTAACATTTTGGGGGCTTAATTTGGCCACTAAAACCCTTGCTTAGACTAAATCAGGGTCTCTGGGCCCAAATCTAACATTTGTTGCGCTCAATATGCATGCCACTAACAGGCCTCATTCAAGAAGGTCAAGGTACCAGTGTGAGTGCTGGCTCACCCTGTGGAGGTACCCAGGGGTCCGTTTATCAGTTAACCTACAAATCATTCCAAGCATAGGTTGTTGTAACTTTCACTAATCAGGGTGGGGAATGTAACCTTCACATAGCCAACAACTGATGTGCAGGCCTGTAGCCTAGGATCGGTGGGCACCAGGGTTTTTTTTTCTTCTCAATCTTGTGACATTAGGACTATGCTGGCTATAGGTCAGGGAGAAAATTAGAGAAACTATGTATTTGCCACATGTGTCGGGTTTAAAGCGTGTTGCAACATATTTCCTAAAACCCCACTATATAATTGCAACGTGTGTCTGGTTTATAGTGGGTTGTGACATATTTCTAAAACCCCACTATATATATTTGCGCCATGAAAAAACCTAGGGTCTAAATATGGTGATATCAACTTTTGTTTTTTTCCTTCTCCCTCAAGATATGGCAACTGGGGGCCCCCAAAAATCCTTTGGACACGTCACAACCCGTTGTTCTTTGTTGCCAAGTGGCTAAGTTTTCTCACCCAAAAAAATATTGGTGGGAACTCATGAGGATTATTCTTGAAATAATGCTTTTCTAACACAAAGGTATATCACATGAAATACAATATCCCGTAACACACACCTTACAAAGGGGTGAAACCTTCATGACTTGCGTTAAGATTACCCACATGTCTAATCCTTGGTCTTTATGTGGGCTACACCAAAAAGGCCGCTTATCAAGCACACATATAGGCCTTGGATTAAGGGATCTTTCATAAAGTCCACATGAGCCAATTGAGCACTTTTACAACTAGAACATGGTTATTGTGCCTCCAGTTTCATTACACCCAAGTCCACACACAAGTCCTAATGCAAGATAATATAACATGAAAATAATTATGAACCTAATCCTCCAACTTTCAGCTCTCATCCTTTCCATTTAGGCTCAATAAGGAATTTCATTCATTATTTGAGGCTATTAAATTATGCTACATACCAGTCTTTTGGAATGTACATCCTTTCATGAATGAATTCTTATGTTATTTTGCATTTTCCTCCCTACTCCATTTTGTTTCCAGTACATACAAGGTCAAGCTAGTTGATATTATTCATGTCTAAATGTTCTCTTAACCCAAGCTAACTAAATAAAAGACAAGTTATCTATCTAATCCATATATGAGTCCAAAATAAGTCCTCAACTGAAAGATCCCAACTTGTAAAACCCATAAGTTAACTCTCTATTTATCACATTTTTTCCTTAGGCCATAATCAGTATTAACCATAAATTCTACCCTTGATAATTAGTCTTGGTGTGACATGCCCTAAATTACCGTGCTTTTCAATAGAGAGCCCATTGCAACCTTCTTTAAAGTGCCATAGTCGGCACTTTACTATGCAGCATATGTGTTTAAATCTTTTGCAACAAAAAACTTGCATGGAATTGTGTTTCATTGCATTACATGAATTGACAAAAGAAAATTGTGATATTTTATTGGAAGATAGAATACTTGAGCATAAGTGACAAGAATATTATTACCTTAGCTCATTTATGCACTCACTTTTTAGGACATTATTATGAAATAAAATATAATGGCAAAAGATTGGTATCAAAATGTAATTAGTTTCATTTAAATTATTTCTAACAAACATAAGAGGATTACTAAATGATAAGGTACCATCAATTTTGGAGTGTAAACAATTTTATTGATATTGCAAATGGTATTTGAAACCAAGATCAATAAATCTTGGATATAAATTATGAATAATTAGGGCTCATGACACATTTAAATAATTTATTTACCTAGGTTTGATTTAGCATTTTTTTTAAAAAGAAAAGAGGGTGAAATTTATTAAACAAGAAAAGGATTGGGGAACATGGTAAAAGATTTGACACAAAGAGTTCTCAGCAAATGTGATCCATGTAGCACCAAGATATTTGTTTTATTTTTAAGGACATTTAAGTAGTAGTGAATGTCAATCTAGCAAGTTTAACTTTGGTTATAATTGCATTTCAATAATGATTTAAAAATATTTTTCTTGGGTTGAAGGTTTGATAAGCAATCAAGATGAATGCAAGTTCAAGACACGGCAAGGGTCAAGGAGAATGCAACATTCAATGCAACAAAATGGATGTGTGTAGGTTTCAAAGAAGCACTTTTGAGGTTCTCAAAACAAATTCATAATTTTTGAAAGTTCTAAATGTTTGGAGTAGGATTTTAAATTTTTTAAAATTTTTTTAACTTGATGATTTTTAATAGCTAATTGGAAAGAGCTCCAAGAGAGGTCCAAGAATTTAGTCAAGTGAATTTTCAAGACAAGATTGTTTCCTAACCTGTAGAAAAATGTCTAAGGATTGTGGACAAAAACATTTCAATGACATAGCCCTAGGTATGTAAAGTGATATTAGTGGTAATTCTTGATTTTGAAACAAAATAATTTTGACTAAGCATGTCCATTAATTCCTTCTAACACCCTTGTGATACCTTAATTCCTTGTGAAAGATAAAGTAAAATACCTATGGAAACCTTGTGAAAATTTAATTTTATGGACATTAGTGAAGAAATATCATAGGGCGAAAGCATGCAAAAGAATATGAAAAAATAGTCTACAAATGTTTTTTTTTTTAAATTGTGACAAGTTGGTGATGCCTTATGAGATTGTCCTTTGAGTTATATAATGACATCAAATGTGATATGTTGAAGTTTTGAAAGTTTCAAAAGTTGTATCAACCTTTTAAAAAACCTTGCAAAATTTGCTAGTTGTTGACATTGTAAGGAAATAGAAAGTAGGTCAAAAAAATTGAATTTGGAAATTTCACTCATATGTTGCATTTTGAAAGGGTTTGGGGCATGATTTAATGAACTAAATGCATGCAATGCATTGTAGTATCATATTGAAAAATGTGTTTTAGACACCAAATATGAGTTTATGAAAAAGAATATTTTCGAAGGGCTACGCATTGTCATAATCCAAAAAATTTAATTCCAAAAAATGTGTATCAAGGTGCATAATGGCTCAAACATTAGTAACACATCATGTGAATTGTTTGATTTGCAAAATGTGCAATATCAATCGGAGCAACAAACTTGCAATAAATTAATTAATTAATGAGAGTAATAACATACATTAAAAATTTGACCATATATGGTTTATTTAATGTGATAAATACATTCCAAAATTTATGGCATGACTAAAATGCCTAAAATGCAAAACAATTGAAATTTATTTTTACTTGTTGGTAGGGATGAATATTTCCTAGGGGGGACACTAGTTTTAAAAAGTAAAAAATATGTGAATAAAAATATAAGGTGCAATATATGGTTTTTGGGTAAAAAGTATAAGTTAAAATTAGATTTTAAATAGGATACATTTTATTCAAAAAATAATACTTATAATATAAGGTATGTAATAATATGTAATAATGGATTATAATTAATATAAGGTGGTTTTAATGTGTATATACTAAAAAAAATAGATAACAATAGGGTGATAAAAAATAAGCTGGACAATTATCTAATACTCCTCCTTAAAATGGTCATTTAACACACGTAGATCCTAAACTTTACATTAAGTGTCCCTCGTGGACCAATTGGTATACTTAGTATCTTTTTGTTGTTTATCTATAATGATCATTAATTTCAAATATTCAATGTAAAATAATTTTATATTAATGAATTTGTTATTATGTACATTCAACCTTAATAAGGTATGTTCATTGTTTAATTTGGTGTGATTTCTCTCTTTTATGATGTTAAAATGAATCAAGGTGGATGTAGGTAGCTTGGACCAATTTGGAAATAACATATTCCTTTTTTTTGCTACCTAGGTGTGATTCCAATTGTCACATTGTTTTGTGCAAATTAAAATTGTTAAATGGGACTCATTTTGAGGTTATTGATTTTGGTATGTACATAATGTTATTGAGTGGTATGAAAATTCATAAAATCACAAGAGTTATGGACTTTTAAAATTTGAAATTTAAGGTCTATAATGCTAGCAACAATTAAGTGGATGGACTTTGGTTTTGTTTCATGATGGACCTCAAAACTTTTTGAGGACTTTGTTTTAGTTAGAAAATGTAATAATCAAAGTAAGATTGAATTATTTTTTATTCATATCTAATGAATTTTATTACATGTGGACTTGAATTTGGTGATTTATTTTTATTTTTTTCAAAAGACCATTTCATTTTGAGAAAAAACTTGAATTAAGTGTAAATTTTGTGGTTATGTTTTCATCAATGAACTCCGCAAGGGTAAAAAATTAATGGATTTTTTTGGATTATATGAAAATTAAGGTGGATCATTTTTGGTGGATAAACCATTCCAAAAAATAATAATTTTAGTGTTAAATGTGGTTAAAACTCAAGTGTGAATTATGTGGTGAAATTTTGACAAATTTGATCCATTGAAAGAGCCATCCATCTAGACACTTCTTTAACACACATGCTACCCAACACAAAATCTAACAAAAAACGAATAAACTAGGGACTTTTGAAAGAATGTCATTCAAATGTCCACAATTATTTTTTGGTCAAGGGTTTTCTAATAAAGTCTTTGGATTGATATAGGTATATTTTTCTTTAATGTATCATATATTGAATCCCTATAACATGTTTGGGGGGAAATTAATAAACAAATATGGTTTTAAATGGAAGTGTAGGATGCCATAATTGCCCATACGTAATTACTTCAAAAATCCATTTCTATATGTTTGGTGTATATTTGTGGCATACATTTAAATTATGTATGTGTGCAACTTTATGTTGACAATGTAAAACCAATTGAAAAAAATGGCATATTGATGAACATAATTTCCCCTTTATCCCAATCATGATGAGCTAAAAAATGCACATTACATTCTAAATTCCACTATTAAAACTTTGAAAATTACCAATGATGTAACTTGATGTTTGTTTGAAGGTGTGATAATATGCATAATCACAACCAAACATTGCTCATATAAAAAATGTTTATTTAATATTATTTAAAACATTGAAATGCATCTTGAGCCTTAATGAAACCAATTGTTGCAACTCCATCATCCATAATTGGTTGCTAGCAAATTAGTAGTTGAAACATCCTTGGGTTTGTCAAATGGGTTCAATGGAAAAAACATGGGTTGGTCTTGGTTCAAGAAACAAAATGCAAAAAAAAAGAAAGAATGTCTTGGTTTTTTATAATTGAACAAAAAAGGTGAAAAAGTTTTGAAACAAAATTACTAAGACACATTGACTTATCAAGTCAAACCCCTCATGATTACCTCAAGATCTACACGATCAAACAATTAGATGATGGTTAGCACAATTTCAAGCCAATTCAACTTCATGGCTTCACATAAATTCACAATATTCATCACAATGCAAATGCATTGAAAAGAGCACAATGCTCCCTTTATGATATATTATTTAGATTGTCATGGGAATTATATTCAAATGGAATTTTTATGAAATGCCCCAAAACCATTTTGCCAAATTGAGACACATTCTATAATCTTGCAACTTTGGAGGTTCAAAACTCTTAGAAAACACATTGTATTTGAACATGTCAATACAAGTCATTGTGTAGCTCTTGAAGAAAAATGTTATATAGACTATTTTTCAACTCCCCATTCACACTTGCCAAAAACTTCACACCACTTTTCCATGTCACACCCTTAATTAAAAACCACATCTACATGAATAATACAATTGATACAAGCAAACAAAAATTAAGTGAGACCTTTATTGTTGTATATGAAATCATCGTCGACATTTGTTTCCATCAACAAGTCTAGTTACATATATTGCCATAGTTGTCCTTTGTAAGTGGGTAAAGTCATTTGAGTGGTTTTAAAGCTATGAATAGCCATGTAATACAAATCTATTGTTATATTGTACCTACAATTGAATCAACATTTTTTTGCCAAATATTTATTTATTTTAGAAAAAATAGTTTGTAATTTCAAGTTTAATTTTCTAAAATTTTAAAAATTGAAAAATAAGTATGCAAAATACATCTAAAGTTGTGTATTTATAATAACAATGGTTGGGACAATAAACAAATATTCACAAATTGAAAGTTTAACTTTCAACAATTTCAACAAATAACAATAAAATTATCTTTTCTTTTGGCATGAGCTTTTGAAATTTTTATTTTATGTTGACTATCAATTATAGGTATGGTATATTTAATTGTTTAAAATTCAAATTTGTCATCTATAAGCAAGTAAAATAAGCAATTAAATTATACTCGTGGGTGTTTTATGATGGGTAGTATGTAGGTGGGTATTAGGTAGGTGATAACACATAAGTGTATTGTAAGAAGTTAAAATGGGTATGTAAGTTATTAAGAAGTAGGATAACCAAAATTGTGTGCAAACATTTAGTGGTTTAGAGCTTGATGAATTTCAAGACATGCACCCTTTATTGGCAATGTCCATAAAACAAATGTAGGCCTCCTGGGGCATATTTGTGTCACTTTGAATAGTTCAAAAAGCTCAAGAAATGAAGGAAATATGGCTATTTGAAGTTTGGGGGTGGGATATTTACATTTGAAAATAAAAATTTTAAAACACATGACAACCTATGAATGATGCATTTGCCACCTATAATAAAAAAATTGGATGTGCACAAATGGATGGCATCTCAAAATTGATGCCATAAAAATCAAACAAATTTTTATTTTTTTTATCATGTTCACATTTGTGTGTGCAATAGAGGTTTATTATAAACTTTGCATGGTTGAAAACCTATGGTCATGGGTGTTTGAGGGTTCCATGAACCCTAAACCCTTACACATTCATTAGTGGTGCCCATGGACCCTTCCAACATTTCATTTTGTTAAGTCATGCCCACTCCTTTTAGGTTTAAGGAAAATAGTTTCTTACAATTTCTTGTGAGCGGGCACAAGAATGAGTGGACCAATGGCCTACAAGAAATTACCACTTTTTTAGTCCAAAACAAGGGTTTTTTTGTGGGTTAAAGTGAATTACAAAGGTTTTACATTGGTTCCTTGGACATTTTTTCCATTTAATGTAAAGCCCATTTAAAGTCCCTTTTTTAAACACATGTGCACAAGAATAATTCAAAAACCTTTTTTTCTTAATATTTTATGGACTTTTGAAATAACCATTATTTTTAGCTTGTTTAAAAGTCCATTGGTAAAAGTTTACAAATGCCATCATGCAAAACTTTTCAAACCTAATTTTCTTAATATGTTATCTAACCAAAATCAAGTCCCTAACCAAAACATCAAAAATGATTTGACCATTTCAAAGCCCATATAAAAATTTGTTATCAAGATTACAACCCATAATGTTCAACTTTGAAAGTCCAATCTCTTACATTTTTGTTGACCATGGATATTTAATAAATGTAATAAATACATATTCAAGTTGATATATTTAAATTTAATCCCTATAGTAATAAATTTTTAATTTACTTGTCAAACACGGTCATCAAACATTGCAAAAAAATTGTCATGTGATCCCATGTCGATACCTCAACCATCATCATCACCACTCACAACACTTAACATCTAAATACCTTGAATGGTACACCACATCCAAACCAAAAGACTAACTCACTTGCAACAACACAATAATTCAATCCCAAAACATAGAAAACCAAAACACTTGCATAACACAAAAAACTACAAAGTAAAAACTATGCTTTGGAATCTCAAATCACTAAGAGTGATTTGAGGTCACACAAGATGAGATTATATCCTATGACAAATATTCCAAACCATGTTCACACCTTAATTAATTCGAAATTAACCAATCAGCTTAATTAACCCAATTTATCCCTAATTAACTAAGACCTAACTGAGCAACTAAACTAATGCATTTGACATTTTCCAAAATGTCCAAAAATTGGTCCATTCATTCTTGCACCCACCATTGTCCATTCCTAGATGATCATGGTTTTATTCATGAAATTCATCATGATCTTGTGTTTTTTATGTGTTTCTTTATCTTGAAAGTTCGAAGCTCATGCGTTCTTAGTGGTGATTTAAACCTTTTCCATCTTTATATGTTTCTACAACGTATGTTCTTAACAACCTTAAACTTCATGTAGGTGACCCCCTCTTCTTGGTCCAAGTCCCCCACCACCTTTTTATGTTATTGGGAACAATCACATACACTTCCAACCTTGTTTTTTTGTTTGTTCAATGATATCTTCTTGCAAGTGTGAGCAATATTGGACAAGTTAAGAGGTAGGGTAACCAAGTTAGTGTGTACAAATATTCAACAGTTTAGAGCTTGGTGAATTTTATGAGAGGCATCCTTTGTTGTTGGTGTCCAAAGAAAAAAAGTAAACCTCCTTAAGGTGCACTTATGGCACTTTGAATCACAAATAAAACTTGAAAAATGAGAGAAATATGTTTATTTAAAGTTCAAGGGGGGGGGGGGGGGGGGGTTTTTTTTTTGTTTTTTTTTTTTTTTTTTTTTTTTTTTATTTTTTTGTTTTTTTTTTTTGTTTTTTTTTTTTTTTTTTTTTTTTT
>Ga0116230_10001640_pt1 | contig 21377 bp, 18 predicted proteins | sample S1TSphfallax_3_FD_88678 | JGI IMG/M metagenome (GOLD analysis project Ga0116230, IMG submission 88678) | Host-associated microbial communities from peat moss isolated from Minnesota, USA - S1T2_Fd - Sphagnum fallax MG | ecosystem: Host-associated > Plants > Peat moss > Unclassified | place... | reverse complement strand
GTGGGTGGATTGGCGGTGGGCGAGGGATTCGACGCGATGAAGTCGGTATTGGAATTCGTGACGCCGATGCTTCCGGCTGAGAAGCCGCGGTATCTGATGGGCGTGGGTTTTCCGAAGGACATTGTCGCCGCCGTCGCCAGCGGGATCGACATGTTTGACTGCGTGATGCCCACGCGGAATGGGCGAAATGCGTATGGTTTTTCCAGCACCGGCATCGTGCGGATGAAAAACAGCCGGTACATCCGCGACCGCTCCCCGATCGAAGACGGCTGCGATTGCTACGCCTGCCGGAACTTCACCCGCGGGGCAATCCGGCATTTTTTCTTTGCAAAGGAAATGCTCGGGCCGATTCTGGTGTCGCTGCACAACATCCGGTTTTACCAGCGGCTGATGCGCGACATTCGGGCCGCGATAGTCGAGGGGCGATTCGAGACATTTCGACGGGAAGATCCGCGGAGCGAGCTGGGTTCGCGGATCAGTGCAGCGGTCGAATGAACAAGTCGGGCTGACTCATTTTGAGATCCGCCACTGACGCTTGGCAAATCAGGAAGCTTCCAACTACAACGCGCCACACGGCCATTATGAGCCGAACCGCATCATCCGGAGTCTTGAACGCTTTGGAACGTTCAGTAACTTCATGCTCATGCGGCGACCTTCATGTGAGTTTACTGTTGACAGGATGTTGGTCGATCCGCGAGGTTCCCTTCATTTAGCAAACGACATTACGAAAGGCCCACATGGGATCGATGCGGACAAAGATGCGGCGGTTTGGAATCCTTGCATTGGTAACGGCGGGCCTGATGACGGTTCCCCTTCTTGCCCAGCAGAAGAAATTGAAATGGACCCCCGCCGACACTGAGGTCTGGACGCCCGAACCACCGGTGGTGACGCCGGGACCGGCGGTCAGCGAGGCTCCGCCTTCGGATGCCATCGTGCTGTTCGATGGAACCAATCTCGATCAATGGGTCGTTGCCGGCAGTCAGACACCGGCCAAGTGGACCGTTGTCGACGGCACCATGAAGGTGAACAAAAAGGGCGGTAACATTGAAACTAGGCAGAAGTTCAAGGACTACCAGCTGCATGTGGAGTACATGATTCCGGTTGACATCAAGGGTGAGGGCCAGAGCCGGGGGAACAGCGGTGTTTTTCTAGCCTCCACCGGCGGCGGGGATGCCGGGTACGAGCTGCAGGTGCTCGACAATTACCAGAACAAAACCTACGTGAACGGCATGGCGGGCAGCATCTACAAGCAGTCGATCCCGCTCGCCAACCCGTGCCGAAAGCCCGGCGAGTGGAATTACTACGACATCGCCTGGACCGCTCCGCGGTTCAAGGAGGATGGCTCGCTGGAATCGCCCGCGTACGCCACCGTCTTTTTCAACGGCATCCTGGTCGACAACCATTTCCAGCTCAAAGGGGAAACGCGCTACATCGGCGAGCCGTCGTACAAAGCATTCGACACAGCGCCGATCAAGCTGCAGGCGCATGGCGATGGCAGTGCGCCGATCAGCTTCCGGAACATCTGGGTACGGGAGTTGAAGTAGAGGTCATTCCATGAACACGATCACAGGTGCTATTTCGAGAACCGCAGCAGCTCTTCGTAGAACGATTGATTCGGATAATACCGGCCCCAGACGCCGTGCCCTTCGTGGGGAACGGCAGTGAACTGCACGCGATCACCCAGCGTGGTGTGCAGCACGTCGAACATCTGTTTTGACCCGGCGGCGAAGTCGCCGTCGTCTCCGCCGCAGATGATGTGGATGTTTTTCACACCCGCGAGTTTCACCTTCGCCTGCTGGGGGCGCACCGCGACGGCGGAGAATGTGGTGATGGCCGCGAAAGTCTGCGGCGAATCCAGCGCGGTGAGCCAGGACCCTTTCCCGCCCATCGACAGACCCGTGAGGTAGATCCGCTTTTGATCGATGCGCGGGTACTTGGCGCAGATCGCGCGGATCAGCGCGTTGACCGCCTGGGGCGCACCGGGCCGGTCCCAGCGCCAATCGGGGGGCAACTGCGGGAACAGCGCGATCATCGGAAACCAATCGTGGAGCTTGTTGTCCTCGATCAGATATTGAGCGGGGCCTTCATTCATGACCCCGCCAAGGTCGGTGCCCTGGTGCGAGTTGCCGTGCAGAAAAATCATCAGCGGGCGCTTGTCGCGGGTGGTGTCGAAGGAGTTTGGCAGGAACAGCAGGTAAGACATATCGATGCTTTCCTGCGGCCATTCCACATGCGCGCCTTCGACGAATTTGTGGAACCCGGGCTTGAGGCTCGGCGGGTTCTCAGGTTTGAGCGTCAGTTTTGGCGGTTCGATTTGTGCTTCGGGCGGTTTGACAAAAGTCGTTGCCGGCACCAATCGCTTGCCGGGAATGGGCGCTTCCTCCGTGCCATCGGGCAAAAACCAACCGACTGTCACATGGCTCGGGCCGTCCTGATTTTTCATCAGCGCTTCGATGAAATACCGCTTGCCAGCCGTGAGTTTGATCGGTTTGCTGGTCTGGGCGGCATAGCGGTTGAACTCGTGAACATTCAGTGCGGTGGGCACGCTGGCGATATTTTTTCGGTTGGCGAAATTCTGGTCGGTGCTGAAATACAACAGAGCGGTGTCGTCGGCGGAGATCTCGAATCTGTATTCGCCGGTCACCGGCGGGATCACGTAGCCGGTCAATGCACAGGCATCGGGTTCCTCGGGCGCGGGGTTGAACTCGAATGCATCCAGCGGTTTGGTTTCATCCGGTTTGCCCGACAGTTCACCCGCCGCCAGCGAATCGGTGATCTGCCCGCCGTTGATGTTTCGCCAGATCTCGCAGCGAACGGAACCAACCCCCGGCTTGATCGGGGCGTCGGCTCCGAGCAGACAACCCAGTGTGAGCAGGACGCCCGCGGAATGAAACCAACGACATCGATGCATAATCGCTCCAATTTGCCCGCGGAAATGTAACCGAAACGCGGTGGAATATCCCCTTTGCAGCGTGCAGGCCCCGCACATCCAACAGGATGCGTAATCGAATAGCCGAATGAGCGTTTTGAAAAATCTGTATCAAGGGCGTCTCGCGCGTCTCGCCCGTGGTTTTGGTACCGGAAAAGCCATGGGCGAGACGCGCGAGACGCCCATGATACTTTTTCAAAGCGCCCGAATTTGAATTCAGTGGGATGGAGAAAAGCGCTCCCCTATATTATCTAAGGCGCGAATAGGACATCTTTTTGACATCTGCGAGACGTAACCTATTCATCCGAATGGAATTAAGAAAAATATTCGGGGTTAAATCATCTCTTCGAGCTTTACCGCGATCTTGTGACACGGATGGCGATTCTGAGTCACCGGTGGCATCCGTATAACTGAAACACAAAATTCCGGAGGATGTCGAACCTCCGTACCAGTTCAGGCCGGAAAGCCCGGGGATCGATCAGTAAAATGCACGATTCGCAGTTCGCCCCCTAGGCTGGAGGTCGGCGCCTGCAAAACATGAAAGATTTCGGCATTTCCTGACATTGCTCCAGTGCTTCTAATCAGTTAAGTTACTTCGTCATTCAACCGATCTGCGCGTCGGAGACGCCAGTTTGCGGATCCATTGCTGGTCCGCCTGATTGAAGGGAGTCGTCATGGGTGAAGCCTCGCAAACCGCGACTGTGGACTTGTCCGATCCATTAGCGGGTTTGAGCAACGACGGCAACCAGGCGCAAAGCGCCGACGATCTACTTTCACAATTGGCGGGGGACGAAATCGACCGGCTTTTGGCCGAGTCGGGGGAAGAACCCGTTGCCGAAGCTGAAACCCCGCCTGCTCGGGAAACTTCCCCGCCCACCGAACCCGCCCCGGCTGAACAGGCCAAAAAGACCCCTCTCGAACAGGAGATGGATCTGGATGCCGCCGTCAACGCCGCCGCGCTCGAGCGGATCGAGATCCGCGAGTCCGAGCACTTGGACAGCGACGCGAGTCCGCAGATTGATCTGGGTGAGCCCGCCCGCCGGCTTCCGCTGTTTCTTCGCCCACTGGAATGGCTCAGCGCTCCGCTCGATCCGTGGCCGGACCAATTCCGCGACCTCCTGGGCAAGGCGGCGATTCTCACGCTGGTCAACGCCCTGGCGGTGATCGCCTATGTCGTGTTCGTGCGGCATCACCATCACTGATTTTCCGCGAGCCCGATAATCCGCGGGCCTTCACGTTCATCTTCCATCCCCTCCCGTGCCGATAACATTATCGGAGCAGATTTGCACGGAGGCATGGCTATGTCCCAACATGAATCGCATTGTCCGTTTTTGAACCGGGAGGATTCCCGGTGTGCGAACCATTTCAGCCTGGAAAAGCTGGACCGGGCGTTTGATCATTGCTTCGGCCAATATCAGGTGTGCCCGACCTATCAGGAAATGCTTGGCGAGCGGCGTGAACGGCAACTCGACGAGCATTCGGGATTGACCAGGACCGTGGTCTATGCCAACCTCACGGTTCGGAAGAGGCCTGCCCATGTCACGGTCAACCCCGTCCGCCTCCCCCAGCCAGCGTCCGCCGCCTGAACGGCGGTCGGCGACGTTCACCAACAGCCCGTCGCCGCATCTGCGGCAACTGCTGGGGTATCTGGCAACCGAGCGCGGTCTGGCGGAAAATTCCATCCATGCCTATCGCCGGGATCTGGAAGATCTGGACCGGCATCTGCGCGAAACCGGCAAAGACCTGGTCACCGCGACCGCGGATGATTATCGATATTACCTGCAAGCCCAGAGCCGAAAGGGCCAATCGACCAAGACCGTCGCCCGCCGTCTTGCGGCGATCCGGGTGTTTCTGAAATTTCTGCAGACCCTGGAGATCGACACCCGGCCGATTCTCGATCAGCTGGATCGCCCCAAGCCCGAGCAGAGCCTGCCGAAGATCCTCAGCAAGCTGCAGGTCAACACGCTCATCAACACGCCCAATCCCAGGTCGATGCTCTACAACCGGGATGTCGCGATTCTGGAATTGCTCTACGCCAGCGGGCTTCGCGCCAGCGAATTGTGCGATCTCAAGCTGCTTGATACGAATCTGACGGTGATGTGCGTGCGCGTAATTGGCAAAGGGATGAAAGAGCGAATCGTCCCCTTTGGTCGAGCGGCTGGGGAATCGATCACGCGCTACCTCGCCCAGACCCGGCCCAGGCTCGACAAGGCGGCCAGCGACCGGCTGTTTCTCAGTCGAACCGGCAAACCCCTCGAACGGGTGGGACTCTGGATGCTGGTGGAAAAATATGCACGGAAGAGCGGCATCCTCAAACAGACCGGCCCGCATGTGCTGCGGCATTGCTTCGCCACCCACCTGCTCGGCGGCGGCGCGGACCTGCGCATCGTGCAGGAACTGCTGGGCCACAGCGATGTGACCACCACGCAAATCTATACGCATGTGGATCAGACGCGATTGAAGGGCATTCACGCGAAATTCCATCCGCGGGGGTGAGCGACTATCCACTTGTCCTGGAAAATCCGCGCAGGTCGGGTTGGCGATTCCGGTGTGCTGCCTTGACACACGCGAACGGAATCTCCAAAGTCCCCGCATGCGGCTGCTGGCTCCGGCGAAAATCAATCTCCACCTGCGAATCGGGCCGCCGCGGGCGGATGGGTTTCATCCGCTGCTCAGCTGGATGACCACCGTCGGTCTGTGCGACACCCTCACATTCACCGATCGCCTCGACGGGCAGATCCGCATGACCTGCGATGCGCCGGGGCTGGCGTGCGATGATCGCAATCTGGTGATTCGGGCGGCAAAATTGCTGCAATCCAACCCGACCCTTGGCACGCTGATTCACCTGCAGAAGAAGATCCCCCACGGCGGCGGGCTGGGCGGTGGAAGCTCGGATGCGGCTTTTACGCTCCTGGGGTTGAATCGGCTCTGGGATCTGAACCAGCCGCTGGACGAGCTGGATCAGATCGCGGCGAAGCTGGGCAGCGACATCAACTTTTTCCTGCGCGGCCCCAGCAGCATCTGCCGAAGCCGCGGCGAGATCGTCCGGCCCATAGCGGCGCCAATGCTTGCCAGATGGGTGGTGCTGATCTTGCCAGCCATGTCGATGCCGACACCATCGGTGTTTCGCCGGTTCGACCAGCTGAAGCTGGGTAGTGCAGCGGAGGTCGATGCAGAACCGGACTGGGCGGAATGGGCAAAGTTGCCGTCCCAGCAGCTGCTGCCGTTGCTGGTGAACGATCTGGAGATCCCGGCTTTTGCGCTTGAACCGGTGCTGGGCGAGCTTCGGTTGTCGATCGAAAAGGATTTGGATCGCACGGTCCGAATGAGCGGCAGCGGGAGCAGTTTGTTCACCCTGTATGACAGCCGGGATGAAGCCGAGACGGCGGTGAAATTGGTGATCGCCCAGCGCCGCTGCCGGGCGATGGCGGTGGAATTATGCCCGGCGATCAGCCCGCCCAGTATTTCTGAAATTCCCTCAGATGGGTCAGCGTCCGCAGGTCGCTCATCCGCTCCAGGAACATGATGCCATCGAGATGATCCAGCTCATGCTGGATGACCCGGGCGAAAAAACCGCCAGCCTTCAGTTGGATCGGCGAGCCGGCGCGGTCCAGCGCCCGGATCTCCACCGATCGCCAGCGCGGCACGCGCCCGCGCAGATCCGGGATGCTCAGGCACCCTTCCCAATCCTCTTCCAATTCCGATGAATGCGAAATCACCTGCGGATTCACCAGCACCGTCAACGGCACCTCCGGCTGGTTGGGATACCGCGGGTGCGGACCTTTCACTTCGATGATCACCACCCGCTTGGAGGCATACACCTGCGGAGCGGCCAAACCCACGCCATCGCTTTCGCGCATCGTGTCGATCATGTCATCGACAAACTGCGAGAACGCAGCGGTCCTGATCTCCGTCTCCTCGACCGGCACAGCGGTCTGACGGAGAACGGGATGACCGAGCCTGGCAATTTTCAACAGCGGCATGCAGAGGATTATTCGCAAAGTCAGTCGCGGCTGCAACCCGGGCTTTCCCCCTGGAAATCGGACGTAAAATGCGATTTGACAAATGACAAGCTCAAAACCTGACTTGAGCAGCAATCGATAACTCGCCATTTTTGAATCTTCAGGAACCCCCTTCGATGGGTTTGCTTCCGGCTCAGTTTGCGGTATCACATCGCCTTCACGAATAGCCGATGAATAAAGGATCAACATGAATCGATTTGGATTGCTGGCAAGCTGCGCATTGATGGGATTTGTCACCGGGTCACTGCTTGGCGGCTGCGGTGATGAGGCGGAGAAAGCACCCGCACCGACCACCGCGCCGCTTGCTGTTTCCAACCCGGGCGGCGCGCCATCTTACGGAACGCAGAGCGGGATGGGGTTCTCGACTGGCGACGCGGCACATAACGACGGATCAGGCAGCGGGTTGATGGGATTCCACGGCACCGGCGCGATGGGGACCAGCAATGCCATCACCGACAACCATCCGGCCCAGGCACCGACGTTCCCGACCACCGAACCGGTGTTGCCGCCGCTTTGATATTGTTCGCTGCGGTCGATTCAAAACCGCCCATTTTGTTTTACGATTTACCGCTGCGGGGAGGCGCGCCGGCGCGACCGCTGGTCGCGACTTTACAGCCGTTGCACCCGGTTACTTCTTCTGGTTTTTTAACGCGTCGAGCTCTTCCTGCAGCTTCCGCACCTGCACGATCAACTCGGGCAGTCGGCGTAATGCTGCCTGTTCTCGCAGGCTCTGGCGGTGCGGCAGGGCGGGCATGCCGCTGACTGTTGTGCGGGGTGGGACGTTGTTTGCCAGAGCGCTGCGGGCGGCGACGATCGCGCCGTCGCCGATGGTGATGTGATCCCGCACGGCCGTTTGGCCACCGAGCACCACACCGGTGCCGAGCCTGGCGGAGCCAGCGATGCCAGTCTGACCGACGATGATGCCGTGCGGGCCGATCTCGACGTTGTGCGCAACCTGCACCAGATTGTCGATCTTGGTTCCCGCACCGATCCGGGTGGCTCCGAACTTCGCGCGGTCGATGCAGACGCACGAACCGATTTCCACATCGTCCTCGATCAGCACTGAACCGATCTGCGGGATTTTCGCGTGCTTTTTTCCGTCCCAGCGGTAACCGAACCCATCGCTGCCGATAACGCTGCCGGCATGGACGCTGACGCGTTTACCGAGCGTAACCCGTTCGCGGATGACGACATTGGGATAGATTTCGCAGTCGTCACCGATCTTGACATCGTCGCCGATGACGACACCGGGGTGGAGCCGGACGCGTTCGCCCAGAGCCGTGCGCTGCCCGATGACGACGTTGGGGGCGATCGCACAGCCCTCACCGAGCGTTGCCGATCCGGCTATTTTCGCCGAGGGATCGATGCCTGCCGGGGGCCGCTGGGGTTCGGGGGCAAACAGCGCCAGCACATCGGCAACCGCCGCTTCAACATCATCGACCGGGAGAATCATCTTTGATCCCGCGGGCAGTTTCACTTTTCGCTGAGTGATTACGATGCCCGCCCGGGTCCTGGCGAACTGTTTCAGATACGCATCGGAAGCGATCATCGACAGATCATCCGGGCCGGCGTCGCTGAGGGCGGCGATCCCGGCGATCACGCGGTTCCCGTCAACGGGAATCGGTTGCTTCAGCACGCGGCAGAGATCAGCAAGGGTGATGCTCGGCATGGCGGTTCAAGCCTCTGACTCCCGCTCCGGTACTCCGGGAGACGGCTGGGGTGAGGGGATTTTTGCGTATCGGCGATGTTCGACGATCTAAATCACCCTCACCCTGGCCCTCTCCCGGAATACCGGGAGAGGGAACCGGAGGGAGAGGGAACCGGAGGAAGATTCCCCTTCCTGTTTATCGGGAGAGGGGACCGGAGGCAAATTGCTGCGAGGGGCAAACAAAGACGCCGGCGCGGTTGCGCCGGCGTCCTTTGAATCGAATTGGTTCAGTGTCCCGCGGGCGCAGCCGGTGCCTTGTCGGCGGCGTTCACCGAGGCGACCACCGTATCGGTGATGTCAACGTTCGGTGAAACGTACAGAATGCTCCGGTTGAAAATCAGGTTCTGGAGCGTCTCCTGATTGGAAATGTCTCCGACGTTTTCAGGAAGCTCCTGACCGTTTTTCACAAGCACGATATCCAGACCTCGGGACTTGGCAACCGATGTGACGGCAGTTTGGATCTTCGCAAACGCCTGCGCCATCTGCCGGCCCTGCTGGCGAACCATCCTTGCCTGCTGGGCGGTTTCTTCCATTTTGAACTGAAGTCCCATCTTGTCGAACTCATCCATCATCTTGGTGTGCTGATCGGAACCGGGGGCGACATGCGACATCTTATTTTGATAATCCTCCAGCTGAGCCTGGTGCGACTTGGTCATCGTCGTCAGCTCATCGCGCATGCCCTTCAGCTGGGTGTTATTGGACTCGGTTTCATCAAGCTTCTTGTAAGCCGACACCAGGTCGATGACCCCGATCTTGGTCGGCTGGGCGGCGGGTGCCGGGGTGTCGGCGCGGGCTGTCGGGGTGAGTGCGGTGGCAGCCACCAATACGCTGGCGAGCATGCCTAAGACTGCAATGCGGGGCTGGTTCATGAACAGTTTCCTTTCCAAGGGCGAAAATTATTTCGCCGGCTGTAATCGCGGGGTGCGGCCCGGAACTCCCGGTCGTTCACCTTCTGATATCGACTCCAAAGCTGAAGATCTGAGTCACATCCCGGTCATTTTTCAGCACCGGGAATGCCACGTCAAACGCCAGCGGTGTTGGGCCGAGGAATGGTATCACGACTCGAACCCCCGCACCAACGCCTTCACGGATGGAGTGTATCCGGATGTCAGACTCCACTGTACCAATATCCGTGAACACCACCCCACGCAATGCCTCGCCGTAAATCGGGAAATTCAGCTCGAACGAGCCGACCAGGTCCAGATCCCCGCCGACCGGGTCGCCAAACCGCCCGTCGCGCGGGCTTGCTCCGCGGAACTGAAACCCGCGGATCGCCCCCTCCCCGCCATTCCCGCCGCCATAATATCGGTCGAAGAACGGAGCATCCGGCGTGATGTATCCACCTTCGAGATGGAAATTAAACACCGTCTTGCGATCCAGCAAATCGCTGAACAGCGTGGTATGGCTGTTGAAGTTCGCATCGAACTGGCTGAAGTGATACTCCGCGCCCAGCGCTCCGTATTCCTTGAATGAAAAGCTGGTGTTGATGCCCTTGTACGCCAGCGGGCCGTGGTTGGTGGTGTCATACCGAACGGTCCAGCCAACATCGGTCTGGGTGTTGTGCCCCTGGTGCTCGAGAATCTGAATCGAGCGCGGACTTCGCAGCTGCGTTTCCACTTGTCCGTTGACCGGATCGATCGTCGGATCGTGCGTCAGCGGATCTAAAATATCCACCCGCTGCTGCGGCGGATAATAGTCCTCGATGCCGCCGATCTTCACATCCTCGGCGCCGAGCGAGATCGATGTGCTGAGATTGTAATTGAACTGCTTGCCAAAGCTGATGATCCCCCCGGCATGCTGCTCGTACCAGGCTTCGCGCTCATATCGGCTGAAGTAGGCCTGATCCGTGGTGTAATACGGAAGATCGAAAAGATACGGTTCGGTGAAGGAGACATCCGCGCTGGTGGCGTAAATGCCCGGCGCAAAATTCACGCGGAAGGTTTCGCCCGCGCCCTTGAACGCCGTGCCGTCGATGAACTGGTCGATGCGGGTCGGAAATGCCGTGTAATCGAAATTCCGCTGGGTGATTCCGATGTTACCGCCAAGGCCGTAGTTGCTGGTCAACGTTGCGGCGAGGCTGGCCTCGGCGGTTTTCTTTTCCGAGACCTCGACCAGCACGTCGCGGGTGTCGGGTTCATTACCGATCGGGGTGATGGCCACTTTTTCAAAAGCCGGCAACCCTCTCAGGCGATCGAGTGCTTCGAGCAGCTCACCGCTGTTGTAAAGCTGCCCGGGCTGGGTGTGCAGCTCGCGGAGGATCACTTTCTGCTGGGTGTCGGTGTTGCCCTTGATGATGACCCGCCCCTGCCGCATCGGCCGGCCCTCGGAGATTTCGTACACAAGATCAACGACGCCCCGCTGCATGTGGACCAGGGTGAGGATGCCGAACGGGTAATTGGGCCTGCCGATCCGCAGATATGCCGGGTCCGGCGAGCGGGGGTCGTAGATGAACCCCAGCGGGCTGTAGAGCTGCACGATTTCCTTGATGTCGCGCTGCAGGATTTCGTCGTCGAAATAGTCTCCCTCCCTGAGATTCACCACTTTTCGCAACTGCGCGTCGCTCAGGCTTTTGTTGCCGATGAACTTGACCTGCCCGACTTTGTACTTGACCCCTTCGTCGATCAGAAAGTCCACCTCCATCTCGGTCTGATCGGGGGAGTAAATCAGCTTTCGACCCACTTTCACGTCGAAAAAACCCTTGCTCTGATAATACCGGCGAAGGATCGCCACATCCTGGTCGACCACGTTCATGTCGTAGGTGCCGGCGTTGAAGATCCACCACCAGCGCGTGGTTTTGATCTGGTCGTTCAGGCGGGAGTCGTCGAAGCTTTTGTTGCCGATGAATCCGATTTTTCGGATCGTGACCGGGGGGCCCTCGACAATGTTGAACACCAGATCGCCGGTGCGGAGCACTTCGTCCATGTCCACATCGACGTGGGCGAACGGAAAATTCTTCAACGCCAGCGCGTTGATGATTGATCGCCGGGCCAGGTTGATTCGGAAACGGTCGACGGCTTCGCCCACCTGGAGGTCGGCGATTTCTTTTCGCAGATCATTGGTGTCGATCGCCCGGTTGCCGACAAACCGGATCGATTTGATCAGCTTTTCCTCGGTCACGTCGAAAATGACGATGACGCCTTTTGCGGTGGGTTCCACCTTGGCTTCGACATTGGAAAATCGCTTGAGCGCGAAGATGCGCTGGTAATCCTGCTCGACCTGGGCGGGGTCAAATTTTTCATGCTCCTTGGTGCGAACCTGATTCAGGATCACCTCCGAGGGGACCTGAGCATTCCCGGTGACACGGATCTCTTCGACGATCCGACCCACCAGATCGGGGGAGACCGCCGATGGGTTGGAATTGGGCAGGGGTGCCGGGGTTTGAGCGCTTGGCGGTTGCGTGGCTGGCGGCTCAATGCCGGGGAGTGGCGGAGCGGCATTGGTCGAAGGCCCCGAAGCAGGTTGTGCTGGAACGGGTTGGGATGAAGGATCTGCCGCGAAAACCGGAACGCCAATCAGCACCACGACCGGCACAAACCAGCCGATCAGCCGTCGCCAACCGAGCTGACTATACCGATGCGACAAGACCAAACTACCCAACCTCACGCCCACAGGCGCGGAAAAACTCTGTGGCTCTGGTGCCCAACAAACCCTGAACGTCAAGTCTTTCAGAGTGTAGTGGAGCGGGCATGCTTGTCAAAGTGGGACCTTCCGCCCGCGCCGGAGCGACATCAGGATCATCCGGCGATCGCCATCAGTACACTTCAGCTGGGGCTGATAAAGACTGGATTCTTCACCCAGAGAGGGATTTGGTTGCCGCTCCGGCAAAATTGCCTACAGCAAGAAACCAAATGACACCGAAAGTGGGGTAGGCGCAACGACGATACTCCTGTTGCAGGAGTGTCTGCGCACGGGCCGGGTCCATCGGTTGGCGGAAGTGAAGACGATGAAGCAAGAGCTGCTAAGCAGGATCAGGTCATGCCCCAACCTGCCGTCGTTGCCCGCGATCGCGATGCAGGTTCTGGAGCTGGCGCAGCAGTCCGATGTCGACATCACCGAGATTGCGCGCATCATTTCAAAAGACCCGGCCATGTCGGGCAAGATTCTCAAGACCGTCAACTCCAGTTTCTACGGACGCAGCCAGCATGTCAGCACCATCAGCCACGCCCTGGTGATCCTGGGACTGCAAAGCGTCAAGACGCTGGTGCTGGGTTTTTCGCTGGTGTCAAACCTGACGCGTTCCAAGAGCAACGGCTTCAAGCATCTTATCTATTGGAAGCGGAGCATTTTTGCCGCCACCGCCGCCCGCTCGATCGCCAGCAAGGCATCCATGGTTCAGCAGGAGGAGGCGTTCCTGTCTGCGTTGCTGATGGACATTGGGATGCTGGTGCTGGACCTGGTCACCGGAGAAAGCTACGGGCAGGTTCACGCCAGGAGCAAGACGCACGAGGATCTGGCGGCGCTGGAAACCGCGGATCTGGGCGGGAACCACGCGGAGGTGGGCGGCGTGATTGCCGAGCAATGGAAGCTCCCCCCGCTGCTGGCGGTGCCCATCCAGCATCACCACGACGCCGACGCGGTCTCCGATCCGGTCCTCAAGCGGATCACGCAGGTGGTCCATCTGGGAAGCCGGTGCGCCGACGTATTTGTCGATGAAGACGCCACCGCGGCGATTGCCGATGTCCGTAAAGAGCTCGGGGCGCTGTGCAATCTGTCGGAAGCCGACAGCGATGCGCTGCTGAAGGAAATCGGCACTCACACCAAGGAAGTCGCCTCCCTGTTCGAGATCAACATTGGCGCGGTGGCGGATTTTGAATCGATCCTTCGGCGTGCCAACGAAGCGCTGGTGGAACTGACGCTGCAGAGCCAGATGCAGGCGTCGGAGCTGCAGGAACAGAATGTCACACTGAAGAAAGCGGCGACCACCGACGGGCTGACCGGTCTTTTCAACCGGGCGCATTTCGACCATTTCGTCGCCGATCAGTTCGCCCTTGCGATGCGCGAGAACACGCAGCTGTCGCTGCTGCTGCTGGACGTGGACAAGTTCAAATCCATCAACGACCAGTACGGCCATCCCGCGGGGGATCAGGTGCTTCGGCACCTGGGTAAACTGCTCCGGTCCGCCGCCCGGGCACAGGATGTCGCCGCCCGCTACGGCGGGGAGGAATTGTGCCTGGTGCTGGTGGGAACCCCCAAAATTGTTGCCGCCAACGTCGCTGAAAGCATTCGCAGGGCCATCGCCGCCCAGCCCATCGTCGCCGGCACAGAGCAACTGGCGGTGACCGCCAGCATCGGTGTCGCCTGCTACGAACCCCCCTCGGCTTTCAAGGAAGTCGCACACCTGCTCAAGGCCGCGGATCTGGCTGTCTACGCGGCAAAACACGCCGGTCGAAATTGCGTGCGGCTCTTCTCGCTGGCGGCGGTTTCCGGCGCGGCAGCTTAGCCCGGATTCTACCGGCAGTCCCGCAACAGCTTCCGGGCATCGGTCATGGAAGGCGACTTCGGATTCGCCCGGATCGCCGCGAGGATTGTCGATCTGGCGGTTTGCTTTGCCCCCTGATCCAGCAGCGCCTGCGCCTTTGTCAACGCCGGCGCGAGGTCGTCCATCTCCACCTTGACCGAGTCCACGCGCGTGCCGTGCAGGACGAAGGTACCGGTGAAATGCGTGCCGTCGCTGAGGGTCATCGCGACAATCGGCTGTCTGCCGGCGGCGGTTTGCAGTTCCCACTTCGGTCCATTCCCGTAAAGGCGGAATGCCGTGGTGATCAGCGACAGGGGCAGCCAGTCATCGGGGTTGATCTTCAGCGTCTTGTCATCCACGGCAGCATGGAACGCCTCGAAGTCGGCAAATGTCTGCTTCTGGGCATATGCCCGGGCAACAAAACTGGTCATCGTCGCGACCGCCGCTCTGCCGTAGAGCGCGGTGGTGGGCCGGTCGGGCAGTTGGGTCCACCAGACCCGCCATTCCTCTTCAACGCCGGGGAGATCTCCGATCGACTGGGCAAACGCGACATCGGGATTGCGGTTCTGCGAGATTTCGCGGATGCAGCTGGCCAGCCCCGACTGATATTTCTGGTCCTCGCCATGCACGAGGAAATAGACCATCGACCACGCCTGGTCGTAATTTTTCAGAGTCAGCTGATCCGACCATTCCTGGTTGGACAGATGCATGATCTGGCCAAAGCTTTTCAGCTGTTTGTCCGCCATCTCGCGCTTCAACCGGCTGAGCCGCCACGGCGGGATGACGCCGGTGACAAATCCGTCACCGGTGAAAATGCTCTCACCGAAATACTCCGCCAAGCCTTCATCGAGCCACACCGGCATTTTGCCGCCGATCACCGAATGGGCAAATTGATGGAACCCTTCGTGTTGCACGGTGTGCCAGGTGTCCAGCGTTAATTTGCGTCCGGCGATGGCCATCAGCTTGCCGGTGTCACCGCTGGCGATGAACACTCCCGCGGAACCCTGCAATCCGCCGGCGTGGTAATAATCGCTGGGCGATTTGTAAAGATAAAACGGCAGTTTTTCCGTGATCTGCCCGGCAAACCCCTGCGTGCGGGCGTGGTATTCCTCAGCCATTCGGGTCATGCGGATGGCCGCCTCTTTTTCCTCTTCCGGATCAATGTCGGTGTAAATGTTGTAGTACTTGGTTTCGTACAGCTTCATCTCCGCCTGGGCGCGGGATAAGACGGGGAGGAGGAAGAAAAAGATGAACGTCCAACATCGAACGTCCATCGCCCAACGTCCAGGTGAAAAGAAGAAACGCATGAGCTTCAGCACCGAATCCTCACTTGGCGGGCCAGTTGGCGAGATCCTCGACGGCTGGAATTGCAGCATCATCGAACGTGCTAAAAAGCACCGCGATCGGGGCATGCTCGGTGCCGTTGCACCGGACCCTCAGCGTGGTGATTCCGGGATTCGCCTTCTGCGGAGCGGGCGCGTCGGTGTTGGTCATCTCGAACTTTCCGGTTGCGGGGCTCAGCAGCGTCAGACGCATTTGCACGCCGCCCAGGCTGAGCGTGGCTTTGTTTCCATCAAGCTCCACCTTCGCGGGTGTGTGCAGGTTCCATTCGTACGGTATCGGCTCGCGCTGGTTCAACCGGACCTGGTCCTGCACCAGGACCCGTTTCTGATCCAGCAGGCAGATGCCGCGCTGCACGGTGCCGGACGGGTATGCCGCCGACAGATCAATCACCGCCGCCATGCGCCCCGGCTGGTTCACAAAGGAGATGATCCGCGCCTTGGCCTTGGTATTCTGATTCTCGCCATCCACCGTGATCGTGTTGTGCCCGCGCGTGCTGAGGCGGTAATAACTGTATCTCTGCTTGCCGAAATAGCCTGGCAGGTTGTAATCATCCGGGCCAAGGTCCACCGCCCAGCGCTGGCCCATCGCATCCAGCACGAACGATCCCAGATCCAGATGCGAGTGGTTGGCTGCATTGTCCCCGCCCTTGAACCCGACATACCACGCGTTGCGATCGGTCCAGCTGCTGCGCATCGCGCCGACGTTGGTCCGCGTGAAGACCGCCGCCAACGGCAGCTCCGATTTCGGCGGCCATTGGCCGTCGGCATCAAACCATAGCAGGTGAAAGATGCTCATGCGCCTGGCGCTGTTGAACCGCTCCCATGCGGCAAACTCCGGCCGGTTGAACTGCCGGGCCAGCCAGAACATCTGCGGGGCGGCCTCCATCCCATCACCGGCATCGGCGAAGTTGAACACCTTCCCGATCGGCCCGGTCATGTGCATGTGAAATAATGCCGTCTCGGAAAAACCGCTGTCTTTGCTCAGTCCAAAATCGGTGCCCAGCGCGGTGTCGATCGCCGCGAGGTAGAAGACGTTGTACTCGGTGGCGTAGTTCCAATAGCCCGGCCCTTCATCCCAGCCGCCATCGGGCGCGAACTCCGCCATCGGCTTGGCGAGCGTCTTGCAGGTCAATTGCAAAATCTGCTTCGCCAGTGCCGGTTCCTCATCGGCGATCGCCAGCGCGCCGCAGGTGAGCCCTCCGCCGCAAACCTGGCCCCAGTTCATGTTGCAATCGGTCCAGAAGGCTTTCTTGCGGTACGCCTGCAGACCTGGTTTCAGTCCTTTTTCAATGATGGCCGTGCGAATGGTTTGCCGATCCTCCGGCGAAAGCTGGGAATAAATCCAGTCGTACCCGATGCCGCAGGCGTTGGTCATCTCCGCCACATCCAGAAAGTGCGACGGATTCCAGTCTGCAAAACCGGCGACGGCCAGCATTTCTTTCTTCGCCCGCTGTGCGTAACGCACATCGCCGGTCAGACGGTACATCCCCGCGGTGGTCGAGATGACATCCAGTGCCTGCCGGCTTTGTGCAAGCATTCTCGGCCCAACCAGCGCATGAGTAACCGGGGGTTGTTCCACCAGCTTGTCGGCCTTCGCCCGAAGCCGCCGCAGGGTGTCGGCGGCCATGGCATCGGTCCGAATGAAGCCCTGCACCGTTTTGATCTGATCGTCCAGCACCATCAGACGCGGATGCCCCGCACGAAGCGTCACCAGGGGATCGTCCGGGATTGATTCCGCTCCTCTGGCTGAAACCGCAAAAGCCAGCATCAGCAGCATCAACCCAAGGCGGCTGAACCAGGAAACTCTGTCCATCGCGGCATTCTTAATCCCGTATCGACGGTTTGCAACCGAGATGTTCTCTCCTCTGATTTAAGATACGGGTAACAGCTGCGAATGAAACCACCAGGCAGAAGCTCCCCCAGCGAAGCCCCCCAGCGAAAGACCCGAACCAATGCGCTACTTTTTCGCTTTCTTTTCCCATCCCAGCGATTCATTCTCCGCCCCGTTTGTCTCGGATCTGGCGGCATCAGCGGCGGATTCGTCGCCATTCAGCTGCTTTGCGCCATCCTGCGCGTTGTGAACTGCACTTGCGATCTTGTCCGGGCCGGGGGCGGGGGTGGCGTGGGCGTTATTCGTCAACCGGCCGGCACCGGATTCCCGCTTGGGGTCCGTACGCTCATAGGTGTGAGCTGGATCGGGCACCTGTTGTTTCGACGGCTTTGGTGTTTCTTTGCGCATGGCTCGCTTCCTTTCCGAGCTTTAAGCATAAACCGGGGCGACCGGTTGCGCGAACGCGCAAAATCTCGCGTGCAGTTCCGAACGGGAGCACCCTTTTCGCCTGAATAAAATAACTGTGTGAATTTCTGCTACTTCGGTCCCAGCAACTCCTCCCGCTGCACAATCTGCGTCAGCGGTTTCCCGTCGATTTTGTGATCGATCGGAATCCCCATCAGGTAACAGGCGGTGGCGAAAGTGTCCTCGGTGTCGATCGCATCTTTGCCCGTGGTGCTGTAATCCAGCGTGGTCAGATCGAGATTCTGCCGGATGCCCGGCCCAAAGCAGATCCATGGAATGTACCGGCAGCGAGGATCATCCGGTCCATGTTGCCGGCCAAACCCGCCATGGTCGGCGGTAATGATGAACGCGGTGCTCCCGGTCAGCTTCGCATCGTCCACCGCCTTGATGATCCGACCGATGCAGGCGTCGGCCTGCTGCAGCGCTTTCATCTGGGCCTGGGTGCCCCAGCCCTTGGCATGACCCACATTATCATCGCTGGGCAAATGCACGAAAAGCACCTGCGGCTGATGATCGCGAATGAAACCAACCGCCTGATCCGTCACATCCGGATCTTCGCTCATGGTTTGATCGGGAATGTATTGCTCGTCGAGCGAACCCGGCACCGCCAGGTTGATGAATTTGCTCTTGCCCGCGGCCATCGCGGTGGTGTAACCGGCTTTCTTGGCGAGCTGAAAAATTGTTGACACATTCGGATAACCCGGATGTTTCAGCGGCAGATCGGCGTTCCATTGAATGCCGTGCTTGATCGGCACCACACCGGTCAGCATGCTGGTATGCGACGGCAATGTCACCGACTCGGCAGTGGTTCTCGCCCAGAAGCTGAAGCTGGATTTGTCCAGCAGACCATGAATCACCGGCGTATCAGCACGCAGCAGCACATCGGGCCGGCAACCGTCAATGCTGATGATCACGATATGCGTGATCGCCGGGATGGGCCGGGTCGTTTGAGCACCGGCTGATGCGGTGAGCAGCGTCAACAGAACAGAACAAATCAGCCCGGCTTTTTGAAAAAGTGTTGTCATGATTTTCAACTCGGTTTTGTGCGGTCGAAGCGTAATCCGGCAAAACCGGTTTTAAGGGGAGAATATTTGGACTGTGTTAGAGCCCCGGTTAGAGATTGGGTTGGGCCCAATTCAACGAAGCCCCGGATCTACATCCGAGCCTGCATTGCTGCATTCGGTCAAGTCTCAGGCCGCGCGTAGATCGGTGCCGCCACTTCCGCGGCCTCGCCGGAAAGATGGGCCATGATCCGCGGGATATGCACATGGCAGTTTTCCAAAAACACCGCGTATTTGTCCTGAGTCCCGCCGATCGCACAGCCGGCGACATACAACCCCGGCACATTGGTTTCCATTGTCTGCGGCGAATAGGTCGGGATCTGACAGCTGCCGTTCAGTTCCACCCCCGCGCAACGCAACAGCGTCATGTCGGCCTCATAACCGATCAGCAGCAGAACAAAATCAAACGACTCGGTCGAGATCTCTCCGGTGACGGTGTTCTTGAGCTTCACAATCGAATCCGTGATTTCACAGGGGATTGCATTGAAAAACGCCGCGATTTTTCCAGATGAAATCAGCCCGTTGATTTCCGGCAAAAGCCAATACTTGATGCTGTTCGGATCCAGTTTATCCCGGCGATAACTGATCGAAACATTCGCCCCGGCCTGATGGCAGCGGAGCGCCGCCTCGACGGCGGAGTTTTTCCCGCCCACGATCAGCAGCCGCTTGCGGAAAAATTTGTGCGGATCTTTGAAATAATGATCCACATGCGGCAGATCCTCCCCCGGGATATTCAGCAGCCGGGGCCGATCGGTCCCGCCGGTGCAAAGCACGACCCGCCTGGCGTGATACAGCTGCCGGCCGCCCGGTCCCCCCGCTCCGCCCGCGCCCTTGCGCGTTTCCATTTCAAAGCCATCGGCAACGCGATTGATCCGCACCACTGGCTCATAGGTCCGCACATGCAGATCGTACAGCTGCACGATCCCGCGAAGATACGCCAGATATTCCTCGCGCGTGGCTTTTCCCTGGTCGATCGTCTGCAGCGGCATCCCCGCGATGGCGATCCGCTCGTTGCTGCTGAAAAAACGGGTCTGCGGCGCAAACCAGGAAATGGTGTAACCGATCTGCCGGGCATCTAATTGAATGTAGTCGTATCCCGCTTTCTTCAGCGCGATCGCCATCTCCAACCCAATCGGCCCGGCTCCGACAACGGCAACATCCGTGCGAATAGAATGCATGTCGGATAATAGGCAAGCGACGCCTGCGGTGCATTTGACCCCCACGAAGATAAATTATTTGAGGTTCATCCGGCTTTTGCGGGGCTCGCGACCGATTCGACGAGTCACGCTCGGAAACTTGAATCAGCTCTGAACTCTTTTCTGAACGAGCCGAAGCTGTTCCGGAATGTTCCTCCTGATATCTCCAACCGCCGTAACATCCACCGCCTGAAACGCGCGGCCACGAAAGATCGCTACCGAGATAAACTATTTCCTGCATAATGCCGCCATGCTTCGCCGGGTTCACCTTCCTTTGCTCACAACCGGTTCAATCGCGCTCCCACCGGCGGCCGCGCACCACATCCGCGACGTGCTCCGGCTCGGCGAGGGCGATGCAGTGGAACTGTTCGACGACAGCGGAAATACCTCGACCGCCAGCCTGAAGCATGTGAACCCGGCGAATGTGGTCGTCTGGGTCGAATCGATCAAGCCGCCAGCTGAAACATCAACCGTTGTGATTGCCTCGGCCATCCCCAAGGGAGACCGGGCCGACTGGATGATTGAAAAACTTGCCGAGGTCGGAGTGACCCGGTTCATCCCCGTGGCGGCCGAGCGAAGCGTGACCCTGCCGGGCGGTCGAAACAAAATCGAGCGCTGGGAGCGAATCGCGGTCGAGGCCGCCAGGCAATCCCGGCGAATTGGCACGATGAGCATCGCGCCGCTGACCTCGCTGGCAGAGCTGATCAAATCTGCGGGTCCGGACGCTTGGTATATGTCAACCGCACCCGACGCGGTTCCCGTGCTGGATTTGCTGAAAGATCCCGCGAAACAGCGCATCGCCTTGATCGGCCCCGAAGGCGGGTGGACTCCCGCGGAGATCGAGCAGATGGGCTCCGCCGGTTTTCATGGCATTGCGTTGACCGCGTCGGTGCTCAGAGTGGAAACCGCCGCGGTGATGGCGGCTGGGTTGATGTGCCTGAAACCAGGCCGACGCCCCTAGAATGCACCGATCCGCAATTGCTCGAACACAGCGTCCATCAGATTACCCTACTTACCGCAAACGGACTGGCACGCCGTGTCCATCCAGGAACCTCTTCACCTGCCCGATGGAGTAGGTGTTGAAGTGAAAGATGCTCGCCGCCAGGGCAGCATCGGCATGTCCGGTTGTCAGCACGTCGAGGACATGCTGCGGGGTTCCCGCCCCGCCGCTGGCGACCACCGGGATCTTTACCGCGTCGCTGACCGCAGCCGTCATCTCAAGATCGTAACCGGCCGTAGTGCCGTCGGCATTCATCACGTTGAGCACGATCTCACCAACGCCCAGATCCTCGGCCTTTTTGCACCAGTCCAGTACACTGATTCCGGTGCCGACGCGCCCGCCGTTGATGAACACTTCCCAGGTC
>Ga0116230_10001638_pt1 | contig 21387 bp, 20 predicted proteins | sample S1TSphfallax_3_FD_88678 | JGI IMG/M metagenome (GOLD analysis project Ga0116230, IMG submission 88678) | Host-associated microbial communities from peat moss isolated from Minnesota, USA - S1T2_Fd - Sphagnum fallax MG | ecosystem: Host-associated > Plants > Peat moss > Unclassified | place... | reverse complement strand
CCCGCCGCCGCGCCGAGGGACGCCATCCCTTCCCGCGAACCGCGCACGCCGGAGGCTGATTGGCGACCGCGTGGGGTGCCAAGACGGTGGTTGGGGGAAACCCGGCATGGCGTTTCCTTGGGCGATGAGGGCGGCCTAATCGCCCAGTTGCCAAAGGAAGGGCGTCGTCTTCGTCCCTGGCGATCCGGAGCGCTCGGCGGTGATTGATCTGAACCCTGCGCCCTGCAATCGTCTGGGCTTGCTGGAGCGCGTTAAGCGCCGCCTGGGCCCACGGTCTTTGGAAGACCGACGCGTGCTGAGAGACTGGAGGATAGATGGATCAGCGCCTCTTAAGCCGCCGCGGATCCCTGTCCCTCGGGCTCCTTGCCCTTTTCGCCGGCGCCGCCCGCGCCGCCGATCCCCTCTCGGTGTGGCAGACCCTCGATGCGGCGGCCACGAAGCTGATCTCCGATCATGGTTCTCCCGGCGTGTCGGTGAGCGTCCTGAAAAAAGGACGTTTCGTTTATTCGCGCGGTTTCGGCTGGGCTAATCTGGAGACCCGCACGCCCGCCCAACCCACGTCCGTCTACAAGATCGGGTCCATCACCAAGCAGTTCACGGCCGCAGCCCTCTTGGCCCTCGCCGAAGAGGGAAAGCTCTCCATTGACGCGCCCCTCGCTCGCTACTTCGCCGACTTCCCCAGGGCCAAAGACATCACCCTCAGGCAGATGCTGACCCATACCTCGGGCCTTGGGAACTACACCGACACGGAAAACCCCGAAACCTTCATCCAGGAGGCCCGCCTCGACTACGACGCGGGCGCCCTTTATCGGCTCATGTTGGCGACAAAGCCGCTCTTTCCCTATGAGCCTGGTACGGTCTGGGCCTACAGCAACACCGCCTACGTGCTTCTAGGACTGATCGTGGAGAAGGTGGCGGGCGAAACCTACAGGTCTTATTGCCAGCGACGGCTGTTCGAGCGGGCTGGCCTCGCCGCCACCGCGGTTGACGACGCCGCGGATGTCGTCCCCGGCAGAGCGTCGGGCTACACGCCCCACAAGGGCGCGGACGCCGCGTTCGACAACGCCTCCTTCATCTCCATGACAATCCCCGGCGGGGCCGGTTCCATGCGCTCCACCAGCGAGGATCTCTGCCGCTGGCATGAGGCGCTCCTGAGCGGACGGGTGGTGACGCCGGAGAGCGTGAGAGCCATGGTCACCCCTCACCGCCTCAAGGACGGATCCGCGCCTAAGGCGGCGCCTCGGCCGGGGCTCGTAGGCGACCCCAAGCCCGTGAACTATGGCTTCGGCCTCGGGGTCGGCACGATCCAGGGCCAGCGAACCATCAGCCACGGGGGCGGGATCAATGGGTTCTCCTCGGAGCTGGTGAGCGTTCCCGACTTGGGCGTGAGCTTTGCGATCTTGATCAATTGCGACGGCGGCGCGGCGCTGTCCGCAGGCTCCAGAGGTGTGAGGGACGCCGTGGCTAAGGCGGCCCTAGCCTAGGAGCCCCCGACGGGCGCCCCTTGGGTTCCATCACGCGTCGCCGCGTCGCTAGGAAATGCGCAACCCGGACTGCGCGCCTGCTCGCCCTTGAGATCCGGGTCGTTGCCGTCTAGCCCATGCGGCTGTCGTCGTTTCCCTGGCGTGCCCTCGCAGTCGAACCAAAGTGAGAGTACGCCCACGCGACCAAGACCCTCGTCACCTTTCAGCTTGAGAGGGCGGCGGATGGCGTCCGCCTCACCGTCACTGAGGCGGGTTTCGACGGCCTTCGCGAAAATCGACGAGAAGACGCCCTCAAGGCCAACGTTGAGGGATGGAGGCGCCAGATGACGCTCATCTCGCCATCTATCTGGCTCGAGGCGATCCTCTCCGCCCTCTCCCGCGTCTGGGATGGGCGGCTTCAGGTGTGGCGAGACTTTTTGTGAAGGATGGCGAGGTTTAGGCAGATCAGCCTTGGCGAGCCACGCGCTCGAAAATCAGCTCAAGTCCGTCCTCGGCGTCCCATTGCTCGCCAACCTCCTTGAACCCGAACTGGGCGACGAGGGCTCGGGAGGCGACGTTGCTGGGACTGACGCTGGCTCTCACGACTGCGATGGAAGGATCGGACCGCGCCCAATCGAGGAGGACCTGGAGCGCGGCGCGCGCATACCCGCGGCGACGGAAGGCAGGGTCGACGGCGTACCCCACCTCGGCGCGTCCCGCCTCGTCCGGAGGGCCATGAAATCCGGCGCGGCCGACGGCGAGACCGCTTTCGGCGTCGATGACCACCCGGGTGATCCAAGCCGCCGCCGAGGGATCATCCCTGACCTGCGCGGCGCGGTAGCGCCACGTCCGCCGGGCATCTTCGCTAATAAAATCAGCGCCCAGGGAGACGGGCGCCTCGCGATTTGCGGCCGCAAGATCTCCATCCGCCAAGGCCTGGAGGACGGGGTGGGAAAGTTGGGCGAGATGAACGCGTCTCACGCCGCTGGACTTAAGCCCTGGAGAGACTCATGTCGACTTATCCTCTGCGCGGCTTGCGCCAATCACTCTTCGCCCGCGGGCGGCGCGGCCTTACGGCCGCTCGGGCGGCGGACGCGGTTTCAGATCCTCCACCAGGGCTCCCTTTGAGACCCCCTCATGCGGCCGCATCGTGCGCCGCGCCGTCCGGCGCCTCTCCCGCGGTCCAAAAAGAGATCTTGGACAGGAGCTCTTGGGGCGAGATAGGTTTGGAGATGTGGTCGTCCATGCCCGCGTCGTGGCACGCGAGGCGGTGCTCGGGGAGCACGTTAGCGCTCAGGGCGAGGATGGGGGTGGTCCGGTTGAGCTCACAGCTTTGGCGGATGACGCGGGTGGCCGCGAGGCCGTCCATGCCGGGCATTTGCAGGTCCATGAGAATAAGGTCGAAGGCGTCGGCCATGGCCGACGCCACCGCCTCGGCGCCGCTCGCCGCATCGAAGAGGTCGTAACCCAGGGACGAGAGCATGGCGCGCACCAGTTCCCGGTTAACCGCCAAGTCGTCCACCACAAGAATGCGCGCGCTGACCGTGGCGAACGCATCCATCGCCTGCGGCGGCGGCGGCTCCAGCTTCGCCGGCGGCGCTTCCACCGTAAAGGTGAAAGTCGAACCCACGCCCTCATGGCTCTCAACGGAGATCGCCCCGCCCATGAGTTCGGTTAGGCGCTTGCTGATGGCGAGACCGAGGCCGGTTCCGCCGTATTGGCGGGTGATGGACCCGTCCACCTGCGAGAAGCGTTGAAACAGGTGGCTTTGGCGATCGGCAGGAATGCCGACGCCCGTGTCGGCGACGCTGATGCGCAGCCGCCCGCCGTTCTCCTGCGAAAAGGACGTCGTCACCGTCACGCCCCCCTTATCGGTGAACTTAACTGCGTTGCTGAGAAGGTTCAGGAGCACCTGTCGAATGCGCGAGCTGTCGGCGTGAACCGCGTCCGGAACCGGGCCGATAAGGCGCTGCTCGAGGACAAGGCCCTTACGGGCGGCTTCGGCGCTCACGAGCTGGGTGGTCTCGGCGACAAGGGCTTGGGGGTTGAAGGGATGCGGATCCAATTCGATCCGGTCGGCGTCCAGTTTGGAGAAATCAAGAATGTCGTTGACCACCGCCAACAAGGCCTGACCGCTTGTCGCGATTCTGTCGATGTACTGCTTTGCGGCGGGTGTCAGGTCCTTCTGGTCGTGCAGCAGTCCGGTGAAACCGAGGATCCCGGTGAGAGGCGTGCGAATCTCATGGCTCATGTTGGCCAGAAACTCGGACTTGGCCACCGTCGCCGCCTCGGCCGCATTACGCGCCTCGATGAGGACCTTCTCGGTGCGTCTTTGCTCGGCGATGTCTTCGACGATGGACCAGATGAGTTTTTCTCCGTCCGCGCTCTCGATGACCATCTCATTCAGCCTTACGGGGGCTCGTGAGCCGTCCTTACGCCGATATTCCGTCTCGAAAGGACCATAGCGCCCCGTGCCTTTTAAGGATGCGCTGCGCGCTGCGTCGATCTCATCATGCTCAGGCGGGATTAACGTTCGGCGATCGAGGGCCTTTAACTCGTCGTCAGCGTATCCGCAGATGTCCAGGAATGCGGCGTTGTACTCCACGCACCGACCGTTCATGTCCGTCAACACGATCCCCAGAGGCGCCATTTCGAACGCGCCCCTAAGCTTCTGCTCGCTGCGTTCGAGGGCCGCCGCGGCCATGCGGCTCTCGGTGACGTCGCGCAAGACCGCCACCACGCCAAGGAAGGCGCCGTCAGGAGACCGGATGGGGCTGGATCGTCCTTCGAAATAAACCGTATCGCCCCTCGGGGTCGCGGCGCGCCAGACGGTCTCCTCGCCCTCACGAACCGCCGCGCCGCTCGCCAGCGCGGTGAGGAACGGCTGATGCGGCGAAGGATGATCGGCCTGCTCGGCGGGGGCGGCTCCGACCCCTGAGAGATCCTGGGGATCCCAACCGTACGCCCGGGCGGCGGGGGAAATATATTCGGCGCGGCCCAGGCTGTCGTAGCGGATGATCACGTCCGGAGACGTGTCCGCCAAAAGGCGATAGCGCGCCTCACTGACCGCCAGTTCCTCGGACTTTCGCTGGAGATTTGCATCGGTCTGGTCGCGCTCGGCGATGGCTCGCCGCAGATCCATACGTTGACTGATGAGGTAGTATGTTGTCGGCGCCCCGATCACCATGGCAAGAAGGATAGTTCCTGCAGGCGTGAATCCGCCTAGATCGTGGCGGATCAAGACGTTGAGCGTGAAGTCGCCCACGGTGGCGACGATGGCGTAGGAAAGGACAAGAACTCCGGTCCAAAGCAGCTTTTTAGCCAGCATGTCTCGTCACCGTCAATGCCGTCCGCACAGGACCCCTGTAAGGGGAGACCAAAGTATTTAAGTTGCCTTAAATAAATGATCTGTAGACCCTGAGACAAATTGCCCATCATATTTGCTCTTCTATCTGATGAAATTCAAGTTCAGGCCCCTTTTCTCACGCGAGAATTGTATTTCTATATTTTATATATAATTAGAGCCGCGTCATGTCCGCGAGACAAACCGATTTCAATCGACGTCCCTGGAACCGGCCTGAACCTCAGGGTCGGGCTATTGTGGGTTTGAGGGGCATGACGGAGACGGCGGACACCAAGGCTTCGCCGCCGGCGATTGCAGCGTCAAAGGCTTTGGCGAGACCATGGATGCAGTTGATCCAGGCGAAGACGCGCTCGACGACCCCGCGTCTTTCGGGAGGTCGGCGGGCTTTGTGACGACCGCGATGAGACGGATGCGGCTTACCCCGTGGGTCCAGCCTGGTGACCGCCAATGGGCGCACGCCCGTTTGCTGACGGGGCAGGATTTTTTCGGGACGCTTTGCGCAAGGCGATGGCGCCGTCAAAGACCGTAAACGCCGCCCATCCTAGCGGCCTTGTTCCTGTGGGTGGGCCGCCAGCCTCCATAGTCGTAAGGCTCGAGCTGTCCAACGCCGCGGCTGCGGGAGTGACCGGCGGCCAGGCGCGCGCGTGGTCGAACATGACCGGGGCGCGGCTTATGGACGTAAAGCGCCGCTCACGGCGGATCCGGGGAAACCAGGCTTAGCCGCTCGTGGCCGGAGGACAGCCCTTAGGCAGGGCGCGCCGCGCAAAGCCCCGCGCTCTGCATAAGTCCTGCGGTCATGGGCGGCCCATGGGGCGCTTCCAGATTGGCTTAGAATGGCCTGGACTTTTATTACAAACCGCGCCGCGCGCCCCACCGGGCCGATTTTCAACACAGCCTCTAAGGGCGAGGCCGCTTAGGCCTCACCGCCCGCCACGACTGCTCAAGCACGTAGGCCACAGCCGTCCGATCAAGGGTCTGCCAGCGGATGCCTGTCCAGCCGAACCGGCCCCAGCGCGCCTCCGGCCAACAGTCATTTGGATGACGTCGCAGGAGATCGGCTTGGACGTCCGTCTTAAGCTTGACAAGGACGGTGCAGCCGTCGCCGGACATCTGGGCGAAGATCTTATCTTCGACACGGAACGACGGCGCGCCGAAGTGATCCTGTTCGACCGCTCCTGGAAGGGCCAGCGCCATACGCCGAAAGTCGTTCATGTCTCAGCCTCGAACTAGGGGTCGGCGCCCGATGCCGGCACGGACCGTTTTCAGGGACGAGCTGGAGGGCGTGGCTCAAAGGAGCGCGTCACCTGTGCTCTTGCCGCAGCTCCGCGGCCCTTTCCCGCTCCAGACGCTCAAGGGTTTTTTCAAAATCCAAAACCCGCTCCTTCTTCACGAAGGGCGTGCTGAAGAAACGGTCGACGGCCGCGTTGAAACGGCCAGGGTCGTCCACGGGGATCATGTGGGTGGCGTCGGGGAAGATGATGAGCTGGCTATTGGGAAGGTGGTGGTAGATTGTGAGGGTGTGCTCGTCGACGACCATGTCGTGATCCGAGGCCATGACCAGGGTGGGCGCCGAAATCGCCGCGAGGGCCTCTGGTTTGATGTGGGGCTCGTCGCGGTCGAGGGCGTCGACACGCTCCGCGCGCGTTGGGATGTGCCCAGGCTCCAGCTTTGGCGCTGGACCGATCATCCGGCGCGCCTCCGGCCTCAGTCCTATCGGATAGAGATTGGCGGCCATGGCGGCGATCTTCACCACCTTTTCCGGATGGCGAAGGCCGAGGAGTAAGGCCTCGATACCGCCATCGCTCCACCCAAGCACCAGGACCGGGCCCACGTGCAAGTGGTCAAGCAAGGCGGCGAGATCATCGGTCATCTGTTCAAACGTCAGGGGGCCCAGCGTATATGAAGACTTTCCATGGTCCCGGCTGTCCATCACGATGACCTTGTGGCGCTGCGAGAAGAAGGCGATCTGGTTCTTCATAGCCCAGATGCTGGAGCCGTTCCCATGGATAAGGAGGACCGGCGGCCCCTCGCCGTAGATCTCATAGTAAAGCTTGACGCCGTCGTGCTCGAAATAGGCGCCGGCTGCGGGATTTGAACCATAGATCAAAGGCCGGAACGCCGGGCTTGGGGTCTGGGACGCTGCGGTCGAGGCCGACAAGGGCGTGAGCGCCAAAGCCAGGGCTAAGAAACCGTGCACGACGCCCATGGCGACCCTCAGCGCCACACGCGGCGTCGGCGATGATTACGACACATCACCTCTTTATGCGCTAGGAAGAACCGTTCAGCGGAGCTCGGCGCCTAGGGGCCAAGGTCAGAAATCTGGGGCGCCTATGGCGCTTGCCGTTGCGGCGCGGTGTGCGTCCATCGCTCGGGCGTCGCGGGGGGCGTTTGTATCGGCGCAGGTCCGGCGTATGCGTACGCTTCCCGGGGCCCGCCATCCGCGCCATTGCCGCTCGCCCAGGGCGACGGCGTTTGCCCGCGACGCCTACGCGCCCGATTGTTCCCCAACAATCAGGGAAGTTCGCCCCGCGCCTTCATCCGGGTTGTGACCTCCTGCATAAACGCGATCAGGCCGGCGTCGAAGGGAAGGTCTGGCGCAAGCGCCTTGTCGGCGAGTGCGTTCTCAACGCCCTGCATCCAAGCCTTGCGCGCCTTTGGGTCCGGGCGGCCTATAGCCTTGGTCACGTTTCGCCAGCGCAACACGGCGATCTTCGCCGCGTCGCTGTCGGGGTCGCCTCGCGCCATAAGCCGCTTCATCGCCTCCATGAGAATGACCGCCTCGGCCGCCACCTCGGCCTTGGCGACGCCAGCCGCCTCCATGTCCTTGCGCGCCGAGGCTTTGATCTTCTCCACCTGGCCCGGAGGCAAGCTCTGTTCCAGACGTTTTTCGAGGCGGCTTTGGACCTCAGGATTAATTTTAAAGTTTTCCATGACGGCCTCCCGACTGAGTTGGGTGAGATCGTCCGGGGACAGGGAGCCGTGTTGGGCGAGGGCTAGCCGTGCGCCGTGGAGAAGGGCGATGGCGTCGCTGATCTTGCGCCGCTTCTCCTCCAAAGCGTCCTGGTGCGCGGTCAGGACGGCTGAGAGGGCCGGGGCCTTCCCATCCAGGAGCGCGCCGATCGCCTGAAGCGAAAAGCCCAGATCCCGCATGACCACGATCATGTAGATCCGCGCGATTTGCGCCGGGCCGTAAACGCGCCAACGACCCGAGGTGCGGGCTGGCGTGACGAGGCCGCGCCGCTCATAAACCCGCAGCGCCTTGACGGTCACACCCAGCTTGGCCGCAGCCTCCCCAGGTCCTAACCAGCGCTCCAGGCCTTGCTCCACGTTCGTCTCCCTGTTCGGACCCCCCACCTATGGAACCGGACCCAGGGTCCGGTGCAAGAGTGGAAAAACCGGCGGTCCACGTCCTCCCTCATGGCTCTAAAATCCCTGGCCGCCCGAAGGAGGGGCGAGGGGCGCCATCATCACTCTTGACGTTTCTTCATCCCGTCGCAGGAAGCCGGATCGGCAAGGGACCGCCGCTTGGAGGAGGCGCACGCTGGGCCGGCCCCCTCCGCCTCTGGCCCCCGGCGCGCGCGGTCTTAAAAGGGATCGTCCGTTCGTCCGCCCTGGCCAGATTTACCCGCCTCGATGAGTCCGAGATCGACGCCGCCCGAAAAGCTGACGGAGGACTTGGGGTGGGATTTGGCCGCGTGGGCCTGATGATCGGGCTCGCCTGGCGCGGGACAGTGTAAATCAGTCTCAGGCAGATCAAGGTTTAATGGCGTAGGCTTGGGTTCGCGGTGGCGCATGTCGAGGATCCTTTGTTGGGAGCGTCAACGGCGCAGGTCTTGCGTGGGCCGCTGCAGGCGAGGAAGGCGTGTGATCATCAGGATCTGCGTTCGTCCGCGTTCGCTCAACGCCGACCTTTAGGCCGAGGCGGTCGGACCACCAGCTTCGGAAATTACGCACGAGCCACGCTCTCGGACCACGACCGAAGCGACGCCGGGTCGTCCCGGTGTTGCCCATCCATGGCGGCGCGGTATCATCGGTCTGACGAGGAGATTGAGCATCGAAGCCAAGTGCCAATGCGGACAGCTGACGGCGGCGCTCCCAGGGCCGTCCCCCGCCGTCGTCGCGTGCCATTGCGGCTACTGTCGGCGGAGGACCGGCTCCCCCTTCGGCGTCCTCGCCTATTACCCCACTGAGGTGGTGACCATCACAGGGGCGGCTAAGCGCTATGAGCGTCCCACCGACGCCGGCGGGGTCTTTGAGACGTTCTTCTGCCCCGTCTGCGGATCCACGGTTTACGCCAAGGCTGGAAAACATCCCGCCATGGTTGGCGTGGCCGTGGGCGCTATAACCGACCCCATGGTTCCCGCGCCGGTTCGCTCGGTCTGGGAAGATTACAAGAGCCCCTGGGTGATCATTCCAGATCCCGTGGAACATTATCCGAAGGGGCGTCCCTGAGGGGGCCGGTATAAAAGGCCCCGAACGACAAGCGAGCGCGGGCCAAGGCCTTGGGCGAGGAGGCGATACGATCCTGGACAAGACATTCTGCTCTTGAGACGCTAAACCGGAATTGGGAGGGGTGTGGCGTGACGAGCAGGACAAAACCTTCGAAAAAGAGCGAGACCCTCGAGGTCCGCCTGAGCCTGGAGGCCAAAGCAGCCTTTATGACGCTTTGCCGTCGACAGGGCCGCACGGCGAGCGAAGCGGTGCGCGCCTTTGTCGAAAGCGAACTTCATTCGCCGGTGACGCCAAGACCCTCGCGCACGAGCCCGTGGCGCATTGGCATAGCCGCCGCCGCCGCCGGCCTCGCCGTGGGGGCCGTCGCGGCCCCGACCCTCGCCCGTCCGGCCTGGAGCGGCCAGACCCGGTGCCACCACGCTCAAAGGGTCCTCGCGCCCGTCGCCGAGGCGCCCGGCTCTCCCCGCCCCTAACGGATCAGACGCAGGAACCGGTCCGCCTGAAACCCAAAAATCCTCTGACCGCCCGCCCGTCCCTGCGTCCAGCGCCACGAGAAAAGAATGACTTCGGCCTTGCCGATGATGTTCTGCGCTGGCAGCATCCCAACGCCGACATCCGCGGGGAACCGGCTGTCGGCTGAATTGTCTCGGTTGTCGCCCATGACGAAATAGTCCCCCTTTGGCACCGTGAAGACCGGGGTGTTCTCAGTCTCCGCCCCTGGATCGCCGGCGTAAACGCGGCGGCTTTTTCCGTCCTGCCCGGTCTCCTCGACCTCCAAAACCGACCGCGCAGGGGCGTCGTGGTCGAAGGTCATCCCTATCGGCGTCTCTTGCAGGGGCCGACCGTTGACCCTTACTAGGCCCGACACGACCTGGATCTGGTCTCCCGGCGCCCCGATCACCCGCTTGATCCAGGCCTGTCCTGGGTCGTACGGGCGCTGAAACACGACCACATCGCCCCGCTTCGGCGCCTGTCCGCCCACGCGTCCTCCCGGAAGATCTAGACGAAACGGCAGGGACGCCCGGCTCCAGCCGTAGGCAAACTTCGAAACCAGGATGTAGTCGCCTGTCACCAGACCCGGCTCCATGGAGGAAGAGGGTATGGTGAAGGGCTGGACGAGAAGGGTGCGCAACCCACCGGCGATGAGGAGGGCGTAAACCACGGTCCGACCGAGCTCAAACACCCCGCGCAGGATGGGCCGCGTCGCGCCTTGCGCCCTGCCGGTGGGGGTGGAGCTCTCTGGAGCGTCGGCGGGATGGGGCGATGACGGGATCATAGCGCCATGGACCGCGCCCGTCGCCGCGGCCGCAAGCCTCGCCGTGTCCGGACGTCAGACTTTCCTGTCCGGACAGGACTAGTCCGATTTGCCCGATCAGCGCGCCCACGGCTTTCTCAGGCGCCTTGACCCCTTCAGCGCCCCACCAGGCCCGGTCCGACGCGGGCAAGCTCTGGGAGACACAGCGGCGGCGTCATGCCTCGACCTCCTCAGCCTCGGCGTCCTCAGCCTCGGCGTCCTCAGCATGGGCGTTCTCAGCATAGGCGTTCCTGTCCTCGGCGTCTCGAAACGCCCCCCAGGCCTTCAATCCTTCGATGCCGGTGACGCCCTCGTGTTTGTAGACCGTGCGAACCTCCCCGGCGCCGGACTTGACGATAGCCTGCGCAAGGGGCGCGGAATGGGTGACAAGCCAGAGCTGGGTCCGCTTGGCGGCCTGCACCACAAGCCGCGCGAGGGGCGCCATGAGATCAGGATGCAGCGAGGCCTCCGGTTCGTTCAAGGCGATGAAAGGCGCCAACCGATAGCCGAGCAGGGCGCCGGCGAGGGCGAGAAAGCGCAAAGTTCCGTCTGACAGCTCCGAGGCTTCAAACACCCTGTGCGGGAACTCCGCGAACGTCATGCCGAAGCTGGCGTTTCGTCCGGGTTTCGGTACGACCAACTTCGCGCCTGGGAAGGCGGCGTCGACGACGGCGCTCAACTTTGCGGCGTCTCCACGAATGTGAATCAGGGTTGCGAAGACGGCGGCGAGGTCGGATCCGTCCGAAGCCAGGCTGGGCGTGGCGACGGCGGCGCAAGGCTGACGGATCGGAGAGGCCGCATCGCTCCTCAGCCCATGATAGAAACGCCACTCAAGAAGGGTGCGCCGCATGAGGTCCAGCTCGGGGTAGCGCGACGGATCCTCCAGACGACCTAGGACCGTCTCCGAGCCAAGCAGGTCAATGTCCACCTGGACGGGCCGCCCGTCCGCCCCTCGCACCATGACCGACGGCCCGCGTCGGTCCAAGAGGCGGTAGGTCTTAGTGCCGCCGCGATAAGACACGGCTTCGAGCTTGATCTCCGGCTCCGTTTCAAAGGCTCCCGCCGTGGGGGCTGGGAAGCCGACCTCGACCTCGTACCGGTAAAGTGGTCTAGCGTCGCCGCGGCCTCGGTCTGGCGAGAAGCCGACGGCCAGTCGAATGCGCGGGCTCTGGGTTCGTCGGCGTGGGCCGGCGAAGAGGGCGGAGGCCAGCCCGCCGTCCCGCGCTAGATCGCTGGCGAGGGAATTGGAGGCGGCGGACCGTAAGAGCTCGAGGGCGCGATAGAGATTGGTTTTTCCAACGCCGTTGGACCCGACGAACACGTCAAGGTCCGACATGGGGTAGGTGATCGCCTTAAGCGACCGGAACCCCCTCGCCTCAAACTCGCGGACAAGCAGCTTCATGGCAGGCCACGCTACAGGGGCGAGCGCGCGCCGGGTAGGCGGATGAAGGGTTTGAAGCTGTGAAATGGTGCGGACGGCGGATCATCCCCACGGCGGCCCTGGACTTCGTCATGCTGGGCGCGGACATTGACTTCGACCTATAGTGGTGGATTAATTGGAGAACGAGGGGGGATCGCTATAGGAAATTTGATCGCCGCAAGAGTTAACGGAATTCTATAGACCTTAAACCGTCTACGAAAACTGCCGTTAAACCCTGTGAAGTGGTGTCTATTTTCAAGCAATGCTCAGTCGACTTTAAATTGAATATTCTCGTCATGACGAGATTGATGCTTGGGCGCGTTTGGGAGGCGGTATGGTCAGATTTAAGGGGCGCATCGCGGCCGCGGTTTTTGCGGCGTCGATCAGCGGAGACTTCGCCCTAGCCCATGCCCAGTCCCCAGAGCCCCAAAGCATGGGCGCGCCGACGGGAAGCGCCGCGGCGCCTGGCGTCACCATTGTTGCGCCCAAAACGCCCCCCGACGTCACGGGTCGGCAGCTCGCCCACGAATTCATTCAGACCCATAGCGCCGTCAGCGCGCGGACCGGCCAGTTGACCCGGTGGAAGACGCCGATTTGCCCAACAGTTCTGGGGCTGCCCGGCCCCTACGCCGCGTTCATTTCAAACCGCATCGCAACGGTGGCGAAAGACATTGGGGCGAGCATGAACACGAAGGCCAATTGCCCGGCCAACGTCCTGATCATCTTCAGCCCAGCGCCGCAGATCACGATCAATCAGCTTGCGGTGAAGCGGCCTGATTTCCTCGGACAACATTACGCCGCCGACGCCAAGGCGATCGCCACCGTCACAAGCCCGGTCCAAGCCTGGTACGGGACCAACACCCGCGATGTGAACGGCAACGAATGGAATGACGTCGTCAACACAGAAATTACCGGCGACCCTGATCCTGGAAGCGGGGCCAACGGCGTCTTGCAAGCCGTCAGCGCCCCGGTGGGTTGCGCGCACAGCAGGCTTTCGGTGTGCCTCAGCAGCTCCCTGAGCCATGTTCTGATCCTCGTCGACGCCAAGATCGCCGCCGGCATGCAGATCGGCCAGCTCGCAGACTACATCACCATGATGAGCCTGGCGCAGATCAAGCTTCACGACCAATGCAGCGCCGCCGACGACATCCTGAACCTGTTCGTCGCAGGCTGCGGCAAGAGCGACGTTCCCGACGCGCTGACCGCGGCGGACATCGATTATCTTCACGCCCTCTACTCAACCGACCTCGAAGCGGGCGCCGCCATGGAGAAGGACGAGCTCGCCAACCGGATCGCCAAGGACTTCGCCGTCCGCTAGGGCGCTCGCCGGCGCGGGGGGGTGCGCTCGAGGCGAAGCGTGGGGTTCACCTGGGCGCTCGCGGGCGTGCTTCTTTTTCAAACTCAACCGACTTAGAAGCCTTCAGCCCTCGCCCCTCCCCGCCGGGCCAAATAGGAGCCGCCCTGATGAACAGCGCCGACAGTTTCAGCGCGGATTATTCCCTGGCGCGGTCGAAGTTTCTGGCTGCGGCGAAAGACGCCGGCGGAGCGCTGGAGACGGCGCTCCACCCCGAGCGCGGTCCGCACGGCGAGGACCTTGCAACGGATATCGCCTGGTTCGGCCCCAGGGATGCTGAAGCGGTCTTAGTCATGATCTCGGGCACCCACGGCGTTGAAGGATTTTGCGGCTCCGGCGCCCAGGTGGACTGGCTGAGGCGAGGCGGAGCCGCCCGCCTGCCCGGCGGCGTTGCGGTCCTCCTCATCCACGCCATCAATCCCTATGGCTTCGCCTGGTTGAGGCGGGTGACGCACGAGAACGTCGACCTGAACCGGAACTGGATCAACTTCGCCAAGCCGGCGCCGATCAATGCGGCCTACGCCGAGCTTGCCGACGCCATTTGTCCCCGCGAGTGGTCCCCCGCCGCCCAGGCGGCGAGTTTCGAAATCCTGGGCGCCTTCATCGCCGCCAAGGGGATGATGGCTTTCCAACAGGCGATCAGCGGTGGGCAATATCACCACCCAAAGGGCGTCTTCTTCGGCGGGGACGGACCGACGTGGTCGCGGCGGACCCAGACCTCTATCTTTAACACCTATCTCAAGAACGCCGCCCGCATCGGCCTCCTCGACTATCACACCGGCCTTGGTCCGTGGGGGTATGGCGAGCAGATCATCACCGATCCCAAGGACAGCCCCGGATATATCCGTGCGCTGCGCTGGTACGGCGCCGCGGTGACCTCTCCGTCGAGCGGCACCTCCACCTCCGCCGACATCGTCGGCGACGGCTTGGCCGCCGCGCCGGGTTTGCTGGAGCACGCCCAGGTGACGGGAATGGCCCTCGAAGTTGGGACACAACAGACCTTGACCGTGCTCAACGCCCTTCGCGCCGACGCCTGGCTGCACGCCCACGGCGATCCCGCCAGCCCCGAGGGACAGGCCATCAAGAGGCAGATCCGGGACGCTTTTTACGGCGATGCGGACGATTGGAAGGGGATGGTCGCAGGCCAGTCCCTCGTGGCTGTCCGCCAGGCCCTGGCGGGATTGACCGCCTGAGCGCAGGGCCTGAGACGTTAGCCGTATCGGCCTGAGGACACGCCGCGTCCGACGCGCGCCCGGACAGGAACCGCGTGAGGAAAGACGGGGAACGCTTAAGCCGGCCTTTCCTTGCGCCGCGTCCCTGATGCGGCCACTCTGGTTCCAGAGGAGCCAGGCCATGGCCATAACCCTGGGCGTCTTTGAGCAGTCTCCCGATCGCGGGCGGGGTCTGGCCCGCGACATGCCCGTCCGATGGGCCCTCGAAGAGGTGGGCGTCCCTTACACGGTGCGCCCTCTCTCTTTCAGCGCCCTCAAGGAGGCTGACCATCGGCAACGCCACCCCTTCGGGCAAATTCCCACCTTCGAGGACGGCGAGCTCGTCCTTTTCGAATCCGGCGCCATCGTTCTGCATGTCGCGGAACGCCATCCTGGTTTGCTGCCCCTTGGCGGGACCGCGCGCGCCCACGCGATCATGTGGATGTTTTCAGCCCTGAGCACCCTGGAGCCGCCGATCCTTGATCGGGAGTTCGCCCTCCGCGAGGAAAGGGAAAAGGCGTGGCGAGAGGAGCGCGCGCCGATCCTGGAGCACCGCGTGCGAGCGCGTCTTGAGGCGCTTTCATTCCGGCTTGGTCAGGCCGATTGGCTTGACGACGCATTTAGCGCCGGCGATCTCATGGTGGCGACGGTTCTTCGCCGACTGAAGATTTCCGGACTTCTCAACGATTATCCGAACCTCGCCGCCTACGTCGCAAGAGCTGAGGGGCGTCCCGCCTTCCAACGGGCTTTCGACGCTCAATTCGCCCTTTTCCTCAAGAGCGGCCAGGCGGCCCCCTAGAGCGCTGAGCCGTCGGATCCTGGCGCGAGGGCGACACGCCTTGACGAACTCGTCAGCATGAACCTACGCTAAACAACGGCTTGGGAACCCATGCGTTTCGACACGATCATCCACGGCGGAACCATCGTCACGGCAGCCGACGTGGTGCGCGCCGATGTGGGCATTCGTAATGGCCGCATCGTGACCATAGCCGACCGGCTGACCGGGGGCGACGTCGCCATTGACGCTGGCGGGCGCTTCGTGCTGCCGGGCGGCGTCGACGCCCACTGCCATCTGGATCAGCCGGAACCGCCTGACGCGCCAGCGGATGCTCCTGTGATGGCGGACGACTTCCGATCCGGCAGCGCGAGCGCCGCGTTCGGCGGCACGACGACCCTCATGTCCTTCTGCGTGCAACACAAGGGCGGGTCGCTGACGGCGGCTGTGGACGACTACCATCGCCGGGCCGACGACCAGTCGGTCATCGACTACGGCTTCCACTTGATCCTCACCGATCCGACCCCTCAGGTGCTCGGCCAGGAACTGCCTGCCCTCATCCGGCGGGGACATACGAGCCTGAAGCTCTACATGACCTATGAGTCTCTGCGCCTGACCGACACGCAGCTCTTGGATGTCTTTGAAGTCGCCCGGGCCGAAAAGGCCATTGTTTTGGTCCATGCCGAGAACCACGAACTTCTGGTGTGGATCACTGAACGCCTGGAGGCTCAGGGCCGGACGGCGCCCTACGCCCACGCGCTGTCGCGTCCGTCTCCGTTGGAAAGCGAGGCGACCCATCGCGCCGTCACCCTGGTCGAGATAGCCGGCGTGCCCATGGTCGTGGTTCATATTTCGGGGGGCGAGCCCCTCGAGGAAGTTCGCCGCGCCCGGGCGCGGGGGGTGACCGTGTTCGCCGAGACCTGTCCACATTACCTGACCCTCACGGCCGAGGCGTTGAGCGCGCCGGGCATGTTGGGCGCCAAATGCATCTGCTCGCCGCCCCTGCGCGACGACAACGCGCAGGCGGGCCTTTGGCGCGGCATCGAGGACGGCACAGTGGATGTCTTCAACTCCGACCACGCCCCCTACCGGTTTGACGGCCAAGGCAAGCTCAGCGCCGGCGCGAACGCCCCGTTTTCCAAGATCGCCAACGGCATGCCTGGCCTGGAGACCCGCATGCCGATCCTGTTCAGCGAAGGGGTCGTCAAGGGGCGCATCGACCTCAGTCGGTTTGTCGCCCTGACCGCCTCCAACAACGCCAAGCTATACGGCCTGCACCCGCGCAAGGGGACGATAGCGGTGGGCGCCGACGCTGACCTGGCGCTCTGGGATCCAGAGAAACGCGTCGTCATCCGCAATCAGTCCCTGCATTCCAACTGCGACTACACCCCCTATGAGGGCATGGAGGTGCAGGGCTGGCCCCAGACGGTCATGAGCCGCGGCGTGGTCGTGGTGCAGGACGGCGAACTCAAGGTCGCCCCGGGTCATGGCCGCTTTCTTGAACAGGGCCCATCCTCCGCCTGGGGGAGCGGCGACAGGATCAAATCCTGGGTCTAAACCCGACGTCGGCCCCGCTCCTGGCAGAGGGTTCAGCCTAGGGCCCCGTCTTATCCGTGATGCTCCCCCCAGTGACGCGCAATCTCTATTCGCCGCGCGAACCAGACGTTCGGAAATGACTTCGCATACCCGATAAATTCGGCGAGCGCCCGCGCTCGCCCCGGGTTGCCCACCAAGCGCATATGCAGGCCGATAGACATCATCTTCGGCTCCGCGGCGCCTTCGTGGTAAAGCCGGTCGAAGGTGTAACGCAGGTGCTCCTCGAAGGCGGCTGGCGTGCCCAGTTGGCCGGACGCAATCCGACTGTCGTTGTTTACGTGAGTGTAGGGGATCACCAAGTGTCGTTTCTCGCCGACCAGGGTCCAATAGGGCAGGTCGTCGTTGTAGGCGTCGCAGTCATAGAGGAAACCGCCCTCCTCAACCACCAGCTCACGGGTGTTTACGCTGGGGCCGTAACGGCAATACCAGCCTAGCGGGCGCTCCCCGGTGGTCTCGGTGATGGAAGCCACAGCACGCCTGATATGATCGCGCTCCTCCTCGCGGCTAAGAAGCGTCACGTCCTCCCATCGATAGCCATGGCAGACCACGTCATGGCCCCGTTGCCGGATCTCCCGGGCCGCCTTGCGGTTACGCTCTAGAGCGACTGCGCAGACGTAAAATGTGCTCTTCACCTCAAGCGCATCGAACATGTCCATTAGCCGCCAGAATCCGACCCTGGAGCCATATTCGTACATGCTCTCCATGGCGAGATCGCGCTTGCCGGGTTTCGTCGGCGGCGATGGAACTTCAGACAGCCATCGCTCGGCGAACGGGTCTCCGTCGCCCACCGCCGGCTCGGAGCCCTCCTCATAATTCACCACAAGTGAGATCGCGATCCTGGCCCCGCCGGGCCAAACGACCCGGGGCGGATTGCCGGCGTAGCCCACGAGATTTCTGGCGGGTCCAGGACTGTCGGCTTCGTTAGCCATGGTGGTCGATCCAGTGTCGAGCAATATCGACGCGGCGGGCGAACCAAACGCCCGGGGAGGATTTCGCCCGTTCAATGAATTTCGCGAGGGCGTGCGCAGGGCCCGGGTGGCCAATGATTCGAGGGTGAAGCGCGATCGACATCATTTTCGGGCGCGTTTCACCCTCGTGATAAAGTTGATCAAAGTTCGCCTGCAGATGGTTCTCGAAATCCGCTGGCGAACCGAAGGCTCCGAAACTCAGCTTGTCGTCGCTGTTGGCCAAGGAGTGAGGGACGATCAGGTGTCGCGAGGCTCCCACCTGCGCCCAATAAGGCACGTCGTCATTGTATGCGTCGGAATCATAGAGGAACCCGCCCGCCTCAACGAGGAGGTCTCTGGTGTGCACGCTTGGCCCATACCACGAGTGCCAGCCCAGAGGGCGCTCGCCGGTCGCAGCGGTGATCGCCTCGACGGCCCGCCTTATGCGGTCACGCTCCTCCTCACGCGTGAGCAGCGACACGTCCTCCCGCCGCCAGCCGTGCGCCATGACCTCATGGCCCCTCGCCCGCATCTCGCTCGCCGCGACCGGGTTGCGCTCCAGCGCCGCCGCGCAGGCGCAAAACGTGCATTTTACGTCCTGCTCGTCGAAGATATTGAGGAGGCGCCAGTACCCCGCGCGGGCGCCGTACTCAAAAGCCCCCTCCCCAGTAATGTCGCGTTTGGTGAGCGGCCAATCTTCAGGGCCCGACGGTTCCCGCGTCGCGTCTCCGTCCCCGATCGCCCGCTCCGATCCCTCCTCGTAGTGAACGACGAGCGAAATCGCGATTTTAGCGCCGCCAGGCCATTTAACGGCCGGGAGGTCCCCTTCGTAGCCAACGAGATCCCGCCGCGGTCCATCTACTGGCATAAGGTCTCTTTCGAGAGAAAAAACCCGCGGGCAAGGGGATTTGCCTGTCGCGCGCATGTTTCAGGAAACTGCACAGGAAGGGCGCAGACGTCGGCGCCGTTGGGGCTGCGGCGCTCAACCGGCACGGCGTCCGGCCCCGGGGGTCGATGCGGGAGACTACGGCTAAGGCGAGCCTCTTCCGGCCGATCCGGCGCGGGCGTCACCCTGGACGGTGAAGCTCTGGGAGAGGTCGGCTGAAGGACAAGCGGCCCCGTTTGACGCCCCAGATCGGTTGGGCGAGGGTCGCGACGGCCTCGGCGGGATCAGAAGCGTTCAGGGCGACCAGGTCAGCTGGAGCGCCGATTGCAACGCCGTAGTCCTCAAGGCGCATGAGCCGTGCGGCCCCGCCGGTGATCATATCCAGGCAATCGGCTAGCTCCGCAGGTCTCGATACCTGGCAGACGTTGGCGTAAAGATTAGCCATCCGGATAAGCGAGCCGTCGCCATAGGGCGTGAAGGGGTTCAGAACGTTATTAGTCGAGATGGAGCAGGTGACGCCCGCCCTTCTGAGGGGCCCCGCCGACACCACCCCCCGCGGCGCGGCATGGTCGTGATTTCGCCCCATCAGATAGAGATCTGTCGACGGCAGAATGGTCACCGCTACGCCAGCTTGGGCGAGCTGCGCCGCGATGTCGGCGAAACGGTCCGGCGGCAACAACGACATCTGCGTCGCGTGACCCACCGCGACCCGACCGCCCCAACCGAACGCTTCCGCCTTTCGGCACACATATTCGATCTGCATTCCTTCCAGGGTGTCGCCGAGATCAAGGTGCATGTCGATTTCCACGTCAAACTCGCGCGCGATCGCGAAAATCCGGTCGATCTGACCCCGTGGGTCGCTGTCGCAATAGGGGGCCGCGCCGATCGCTCGCGCTCCTCGCTTGAGCCCCTCGACCAAGAGCGCCTCGGTCCCGGGATTGTTGATGAGGCCGTCCTGCGGAAACACGCAGAGTTCCATATCCATGGCCCAGGCGTAGTCACGCGCCAGCTGTTGCACCGCTTCGAAACCGATCATCCCGACGACCGGGTCGACCTCGACGTGGGTGCGCATGCGCATGGCGCCGTTCTCGATGCAGCGCTCCAGGGTGCGTTGGCCTCGGGCGTAAACGTCCTCGACGGTGAACTTCGCTTTCGCCGCCGCCGTTTCGCGGACGGCTTCCGCAAGGGTGCCGTCTTCGATGGCGCACCGGTCAAGAATGCAGGTCTTGTCGAGGTGGATGTGCGTCTCGATCAAGCCGGGAACCACAAGACGGCCGCCGGCGTCGAGTTCTGGGGCCTGTACGGCGAGAGCCGGACCCATGGCGGCGATGAGACCGCCCCGGACGCCGATGTCGACGCGACTGAGTTCGCCGCCCCGCAGGATAAGGGCGCCGCGGATGACCAGGTCCATCATTTCATCCCCTGTGCGCCGCGGACCCGGCGCGGCGCAATCCGCGCCTTCAAGGCTGGCAGAGCGACGGTTTTGGGGCAAATCCTTTGTAGCGTCGACCTCGCGCATAGGCTCCGGTCGGGGCGACCAGCCTTGAAAAGCCCTCCCCGCCATCCCGGTGCAAAGTCGAGCGCTGGACGATTAGCGCCGGTCCTTAGTCGAATGAGGCTGGATGTCGCGTCGCGGAGCATGTTCAGTCACGGACATCCGGCTGGGCGATCCTGGTCTTGCGCCAAAGGGACAGTCTTAGGATGAGCGATCCGGCGCCCGCCCCAAAGCTTCAGCGCACGGACGGCCTCGGCAAGGCGTCTCTCAGAGCCTATGCCGGCGTCACGCGGCTTGAACGGTTACATCAGGCTGGGGCGGCGAAAATTCGCCTTCCGCATAGTCACCGCGGCGGGACCATGGACGTCGTCCTCATCAACACTTCCGGCGGACTGACCGGCGGCGACCGCTTGGATTGGCGCGTGACCCTGGGGCCGAACGCCCAGGCCGTCGTCACCACCCAGGCGTGCGAGCGCGTCTACCGCGCCCTTGGCGAGCCCGCGCGTGTGTCAGTCGCTCTGGACGTGGGCCCCGGGGCGCGGCTCGATTGGCTGCCCCAAGAGACCATTCTCTATAACGGTTCCGGTCTGGAGCGCCGCTTTGAGGCGTCCGTCGCCGACGACGGCGTGCTGCTGATCGTCGAGCCGGTGCTTCTTGGCCGTCTTGCGCATGGAGAAAAGGTTCACCACACAGATTTTCACGATCGGTGGCGCGTTCGGCGCGGCGGCAAACTGACGTTCGCCGAGGACACGCGGTTTGACGGCGAGGTCGGCCCGATCCTCGAGCGGAGAGCCGCCCTTGGGGGCCGCGCAGCGTTCGCCTCGGTCGTCCTGATCTCAAGGGAGGCTGAAGCATGCCTCGATCCGGTCCTCGCCCGCCTCTCAACCGTCGACGGTGATTGCTGCGGCGGCGCCTCAGCCTTCGACGGCAAGCTGATTTGCCGCCTGATTGCACAAGACGGAATGAGACTTCGCCAAACCTTGATTGACCTGCTGACGTTGATGCGCGGCGGGCTAGCCATGCCCCGGCTATGGACGAACTGAGGACAGGATGCATCTGACCCCTCGGGAGAAAGACAAGCTCCTGATTTCGATGGCGGCCGAAGTGGCCCGTCGGCGTCTTGCCCGGGG
>Ga0116230_10001637_pt1 | contig 21412 bp, 11 predicted proteins | sample S1TSphfallax_3_FD_88678 | JGI IMG/M metagenome (GOLD analysis project Ga0116230, IMG submission 88678) | Host-associated microbial communities from peat moss isolated from Minnesota, USA - S1T2_Fd - Sphagnum fallax MG | ecosystem: Host-associated > Plants > Peat moss > Unclassified | place... | reverse complement strand
TTCTTTGATTCTGAATTTTTTTCAAATACCCGAAACTTGTGATTCTTTGACTCCGAGTTTTAATTCTTTTAATTCCCATTTTACAAATACCCAGACGTGGAGGTTATTCAACATATCAAATACTTGCCCAACATTGCTTATATAATTCTGCTTATATAATAAAAATATCCGTCAAAATGATCCCTTGGGGGGGGGGGCCTTCTTTCAACCCCAACCTCTTTTTCGATCTCTAAAAACATTGTTAATTTGCAAAGTAATGAGATTTTATTCAATATCAAAAATATAACATGTTGGAAGGCAAAAGATTGAATGCACCAAAAGATTTTAAAATATTTTATAGCTGGAGTACACGTACAGAACAATAACAAGAGTTATTAATTGGTTGAAACAATTAACGAGTACCCATTAGTTGCAATAATTCAGTTAACTTCCTATTATCTCTACTAAATTTTAATACCTTATTTTTATTTTTATTTTAGTACTTAATGAAGAAGACATTAATTAGATTTAGCAAAGAAACTAAGATTTGGAAGATAAAGTTTGAAACAAGTGCGTCCTAATACAGCATCAACTTTTAAAACAAGGTTTGAGACCAAAAAACAAAGAAATTGCAAAAGATGGATGCATAATTTTATCAACTAAACTTGATTGATTCACAATAAAACAACTCAAATTCTAATTTCTAGGTCCATGGTGGCTTTTGTTTGACTAGTGAAAATTTATATTATATGAAAATAAAATCAATTGAGGCCAAACCATATGTAAGGAATTGTTCATAGTTTGCTTCTTTGTCTTCTTGTTCGTGAAACCTAAAGGCCACAATACTCCTAAATCCTATCATCCTTACATAAATGTGCACCTATTCCACACAAAAAAAAAAAAATCATTTTCCCTTACACACCCCCAATCCAAAAAATAGGGGGAGATAACTCATATCCTAGAACATAGCAAGAAGTTAGTTTATAAACTCCTATTGGTTACAAACTCATCCAAAGACACTGCATCAAGGCAATCTAGTCAATATGTTTTTTTTTTTTCATGGTTCTTAATGATAGTAAACATTACTAAATTTATGTCCACCCAATTAGTATTAGTTGTGTAATACTTGAATTCAAAGTTACCTTCTAACTTACTAAACAAGTTTAACAACACCATTATGACAAGGCCCTCCCCTACTTTCATAGCTATAACATTAAACTTATTCATCAAAACAATGGGTTGCCTTGAGAGACTACATCTAGTTCAAACCCTCCTCCTAATTATCTAGATTCCCCTTAGCCATCAAGTACTATTATTTGTGGGATTGCAAACTAAGGTGGGTTTACCTACCTTTGAATTTTTAGGACTCTTTTGCCTCAAGCCAACTTGGTTATTAATGGAGTCCGACACAAAGTAAATACCACACATCATAAACTTACCAAACTTCATAAGTTCATACAAATTTCGTGCAAAATCCACTTTTCATAAGTTTGTACAAAAATTGTATGAATTTTATGTTATGATAATATGAACAATATTTATATGCATTCAACATCTTAAATATTCAAACATATGAGACATTGTTTTTTAATGACATATGTGATTGTTCATCTTTAATACACAAAAATTGCATAGTTTTATGCAAAATTACATCACAACAATTACACAAATTTAGTTAAAATGTAAATTGTACGTACTTCACATGAAGACATCACAAGTAAAAAAGACATCTCATTTATATAAAAATAATATGTATATTTTTCATGCCCCATTTATACATTTTGAAGCCCATGAATTTTGCACGGACATATTTTTTTACAATATTTGCATTAATTTTATTGAAATTTATAATATTGAAAGTTTGTGATGCAATCACTACCCAAGCCCAACAAATATGTATTGCTACATGATGAAAATATCAAATAATCTTTTAAATTATCAAAATATTTTGATTTCAACACAAGTGTCAATCTATTTTTAAAAGGGGAAAGATTTCCATTGAATTGGTTTACAATGTGGACTTATAAATGTTATTCCCATTGTATTCCACAATAAGGAAAATTAAAATCTTAGACCCATTATCAATTAGAAATTATCCATCAACTTCATCTTGTTAGAAAATATATTTCACATCTCAAATTTTATATGGCCACATTATATAAGCCATCATCAACTAGGTCACCCTTAACGTGTTACACCTAATGGTAGAAAGGGCTTTTGCTCTTCATTAGCATGATCTTGTAACACCTCATTATTAGCATCTTCCCCTATTGTGGTTCTTCTAGGTGAAACATAGGTTAAATGTTGAGGATCGACCTTTTCTACCTCCCATGGTTAATTAAACCATGAACACTTACCATGAGGCATCAAAAGCCCCTTCACATTCATTATTGTCAACATACTTTTCAGCAACATTAAATCCCCCTATTTATGCCAAAATTATATCTTCATTTGACCTTATTAAACTATAATCAGCTAGATTAGTGATAGATTCACCTTCTTGCAAAGGATGCAACTTGTCAACTCGCACAATTTCCATTGTGTTGTGAACTTGTCCAAATTCAAACCCATTTTCACCATACTCAATTGTAGCAATGTGGTTAAGGATATTTGCACAATTCACAAGTTCAAAAAAGTCATATGCACGTTCCATTCCTACCATTTTCCCAATCTTGGAAAAAAAACACTTCACAACAATTTGATCAAATCAAGTCCAAAGGAAATACCAATTCAAGGTATGATTTCTAAAGTGTTTAATCAATAAAATAACAAAGTGACAAGATTTGAATATTCAAAAAGCCGGCTCACAAAAACATTTGTGACACTTATCATTTTAGGGTTCCCACTAGTTAAATGGTTTCCATGCTTCAACCATAATCTCCAAAGGAAGGAAAAAATGACACTTTGGAACCATAATGATTTGAAAGTCAATGGGGTGAAAGCACATTACACAATCCCTTTTTAGGTGTCACACTTCCAGTTTTTCCTACATCTCTTTGAAACTTAAATATAAAACGTTAATTTTTTCATTGAAATATCAAAAAATGGAATCACATATATAATGTTAAAAGAGTTGGCATTTTTAAAATGCAAAAAAAATAAAATCAAAATCTTAAATATTTAATGAGTTATGGACTTTTGAATCTTGATGACAAATTTTGTCACACCCTACAAAATTCATGGATATGGAGTTTTATCTCACAATGTGTTAGTCTTATGTGTTTGAAACTTTGGGATATTGAACGAATTATGTTTTAAAAGCTAAAGTTTTATCGAATGAATGGAATGTGATTTTAATTAATCATATTATGGCTTTTTCAAAATCCTAAAAAACCAATTCTTAAAAAAAAAAATTATAATTTTTGTATATGACTTATAGCATCAGGACTTAAAATTGGAAATCGAAAAAAAATGTTACTTTCAACATAATTTTAATATTCATATTTTAAACTAGTTTGTAACTACACTAAAAAGGACTTTGAAAAGGGATTCAAATCCATCAAAACTTAGCCACCTTAGTGTGCTTTCACCCAATGACAAAAATATCTCAATGTAATTTGCACATATCTTCAAATACAATTCAATGCCCAAAGTTTTTTCTTGATGAATATCTCCACTATTTTGCAACATGTTAAAACACTTTTGGACCTTCCTTTGAAAAATCTTTTTAACTATAACCCAATTTTGTCCATCAATTCTTTGTATTTCCTTTAACTTCAAACCATGATGGTCAAAATTGTGTTTTTTGTGCATGTACACATAACCAATATGTTAAAAAAAAACAAGTATATTCATCCAATTGTAAAGACCTCATTGGACTATCCAAAGGATTTATAATTTTTTTACCATTGTGAATATAATCTTGGTTAAAAAGACTCCAAGCATCATATGCCTCATCCAATCTCGCAAACATCAACCATCCAAGTCACTTTATTTTCAATTGTACATGTTTGTATTGCTAACAATAATTGACATTGACAACTATCACCATCACCGACATGTTCAACAATAGGTCACAATTGTTTGGCATTAATCATCTCCATGAAACATAAATAGCATCCCATTGTTGTTGAACCCAATTAACATCAAAACAATTGTATATACAACATACCATAAGGATTAATATCAACAACTTTTCATGTAAAGGATTGACAATTAGGATTGTAACAAAAATGCCAATTATCTTATTTGTAAAAACATCCAAGACTTTGTTGTAACCAACTTTTCTAATTCCAACAAGGAGGAAATTACTCACCTATTGATGATCCACTTGTGCACCACAAAAGCCAATTAGATTATCACTATTGGAATCACATGCAATTATGGAATTGATCACATTGATCCCATCTTTAGCCAATATGACAAGGATAGACCCCCTAATATTGTGAGTTGTTTTTGGCTCTTTGTAAATTTTTGATACATTTAAAGATAATTCACCAAGTAGAAATTGAACAACTTTCTTGTTCTCTCATTTTGTGATCTTATTGCTTGGTCCAACAAAGTTTAACTAAAAAAAATCACATGTACGACATTCACTATAAATTAAATTCATACTTTGGGAAAAATCTATTGGTACCCCACCTATGTCTTTTTTTACAATTTAGATTTGCTACAACATCCTCCAAAAAATCCTAGAAGGTTAGTTTGCCTCCAAAAACATTTGTACTATGAGTAGAAAATATATTGTTACAAAATTGAAATACATATTTTCTTTTCAAATATTCAAATGGTTAATGAAATAGTTTTTAATGACAATTTTTTCATTTTCAATTGAGCAACTTTAGCCTTTTGAAACCAACTCCTTAGAATCTCTATATTTATTATGAATGCCATAACTATGGATAATATGTTATATGATAGACAAGTATCCCAACCTCCTACTAGACCCTATTCCCTTACAACTTTTTTTATCAATGGTTGCATCCTTTCAAACAACCTTCTTTCTAAAATTAAGTTCCTATGGAATTTGAAAACAAGTAGCACAAGTCAAATTAGTGAAAGGTTCACCAAAAATCAATAGCCTCTTGGAATTTTTATGTCTAAAATAACCATCAATCTTGTATTTTAGACTTCCCAACTTCTATTCAACTTTAGATTGAAACTTTGAAATCCATGCAAACCCAAGAAGAGGATCTTGCAATAAATAATGAGTCTCAAAGGTTTTGTTTATAACATATTTGCAATTCTCTGACCAATAACCCTAAGACAACAAACCAAGGATAAAATTAGTCTTACTTCTAGGTGATACATCAATATTTGTAAAATTGTTAAATTTAAACCATCCATACAAGTTGCTTTGATTTTTGGGAATGCTCTTGCTAGATGTTGAAGGCTTGCCCCTTTGCACTATCAACAAAGTTGAAAAGGCATAACCTTTCTTCCTTGAAACATCCTCCACCACTTTTGCATGTTTGGTGTCTTCTATAAGGTTATTCAAATTTGTCCCTAGATTTTTCTTTGGAAGGCACAATTGGAAAAAATCATTGCAAAAAGAACATTATACTTTGTACCAAATTGATTTTTGTTTTGTTGATTTTGGATCACCAACTACAACAAAAGGCGATTCATTTGCATCAAATGATGCATTAATAGACTCAACAATTCTATACCCTTTACCATAGTCCTTTTATGGTCTTTAGTTTATTTTCATTATTTTTTCTTTTTAGGAGCAAGAAATTAAAGATGGGCACATAATTCTACACATTTTCTCTTACACCAATTCCGAATGTGGACAATTGACATTATATGATTCTTCTTGAAACTTGCAAGAGGTTGCTAATAGTAAACTTACTATGGTTATCATTAGCTCCTCCAAATTCCTTACAAAATTCTCAACACCATAATTTCATAACACCTATATCATTTTAGTCCCAAGACTTCAAATTCTAAAAATGATTATCAAATGATATTCTTGTTAGCTCTTTTTCCAACTTTTCAACAACATGCAAATATTTCTCCAATACTTGCTATGTGATAAAAAAGGACTTCAATTTTCATTCAATGATAAAATTTCATTATGCACTTATTGTAGATGATGCTAATGGAAGTTGTTCCATCAGTAGATCTAGGCCACACCCCAAAACAAGCTATGTATTAAGTTCCTAAAAATAATTGGATGACCACTTGATCCAAGAGTTTCAACCCTTTGTCATTTTGCCCCATTTGATGAAACATCAACTATGGGAATGAGAAAAACCTCAAAGGGTGAAAGCATGGTAAAGTATGCCAACAAGGGATATTTGATTTTTAATGGAAAGTATCTAGAAATTAAGCTTTAATACATTGAACTCATGAATATTTTTTATTTTAATGATCAATAAAAGGAAGTTTTCTGATTTTATTGAATAATATTAAAAGATTGCATGTTTAATATGCATTTAAGTACATTTAAAAAAATACAAGTACAAGAAAATATGTGTCCCACTTTTGAACAAATATATGAAAAAATGATGAAAGTACAATTGTAATTGAATTTTTTATACTTTCAAATGGATGAAACACTAATATGTATTAATGCATTTTAAAGTTTTCATATAAAAGTATGTTTGAAAATTTGAAAACCTAGTCAATTTAGAATATACTTTTCATCCATTTTTCTTATACTAAAATTTTTCAAACTTTATGTATAGCTAACCATAAACTCAATGGAGAGCACCATTGTTTTATTATGAAAGTTAAAGAAGTTTTGAACAAGTTTTTTCATGTTTATGTCATAAATGTGACTATGATTACTTGTATGGGATAATTTTTTGGCATACTTTACCATGTTTTCACCCCAAGCCCAATCTTGTTGATTTTTTCCAACTTAGTATTGATTCTGCATTTTGTTCCTACATCCCAAAATTGAAAAGGTCATTTTGGTCATTCGATAATGCCCACATCCTCCAACAAACATCAAAGCTTAGCATAAGACTAGTCCTTAGAAATAGTATAAGGATTGAGAAGTTAAGGAATTCAATTTTCATCAATCATGGTAAAAAGTTTGATTTTCAATGTGAGTGTGAAAATGAAGATTTAAAAAATATATATCAATCCTTCCAATAATCAAATAATGGAATGTGAACTTGAAAGTGACCAAATATTCCCATGATGATTTCCAAGACCAAAAACTAACAAAGAAAAATTGATTCAACATCCCACTTTTAGAAATCATGATTTTTAAAAAGATAGTTTAAAGTTCACTTTCTAAGTTGATGTAATCTAAATTCTTTTCTACAATAGTTGATCTAAATTCAATTCCACCACCATTGAGTTTCAAAAAATCCTTCTTATAAGTGCTTTGCACTGAAATGTTAATGATGAATGAGAATAATATATTGTAATTCTTATCCAACCACACATTTTGAAATTGATTTAAAATTTATTAAAGTTTGAGGCTTTGAAATAATAATCAATTTTGTGAGTTGCTTTACAATGGTAGAATGAACATGGTTGTTTATTTTTAAATGGGTTTTTGGATGTAGGTTAACAAAATTGGAGCTCTCATTTTCTAGACTTTTTAAAGGTGTGTAGAAAACTTCATTTTCAAAATCTACATCACCCCAAACCAACTTTTCATCTGTCTATCATGGTTTAATTAGGGTGTTTAATATGGTAAGCTTAATCTTTTTGATAGACAAAAACTTATTCATAACCTTTTTGACAGATTGGGATTTATGCACATTATTGGAAGCCCATCAATTTAACAAAAATCTTTAACATCATATATTATCAAGTTTCATGAAATTGTAGAAAAAACTCCACATCAAAATAAAGATATAAAATTTCCAACATAATCAAAAATAATTTATCCTTGGAGATCAACAAAAACTATGTTGGATGAAGAAAAATAACTATCAAAATCCATCCATGGCCATTCAAAGAAGATCGCTAATTGAATTAAATGAATTTGGAACTCTCAATTGCATCCATATATAATTTTTTCTATCACTCAACTTTGTTATGAACTACATTCAAGTTCTTAGCCCATTAAAATACAAAAACAACATCACACAGAAAATGGGAATGTTTAAAGGGTTTTAAAGCAAAAATAGCTATTACTTCAATGCCACTTAGAGGAAAATGTATTCCTTTATTGAATTGAAACGAAATACATGCAAGCCAAAAATAATCACTTGATGGTTTAGATTTAAACTTACAATTTGAAAGTGTTGATGGTGTCCATAACTTCAATTATTTTGTCATCAACTCCTTCATCCTCTCCACTTTGGGCTAAAGGGCTGGTCCAGAAAAAAAAAGATCAAAAGCAAGATTCAAAAGAAATAGTTCCCCAAATAATGTAAGAGAAAGATGCAATCATTTGGAAACAAGGATATCACAAAAAGAGAGGGCCACTTAAAGTTTTCTCTGTTGCTAAAAATATAGTAAAGAATTGTAATGTAGAGAATTTCAACATGAACAGGAATAGTAAAACAAATGTTAAATATATATAACCTTTAGTCTGACTTAATCATATGGAACTATGGACCATGAAGAATTAGGTCAATCCAAGCTTCACTTTCTTGAGCCCAACTAGTCCAACATGGCAATTCCTTCACAAATCAAAATTTTCCAAAATGAAACCCACCCAAGTACCACATAAAACTTCAAGGAAGTTGAAAAGGAAGAAAATAAGGACCTCATTGTCTCTTTAATAAAAAGTCTTGATAAACCCCATAATTGTCTAACATCCCATTATTCCTTTTTAAAGTTCCCACAACTATGCGTATTCCTTCCTATAAACTTCAAAACTTACTACCTCCCAAACCAAATGACAACACTCATTACCACGAACCCAATTGCCATGTGGATTGCTCATGAAACCCTTCAAACTTTCATCATTTTCCTCATTTGGTCCCTACATTATCCATCTACTTTGTCTAACTTGCAAAAAAGGGCTATGGCATAGTGGAAAGAAGCATAGTCCTCTACCCAAGGTTCAAATTGTAGCAAGGGCATTCATACTTCATTACAACAACTAACAAATTGCATTATTTCAAAATCCAAACCTCAAACACACACATACTGGTGATAGCTTTCCTTCCTTCTACAACCCAAAAATGATTTCGCTAGCATAAAAACTTAGCTTCATAAAATTGGAAGCTTCACCTTATACTTGCCATAAATTGTTTTGCATTACGCATCCCATCCAAAGGCAACACAAAACTCCAAGTTGATCAATGCTAAGCACCGCCCATTTCATGAAGACTACAAAACAAACTCATCACCTGCAAACAACAAACAACACAAGAAAATAAAAAACACACAACAAAAATATAGAAGCGCCCCTCAAAGCTTCATGATGACCAACTATCCATTGTTTTGGCACTTTCTAACAATCCAAATCCAAATCCATGCAACCTTTCATCCATTAGGGCATAGCATCATCCAGATGCTCATTTCACCTTTATTCACACTGAGAAATGTGACACATTTTTTGGTCATAGGGAGTTGATTAACCCACCTACCCTAGGTAGGTAAGAAAATCAAAACAAAAATATGATTATAAGACCATAAAACAATTCGAGTATAAACTTTCCTATCGTGTTTGGAGTACACCTTAGATCAATAAATATCCCTCGCAAAAAAGAGAGATCATACGCCCATTCCATAAGAGTGAGAGGGAAATTATGCTCATAGGTGTAAGATCTCCCTCACTCTAAAGGAGTGGGTGTAATAGCTCAAAAACTATTGCCCTCCTACACCTCATGATGTACCTATGTTTAAGTTCATGAAAATGTTCATCTCATGCTTTACAATGGGTAAAGCCAATTGGTGGTTGACATGCCCAAAAGTTTAAAATGTGGGTTTATACTTTAGACTTTGCTATTTATTTTGAGAATGTCCCCCCACCTTGGGGGCTTTACCTCGCACATTACATAACAACAAGATTCTACACCTTTTCTTCAGTAGAGGATATCCCCTTTGCTATATGTAATTGTGCCACATAAAAATCCACACTTATGCTCTTGGATTCTCACGTGTTAGAATTTCTTCTTTTTTAACATGTCAATCAAAATTCATTGAAAAGAAAACATGCAAGTTGGACAATGCTAAATGCTATCATTCACTTCAAATGGTAACTACTAGTTTGACTTGTGTAGTTTAGAACATATTGCCACACCATTTTCACGAAATATATTATTCAATACAAAAATGGATATATATATGCTTTAGAATAAAATTATTGAATTTGATCCCATAACAAAAATTACTCAAAATTCAATAACTTCTGGATTGGAGGTCTAAAGTCTAAAAATTACAAAATCACATCAATGCAACCAACATAGAAGGACTTCCAATGGCACTAAGAACAAACACAAGTTTCAGTCCTTTGGAAATGATCCTGGACCAGTTCTGGTTCATGATGCCAGTTCTACACTGAAATTTAATTGAGAATAACAGTTCTGGGTTTGATTCTTCAAAAAAGTTAATTTACATTATGATTCCCCAAATCAATCCCAATTTGGATACAGTTCTTACTAACCAAGGTCAGTGCTTTGGTGGGTTATGTCATAAACCCATTAACTAGGCAACAACCATTGTGGGCTGGTTATTGAGTTTTTACCTGATTATATACAACCCGGTTATCAACCTGGTTATTAATAACCTAATAGTCGGTTATTGATTTTTTGATAACTGGTTACTAACCTAATTGCTCGGTATTGAATTCTCAATAACTTACCCAGATGACCTGGTTATCATCCAAGTGGGTTATCAATCTTAAAACACTAAAAAAAATTTAATGATAAAATGCTCAATTTTTTTTTAATTAAATCTAATTTGTAAAGAACTCTATAACCAGTGTATAACCCTCAGCTTGACCAATGATTATCAAATGGGTATTTGAAAACCTACCTGTATAGATAGATAACTAATGGCTATTATTAAAAATATTGATAACCTAATTGACACCCTTTTTTGTGGTGAATTTTCGCCATTTCGAATTTTTTTTTAAAAATTAATTGAAAAGGAATATTCTGTTGCAAATTCCCCATTTTTTGAAAAAGAAAAATTCACCAAGGAATGATTTTTTATTTTTTTTTCAAAATTAGAAAAATCACCAGAACTTTGTACAATATGAAAAGGGTGCTACTTTCATATTTTGAATACTGCTAAATTTGGGCTAAATATTCTTATGGATGATCCACCACTTCAAGCAACAACATGTCAAATTTGAAGGAAAAAATTAACTCGGGTGGGGGGAAGCTGCAAGGTGCAGAGCTAAACTCTCATCCACCTCAATTGACTTGGTTTTTTACATCCATATATCCTAACCTCAACCACAATATGTACACATTTAAAGAGACTTTCATCAGCTGGGCTTCCTTGGATGAGTTAACCAATGAAAAAATGAGACTTGAGTCAATAAGAAACTCTTTAGTCATGAGAAACTCTGGTCTACTAGCCTAGGCTTTGTTGTGGCTGAACAGAAGTAAGCTGAAAAACTGAGACTATAATCAGGGTCAATGGTTGGTCTGAAATTATCAAGTTGGTAAGGTTTAAGACTGCACTTGACTAGATATGTATTTAGTAGTAGGTAATTTCAAGTAGAGTCAAACATAGTAGCACTTCTTTGAAAAATTGTTGGCAGATTGGGGCAAAACTATATATATATATTTTTATTTAAAATTTTTAAAAAAAAAATGTAATTTTATTTTTATTTATTTTTATTTTAAAAAAAAACCCATAACCCTAGAGAGCAGCATGAAGCTGATGGACCTCTTATTCATGAGTGTTTTACAAAATATTGGTAATTTTCAATGTTTTGTGGTTATTTGATTTAAAAAAGAACTAGTGGGCAGTTCTTTTTAAAAATTCAGAATCAGCAAAAGAGAAGACTGGTGCTTAGAAAGGTAATTTTTAAAATTTTCAAAGTTTATGAGAACCAAGGTTTTATAGCAAAAACTGGGTTTTTAAAAGAAAGAAACTTAGCTGGGTAAGTGGGTGTATACCTGGGTTGTATCTATAGCAGGTTCTTATAACCGCCCAACACGGGGTTTTTTCAATAGCAATGCCAATGGATGGGCCCCCTTAACTTAACTACCTGATCTTTTCATCCATCTTTGCCAACTCCACACTAGAGGACAATAAAACTAAACTTGATTCTTGGCGAGAAAGTCATTAAGCCCTTGGGACCACAAACAACATGTCCACTTTGCAATGAGGTTAGTTGGTTCCCAGCCAATCTATGCACCCATGTGTGTTGAGAACCACAAAGGAAAGTATTCCAATTCTTGTTGCTAACTAACCGAGAAGTGGCTCTCATGCTTGTGCTACAAGTTAACAACAACAATTAATATAAGGTGGTATCTTGTATCTTCCTTGTTCTCCCTAAACTAGAACCGAGTGGAGTAAAATTATCTGGACCCAGTGATAACTCCAACTATCTCATTGCACCCCAACCATATCTTTTCTTGATGAGATGAAAAATTAACAAAGCAATATGATTTGGATTTGGTGGGTTTTTCTCATCTTTTTATCAGGTTTGTAGTCACATGTTGAGCATGGGATATACGTGAAGTTTTCTATTTATTTACAATGTTTTCTAGCAACTGGGTATGTTAAGAAATGGGTGCTAAATGGTGTGGTGGGTGGTTGAATTTTGGTACCAAACCAAAAATGGCTCAAGTTAACATGATTTGACTTACATAGAGCTACTTAACTTTTTGACTTGATGTGTCAAAGTTTGAAATTGGAGTGCTCATGTCTAGTTGCTTAGGATTTAGGAATGTCTTTCTGTAAATTCCCATAAAATATGATTCTTCTCTTCAATTTCTATTGATGAAGTCATCTTCGTGCTAGGGGAAGTCACTTAGGTTCAAGGATTGTCGGCCCAATCCCATAGCATTGCAACCTAAAATGGTTTTTGGTCATTTGGTACATTGTGAGTAAAGTTAGATCATTTTAAAGTTGTAAATGCATTTAAGCATTCAGCAATTAACTTTTACCCTAAAAGTTTGATAAGAGGTGTGAGTAGTGTAGTAGGAGCTTCAACGAAAATGATATAGTTGGATGCATCCACATTCAAACACGTAACTTATGACTACATATACATTTCAAACGTTTGATTTTTATTTTATCTATTAGGTATATCTTTAGACTTTAACTTTCTACAACCTTTCCAAGGGTGGGTGTATCTTCCTTTAGTGGTTAAAAGAAGGAAAGTATGAATAACCTTTTAAATTTTCTCAAGTAAAATCCACTTCATGCAAAACACCTTATTTCTAAGAAAGGATTGGCAATTTGAAGTGGTGAATCAAGATTGGTTACTCAATCTTTTGATGTGCATTGGTTACATTATTTTAAATATAAACTAAATTGAATATTATGTATTCATTAGATTCATTAATAAATATCCAAATTGATATATTAAAAGCATTGTTAAATAAATATATCTCATTTTTGCAACATGAAATTAATTTATCATTTGGAAACATGTAAAATACTAGTGTGGTTCATTATAATGTCAATGAGTCACAACAATAAAATTGTGTAATATATCATAACAAATCTAATCATTGGTTATTTTACTTATTTTTAAGTGATAAATTAACTTAATGGTGAAAATATATGATATAATTATACAACATGTTTCTAATATATTATTGTGGCATTTTGATAAATTTTTGATGATTTTACTAATTATACAATACCTAATCAAACCTTCTAATTATTGTAATCGAGAGTTGTGTTTTTTCAATTTTGTGGTTTTGAAAGTTTGGTGAATTTTTCCAAATTTTTAGCAATTAGTTTTCAACTTATAATTTAAAATTCCCAAAAATTTCCAAACACATTTGTTGCCACAATGCAAAAAATCATCCAAAAACAAAAACATTGAAATTTGTAACTAATGTTTATAAGCACATTTTATATATTATAACCAATAAAAAAGGAAAGTGATTGATGAAGCTCAATCTAGCACATCAACCCATTGATCACTTTTCAAATTTATAAAGTATTCAAGGGTGAAAATCCTTTAAGGTGTACCACACAAGATGAAAAGGGCCTAGTCCTTAATGCAATCCTGTTTTACCTTATATTTTTATCCCCATAAAAAATAATGAGTCAAAAGTTGTCAAAATTGTCAAAAGGACTATATTTTAAACCATTACAATTATAAATTCCATCATAATCATCCATAAATGTGTCTTGTAGAAAAGATTAAGTAAAAAATAACAAAAAAAAGTGACATTGTCACAAGATTTTGGTACACCTTAAAGAATTTGGACCCTCAAGACCTTAGTATGTGATAAAACACCTTTCAAGTTGTCATTTACCTACAAATCAAACATTTCAACATTAATTTAATTTTCCATTTCAATAAAACATTTAACATCGAACAATGGATACACTTGCAATTACTATTAATACTATGGATATACCTTTTAACCATGTATATAGTCTACCATGTTCATATAATGCTAATATTGGTGGGGAGAAACTCAATTTTGTTTTCAATGTTGACTTTTTGGTTAAGCAAATCCATAGGATTATTGAAACCATGCATTAAAAAAAAGGAGTTTGTATGGTGTTGCTTCAATACACATTATATGAGAGGATTAAGAACCATGAACAAGTCTTGACATTTTTGTGTAAATATTAGTTTTGAATATGTAAGAATTTTCAAATATCAATATTTGTTTTTGTATGAAACATACATACCAAATGAAATGTAAATCAATTTCAATACATATAAACATGGTGAATGTTTATATCCTTTGTTTGAACAACTCATAACCCAAAAGTAAAAGGTTGCCTTGATTTAGGAAAAATCCTCAAAATCTTGCACCCAGATTTGTTTTGGCATCTCTACGTCCTCGCCTCTAACCATGCTTTTTACCTAGCACTTAAACTAGTTGGACATGGCAAGCAACACACTTGGTGAATTTTAATATTTACATTTGTTTTGTAACCTAGGGCTAACCCTGACCTTTACATAAGTGAGAGTCAACTCACTATGGACTCCTAAGCAATTCAAGGCCTCATTACTTAGGATTACCATGTCTTCATGGCCTAATCGCAAACTTGTGTCTAGTCCAAGGATTTAATGTGCTAAGGACATCTCCTTGGGCCCCTTTTCTCAAAACCTCACTTGCCAACATCTATGCAATTCATGAATGTTGTCAAATTGGGAGTCGAACCAAGTCCAACATTTAGACTTGCAACCCAATCTAACCCGGGGGTTGCCTTGCGATGGTTTGGACTTAGGCCCTAACTATGTAAATCCTCCCACTTGAAGGTCTACTTAGAAGGGCATGTCACTCTCCCCCACTTTAGAGATGTCAACATCCTCATTATATTACTTAGGGGTGACTACCCTTAAGCACTTTTGCCACCTTTCTTTCTTCAACCTATATAGGTGGGATTAACTACTTCCTAATCAAATGAGATCATTCGCATTATGTTTTCATATTTTCAATGTAGGAAGATTTATCAAATGTGTTTTTTGTTTTCACCCAGTGTACACATTTCTAACATCTTCTCCAAATTCCACCTCATGGTTTTTTTTAATTTCCTTGGAATTTGTTTCGAATTTGGTTTGGTGATTTTAATCATCGCACTAAACTTGCAAATGCGCCAATAGATGGTGTCAAACTAGGATATATGATTTAAATCCCTTTTACCCAAGCAAGACATGATTCATGATTTCATGACCAAGAAATCTATCTTTTACATTTAGTGATATGCAATTTTACTTAAATGCACCACCATCCCAATTTCACTTGATCAAGCCTTAGAATGTTTTTATTTGAATTCAACTTTAAGTCCATTTTTGTTGGTTGCCACCTCCTTGACTTTTTCAACCATTTCCTCTGTCACAAACCTTAGCCTATTCACTACTAACCAAACTTGCAAAAACCCTTAACCCACTTAGATTAATAAGGTTAGGTTATTTTGTTATTTTATGGGCACACTCCTCCACTTTAATGGAATTTCAATGCCTTTGTCAACACTTAAGCTAGTTGTAGGTGGGTGTTTTTTTATTTTACAAATTCTTTTCATTCCAAGTTTGTGACCCTTTTTTTCTTGAACTTGGCCACCATATCTAGCAAGTGGTCCAAATGTGTAGACTTCATCCACACCACCTCCTTAAATGATGGCAGCCCTTGTATTTGACCAAATATTCCTTGCCCTTGAAGCATGTTTGCTTCCTATGAAATATGCCTTTAATTTTGACCATTAACCTATGCTCAATGCCATACACTTATGGTTGTACATCTTGCTTCCAATTTGGTTTATGTTCATAATGTGAAAACAATTTTAATTTGAAATGTGAAAGGTTGAATGTGCCACAAAATTAATTAACAACTTTAGGGTATACACATTGGGGTGTGGCTTATGCAAAATTTCATAAGGCCCCACACACTTAGTAGTGAAATGCAAGGTGAGGCCATCAGGCATCTCAAGATCGTAAATGTTCAACCACACATGTTGCCCAATTTTAAACTCTACATGCCTTTGTGTTTTATATGCATGCTTTTCATAACATTTTTGAGCGTACTCCAAGAACTTCTTAACTCAAGTGTATAGCTCTTCACGCTTCTTGATCATCCCCACAATTTCTTTAAAATGATCCTATCATCCCATGGGAATGGTTAAATCCATTTGGCTTCCACTAATAGAAATTTTCAAATATATGATTAAATTTATGATTAATATTCCAGTTATGAAAAACAAAAATGATTAATAACTTTGAAGTTACTATGGATGAATTGTTTATGACAATAATCATTTAAGACATGATGTGGCACAATGATATGGCAAATATCATCCATTAGTCATAAAGAACATATGTGAAATCATAAATGATAGTTTAACCATTGATTAATTATTTTTCATTATTATAAATTCGACCTAAAAAATTGGGCAACATTATTTTTAAAATTTACAATATTTATTGTTATAGACATATTTTATATAATATATATTATGATATTTTATTTCAATTATTTTTAATTACATTTTTTTCATCCTATTAATTGTTGACATGTGTCATCACCTAATCTAGGTAAATTAAATAGGTATGGAATATTCGGTCAATATTCAAATCTTGGTCACAATGCATGTCATTTGTGAAGTTTGATTTTTAGACCTCAAGGATGGAGTTCAACTCCTTTACCACCAAGCCACCCCACTTATTGTGTAAATAATCTAATGTTTATTTTATTTAGACCATACTTCATTTAAACATTACAAAAAATTTCAAATTTAATAATTCATATCTTATGGATAATGTTTTCAAATGAAAAAATTGAAAATTTATTCATACATTCCTTCAACAATGTACACAAATATATAATTTATTTTTAAAAACATAATTTTAGTTCAAAAGAATTTTTTTGAATTTTGTTATTGAATAACATTTCAATGACCATACTTTGGAAAATTTTAATTCAAACACATGATTTATAAAGGAAAAAACCTTTATGACTAATGCATGAATAAATAAAATATATATTTCATACCCTCAACCTTCATTTGGTTTAGGAATTTTCATTATATAATTTTACTAATAAATTTTAATTTAAACATATGAATCCATACAATTTATCCACATTAAATATTTATTAATGGATCATAAATATATATATATATATATATATATATTAATCATATTAAATATGAGGTATGAATTTGAGTTAAATATTAAAATTTAATCTGAATACTAATTAGTTAATATTAAAAATATTAACTAATTTTCTGAAATTATATTTTTATTCATTTTTACACATATAATCTAACATAATTGTGTAATAGTACATTTTTACACATGTAAAATATTTTTATTTATTTTTATAAATATATTATATAAAATTTTATTTAAATTTATGATAAAAGTTTATTGTAAAAATAAATTATGTATTTCCCACATCTTACATTCCTATTTTATTTTTAAATTCAAATATTAAAAAATATTTATAATATATCATATTGTTACCATTAAAATTTATTTCAATGTATAATATTTGATTTAGTCACATTGAATATTTTAAATGGATTATATATCAAGTATATTTTCTTTAAATGTAATAAAGGTTTTTATATTACCTATATGTATAATATTACTCAAAATCAGTTTTTTACATGTTGTAGTTTATTATATCTATTTGTACACATATTAAATTACCAATAATCATTTTTGAATCATTGTAAAACAATTGTATGACCACATTGTTTTTGTAATGACACTTCATTTTGTCCATGCCATTTTCATAGTTAATCTTTAGTCATATTTCAAGTGACTTTATCCTAATCACAATTTCAAATGATATCTTGGACATCCACGTCATTTTTTCATTAATCATGAATGTTATATGGATGAAAACTTGCAATGAAAGAACAATGTCATCTTCTTAGTACCACATTATCATCTACTAGTCAAATAGATCACTAATATATGACTACAACATTTTCCACATAGGATTTAAAAATATATATCTTATGACTACAATCAATTATATAGTTGTTTAGGACATTTGGTCATTGTTTCTTGGTTGCAAAGGACAAAATTCCTTTTAGTGTTCTCAACTTCCTTTTTCAACACCAAATAAGAGTATTTTGCATACTCTTAAAATAAAATACATTGGATTTTATGGAATCAATACCACTAGAACATGGTTTTTAAAAAACTTGCATCAAGGCCACATGCAATAGGATTTATATTGAAATGTTAACCTTGGGGTAGGAGTTACACTTTTAGTGTCCAACATACCATGAAACTATAAGTTGATTCACTACAAGTAAAATAGGAATCATATAACATGATTATATTGCATGAATGTGAAGGGGAAGATATGTTGATGTTAGTACTTTAAAATGGACATTTGAAATGTGCAACAATGTTCTTTTGTATTTTTTAATGAAACTTAAATTTTATTTGTGTTTATTTGATAATCCTTGAATCATTAGTACCATTTACACTATTGTTAGTTGGTTCCAAGTTCCAAGGGAACCTAGGTTTGGGTTTGGAGCCAAGTTTTAAAACTAAACATGGTGGGTACACATGGACTTAAATTTACCTTAAAGTCAAATTTAGTTAGGCTACATGGCCTTGAACTTGATCAAGAATTAAAGTTGATGAATCTACAATGGTTTTTTACATGGTTTGAGTTATAAGGTTAAATACATCACAAACTTCCTAAGGAAAAATCATTATGTAAAAATAATAAGAACTAATATATAATGTAATTTGGATCAAATGTCATTTTTTAGTTATTTCAACAAATGTTAAAATTATATTTAACTATCATAGTATCAACATAAACATAATTATTCTTTAAAATGATATAAATTTTAAGTCTCCTTGAATGGTAAAATTTTACATTTGTGTGATGAAAATTATCGTAAAATGACAAATCATTATTCTTTTCATCATCATAATCATGGAATGAATAAGTCAAAGCCATTGTTCATTGTGTTTATATATTTTCAACAAGCATTTTATCAACAATAGAATAATAAAATAATAAATACATAATAATGATGTGAAAAAAACTTAATAAATAACATAAATATAATGATTCATTATGATCATATTAAAATTTTGCCTATGGAAGTTTGTGATGTAAGGGTTAAAGTAATTTTTAGGTTTTAATTTTTTAGGTTTGACATTTAAAATTTTAAGTTCTAAGGTTTTAGGTCCTAACCCTAAGCTATAATGTACAAAGGCACCTCCAATTGCAACATTAAAACGACCTTTACACAAATATGTTGTGATGTGCCTTAGTGTTTTGTATAGTGAATAAAAGCCCAAATACACTAGTGGAAATCTACCAAAATGCAACCACTACATTTATGATTACATATGATTTGTAGTTGTTTGCAACTAGTTTTGGAAGTATTTGTAACTATAAGATCAAGTTTCAACTATTTTGGTCATTGTTGTAACATTGTTGCAACTATTGATAACTTCATCATATGGGCTACATACTTTTTAAATATATTTTCATCCATGGATAGATTAATATGTCCCAATAATCAAAACAGTCACCAAATTAATTGTACCCCTAAAAATATTATATGGTCACTTAAAAGTATAATTTTTATGTATGTATTAAAATTCTATTTAAGATATATTACCCATATAACTAATTTTTTCATATATTAATTATGTATATGTATGTATAATGTTCATATATTGAATCTAGAAATTCATATTTTTAATCTGAAAATTGGTAATAAGGTATAACAAATGAAATAATAACAAAAGTTATAATGAAAAATAGTTAGCCACTAGCTAACATTGATATTATAATTAACAAATAGTTGTAAGAAATGAGATAATAACAATAATAATATAATAACTAGCTAGTCTAGCTACTAGCTACATTAATAATAATAAAATATTATTATATACCATGGGAGCTAAATCTTTTAGCTTGATATACCCTTGATTGTACAACAAGGTAAAGAATATTAGACTTGGATAGTAATTTTTTTGTTACCCTAAAAAGGTAGACATTTTAGACTTGCCTCATCTTTATTCTACTTGGCTACATTTAAAATATAAAAAAAGGTTTACCTTACCCAATGGAGGGTAATTGTTCTAAAGTCCATAAGAAAGGGTGTACATCATAATCATTATGTCACATTTATGCATAATTCCTACATTTTGTAATGCGTATGGTTATGATAGACTTATTCAATTTATAGTGACCAACAATGGAATATAATTTTTCTTAGCAATTTATTTTTACCATAACATTAATTTCCTTGAACAAAATTCTTACCATATGCTCTTGGAATCTGTACACAACTTTTATTACCATTTCCCATTATATGACTACTTTGAATGAGGCTATTAATTATTTTCATCGAATATCTGTTAATTTTTCGACGATTCAAAAAGACAATTGTTTTTTTCATTTCAAAATGTGCAATACTTGTGTGAATATTTAAATTTGCCCTACATTTACTCACTTATACATCGATGATATGTATAGGGTAAATGATGTTATATTTTACCCTACCTTTATCATTAGAATGTAATATATATTTGAAAATTTATTTTTTACTCTTACCACACTATGTAATAAAATCAATAAATGTGCCCAACACTGAAAAGGACTAGTAGTGAAGGTGTAGGCCATGCAAAACTAAAATTGGGGGAATAACTCCATGAAGGGACTATTTGGGACTCTATTTTGAAATATAGAGTTCCTCTTCTTTGGCCCACCTATATAGGTGAAAAGAGGACAACATTTGCCAAAGCATATGGGATAAAAGTGAGGTGCTATTGGGAACTCTTTTGCTTTGAACCCCTCGCCCGCCCCCACCCAAAAGAAGCTTGCATGGAAAGTTGACAGTCCACTGTCCAAGTGGAATGTAAACAGTGGACAGTCCACTCCGAACAGTAAACACAACTTGGTCCTAATGCCCTGTCCTCAGAATCTTTAAATAAGGGCCTAGATAGCCTAAGGTCCTAGTGCCCTGTCCTCAGAATCTTTAAATA
>Ga0116230_10001636_pt1 | contig 21414 bp, 14 predicted proteins | sample S1TSphfallax_3_FD_88678 | JGI IMG/M metagenome (GOLD analysis project Ga0116230, IMG submission 88678) | Host-associated microbial communities from peat moss isolated from Minnesota, USA - S1T2_Fd - Sphagnum fallax MG | ecosystem: Host-associated > Plants > Peat moss > Unclassified | place... | reverse complement strand
TCGATGGGCGCGGGCGGTCCGGTCAAAGAAGACATGTTCGCCTCGTTCACCTCGGCCTTCGGCGCCGCAAAGCGGACGCTCGGCCACGACGACACGATGATCGTCGTCACCGACCTCACGAAGCGCCAGCCGCGCGTGCGCGACTTCCGCACGATGGTCGTCAACGGCGTCCTGACCCGTTACCACTCGCAAGCGTGGCGCGACAGCATGCTCAAGCACGGCTACTCGGGCGTGCTCGAGTTCGGCGACATGTTCAAAGCGATGCGCTCGACCGAAGCCGCGCTCGGCGACACGATCTCGTCCGAACTCTGGAAGCGCACCGTCGAGGTGACGCTCACCGAATGGGACCGCATCGCGGACGCCAACGTCCACAAGACGCGCGAGATGGGCGAGATTCTGCTCGACACGCGCAAGCGCGGAATGTGGGAAGACGCGGAGCTCGAGCAACGGCTCAAGGATCGGCTCAACGAACTCGACTCGGATGTCGAAATCGCGGCATACCGCAAACAACTCGCCGTCAAGAACGGCTAGGAGAACCCGGATGTCGCTGGTCTGCCTCGGTCTCTCACATCGCTCGGCACCCGTGGAGGTGCGCGAACGGCACGCCTTCCCCGCCGCCCGGATGTCCGAGGCGCTCATCGCCCTGCGTGACTACGAAGCGGTGCGGGAAGCCGTCATGGTCTCCACCTGCGGCCGGCTCGAAATCTATGCCGAGGTCACCGCGATCGATGCCGGCATCGAGCAACTCAAGGCCTTCTTACTGAATTTTCGTCATGCGGCACTCGGCTACGACATGGAGCCGTACCTCTACACCCTGATCGGCTCCGCCGCGACCGAACATCTCTTCCGCGTCACGACCGGGCTCGACTCGATGCTGATCGGCGAAGCCGAGATCGTCGGTCAGGTCAAAGACGCCTACAACCAGGCACAACATGCGCGTTCGATCGGCCCGACGCTGCACAAACTCTTCCGCGACGCGCTCAACGCGGGGAAGACGGCGCGCACGCAGACCGAGATCGGCGGCGAGTCGGTCAGCATCGCGACCGCGGCGATCGAGATGGCGAAATCGCACGTCGGCGACGTGCGCGGCAAGAACATTCTCCTCATCGGTGCCGGCAAGATGGGTCAGACGGCCGCCAAGCGGCTCAAACTCGAAGGCGCGGAAAAGATCGTCGTGATGAACCGCACGCAACAGCGCGCGCGCGAGCTCGTCCAGTCGCTGGGCGTCGGCGAAACGGCCGAACTGCCGAATCTCGCGGACGAACTCGCCAAGGCCGACATCGTCATCACGTCGACCGGCGCCTCGCACTTCATCCTCACGGCCGGCGCGGTCGCCGAAGCCATGCTCGCGCGCCCGGCGCAGCCGCTCTTCATCATCGACATCGCCGTGCCGCGCGACGTCGATCCGGTCACCGCTCGCGTCCCCGGCGTGAAGGTCACCGACGTCGATCAACTCGGCAAGGTCATCGATATCACGATCGAACGGCGCCGTGAGGCGATTCCGGTGGTCGAAGAGATCATCGCCGAGCACGTGTCCGGGTTCGTCCAATGGTATGACGAGCGGATCACCGTCCCGGTGATCGCCACGCTCGCCCAAAAGGCCGAATCGATCCGCGAGGCCGAAGCCGAACGCCTCTTCTCGCGCTGTCCGGATTTCAGCGAACGCGATAAAACGCTCGTGACCGGGATGTCGCTGCGCGTCGTCTCGCGGCTCTTGCACACCGTCATCGCGAAGATCCGCGAGAAGACGACGACCGACGAAGCGGCCGCGCTCGCACACGTCCGGCTCGTCGACGAACTCTTCGATCTGCACCTCGGCGATCTCGCGCTGCACGCGGCACTCGACGGCTTCACCCCGGAAGCCGGCATCGATGCACCCGAGCATCACCCCGACAACATCGCCGCCGAACGCCCGGACAACCACCCGCAGTCGGCGTAGGGTCGCCGCGCCTCGACGGCGGAAAGACGAGGATGCGTCTCTCCGCCTCGTTCTTTTTGCGCGCCGCCGCGGCGTCGGTACTCCTCGCGGCACTCGCCTTTTCGCACCGCGCGCCGGCCGTGCAGGCGGCCGCGTCGCTCGGCGAGCCATTCGATCCGGCCGCGATGGACACGTCGGTCAACGCGTGCTCGAATTTCTTCGAGTACGCGACCGGGACGTGGCGGAAGCAGCATCCGATCCCGGCCGCCTACTCCGAATACGGCTACATCGAAGCGCTGATCGATCAAACGCGCGACATCCTGCGCACGACGCTCGAGAAGGCGCGCGTGCACCCCGGCGCGCCCGGAAGCGACACGCAGAAGATCGGCGACTTCTACGGCTCGTGTCTGGACACGGCCGCGATCGAACGGGCCGGCCTGACGCCGATCGCCCCGGTGCTCGCGCGGATTGCGGCGATCCGCGATCGCACCGCGCTCGTCTCGACCCTCGCGTATGTGCGCATGATCGGCGTGAACGCGACGTTTTCGGTGAGTTCATCACCGGATCCGAAGAACGCCGAGATGACGATCGCCGAAATCGATCAAGGCGGTCTCGGGCTGCCCGAGCGCGATTACTATCTGCGTCCCGACGCGGCGTCGCGCACGCTGCGCGCGCAATACCGGACGCACCTGCGCACGATGCTCGCCCTGAGCGGCGATCCGGCGGCCGCCGCCGATGCGGGCTCGGCATACGCGATCGAGCTCGCGCTCGCGCGAGCCTCGAAGCCGGCGGCCGACCTGCGCGATCCCTACGCGCTCTACAACCCGATGCATCTGGCGAAGCTCGCGTCGCTCGCGCCGCATTTCGGCATGCCGGCGTACTTCGCCGCAGCGAAGGTCCCGGCGAGCGGCATCATCACGGTCTCCGAACCCGCCTACATCCGCGCGCTCGACGCACTCGTCGTCGCCGAGCCGCTGTCCGTCTGGCGCGCGTATCTGCGCTGGCGTGTGCTCGATGCGGCGGCGCCGCTGTTGCCCAAGCGCTTCGGCGATGAAAACTTCGCCTTCAACGGTCGGATCCTGAGCGGCACGAAAGAACAACTCCCGCGCTGGAAGCGCTGTATCTCGCTCGAAGATCAGTTGCTCGGCGAAGCGCTCGGCCGGGTGTACGTTGCCGAAACGTTTCCACCGTCCGCGAAGGCGGCCGCGAGGAATATGAGCGAGCGTATCCGCAGCGCGTACCGCGCCGAGATGGAGGCGTTGACCTGGCTCACCCCGGCGACCAAGAAGATCGCGATCGCGAAGCTCGACGCCATGGTGCTCAAGGTCGGCTATCCCGATCGTTGGCGCAGCTACGCGGGCTACCGGGTCACGCCGGGTTCGTACGCGGCGAACGTGCTGCGCGGCAACGTCTTCGCGTACGACTTCGACAAGGCGCAGATCAACAAGCCCGTCGACCGTTCGCTCTGGGGCATGACGCCGCAGACCGTCAATGCGTACAACGCGATCAGCCCGAACGAGATCGTCCTCCCCGCCGCCCAACTCCAAAAGCCGTTCTTCGATGAGAACGCGCCCGACCCGGACAACCTCGGCGCGACCGGCGCGGGGACCGTCGGGCACGAGATGACGCACGGCTTCGATGACGAGGGCCACAAGTACGATCTGCACGGCAATCTCAAGAACTGGTGGACGCCCGCGGACCTCGCGCAATTCGACTCGCGCGCGAACTGCGTGATCAAGCAGTTCGACAACACGGTCGCGATCGGCAGCGTGCACTATCAGGGCCGGCTCGACTCCGGCGAGGCGATCGCCGACCTCGGCGGCACCGTGATCGGGTACCGCGCGCTCGAGACGTCGCTGGCCGGCAAATCGCACGACGCGGTCGACGGCTTCACGCCCGAGCAGCGCTACTTCCTCGCCTTCGCGCAATCGTGGACCGAATCGGTGCGGCCCGAGGCCGCGAAACGCGAGGCCCTCACCGACCCGCATCCGATCCCGCGCGATCGCGTCAACAACACCGTCGCAAACGTGCCGGGCTGGTACACCGCCTTCAACTGCCCGAAACCGCCGAAGCCGATCTGCGACGTGTGGTGAGCCGACCAAGGGGGCAATAAATCGTCGTGAAGATACCAAGCGCCATCTTCGCGCGCAGCTCGCGCGGCTACGATCTGCAGCTGGGCGCGCTTCGAGTTCCGCAAAGTACGTACTTGCTGGTGGCGGCGCTCGTGGTCGGCGTCGGGGGCGGCTTCGGGGCGGTCGCGTTCCGGGAGCTCATCGCGCTCGCTACCACGCTCGCCGGTGATCTCACGCGGCTGCTCGCGCCGCTCGGACCGTTCGCGCTGATCGTCTCGGTCGGTGCCGGCGGCGCGATCGCGGCGTTCGTCGCGGCGCGCTTTGCGCCCGAGGCGCGCGGCCACGGGGTGCCGGAAGTCATGGCCGCCGTCGCCTTGCGCGGGGGTGTGATCCGGCCGCGCATCATCGTCATCAAGGCGCTCGCCTCCGCGGTGACGATCGGCTTCGGCGGCGCGGCGGGACGCGAAGGACCGATCGTGCAGATCGGCAGCACGATCGGTTCGGTTCTGGGTCAGCTCGCGCGCGCGCCCGCACCCATCGTGCGCACGCTGGTCGCGTGCGGTGCCGCCGCGGGCATCTCGGCGACGTTCAACGCGCCGATCGGCGGCGTCTTTTTCGCAAGCGAAGTGATCCTCGGCGACTTTGCGCCGCGTTCGTTCGCGGTGATCGTGGTGGCGAGCGTCACGTCCGCCGTCATCGGCCGCGCGCTGCTGGGCAACCGGCCGTCATTCGATGCGAGCGGCTTCGTGCTGGTGTCGCCGCGCGAGCTCGTCCTCTACGCGGTCCTCGGCGTCCTCTGCGCTGTGTGGGCGACCGGCTTTGTGAAGCTGCTGTACGCCTGCGAGGACGGCGCCGACCGCATCAAACTCCCCGCTGCATTCAAGGGCTTCGCCGGGTTCGCACTGGTCGGCGCCATCGGGGTGTTTCTGCCGCAGATCCTCGGCGTCGGCTACGGCGCGATGCAACACGTCCTCGACGGTCACGTCGATATCGATCGCGCGGCGCTGCTCGCGGTCGCAAAGCCGGTCGCGACGTCGCTGACGCTGGCGGCGGGCGGCAGCGGCGGCGTATTCGCGCCGTCGCTCTACACGGGCGCGATGCTCGGCGATGCCTTCGGCCGCATCGCCCACCTGCTGTTTCCAACCTGGACGGCGACCGCCGCGGCATACGGCCTCGTCGGCATGGCAGCCGTCTTCGCCGCAGCCGCCGAAGCGCCGATCACGGCGATCATGATCGTCTTCGAGATGTCCGACGACTACACGATCATCTTGCCGCTGATGATCGCGACCGTCATCGCCTCGATCCTCGGACGGCGGCTCTTGCACAGCACCGTCTACGAGATGAAATTGCAGCGTCGCGGCATCGACTGGGAACGCGTCCGGCGGCCGCACGCGCTGGCGGAACAAACGGTCGCCGGGATCCTCAACACCATCGACCGCGACGCCGTCGCCGGCACGGAAGAGGCGGGCGCCGTCGCCGCGCGCATCGGCGGCCGCGACGGCGTTGCCGTTACGGGTGACGGGGCGGTAACCGGCACGGTCTCCGCGGCTTCGCTCGCGAGCGCCGTCGCGCGCGACCCGCACGCGGCGATCGCGACGCTGACCACGCCCATCTACGTCGTGCTGCAGCCGGCCGACTCGCTCTCGCGCGCGGCGGACCTCTTCGCCGATCCCACCGTCATCGCGATCCCGGTCGTCGACGGCGCGGGCGTCTACCTCGGAACGATCCACCGCAACGACGTCCTCGATGCGTACCGGAGCGGACGCGCGGGGTAACGAACGTAGCCGTTCCGATCTTGCCGGAGTGAACGTCATGCTCGAACGCCTCCTCCCGCGCTTGCGTCAAGATCGACGCGTGCTCATCGCCGGCGCGCTTGCCGGACTCGTTGCCGTTGCTGCGTCGAGCCCGCTCTGGGTGCCTCCGCGGCCCGTTCTCTGGTCGCAAGCGAGGACGTGGGGCGGGGCACGTCCCGGTGCGGGAACGTCGGTCGACATCCCGGCGGGAAAAGCCGTCATCCTCGATGTCTCGCCGCCGAAACTCGCGCAACTGACGATCGAGGGACGCTTGATCGTCCCCGCCGATCGCGACACCCGCCTCGAGGCGGGTGCGATCGTGGTGACCGGCTCGCTCTCCGCCGGCACGTCGCGCGGGCGGATGCGCGGGCACCTGACGATCGTGCTCGACGGGACCGCCGACGGCGGCGGGACGCTGGGCGCATTCACCGGGGGACACATCGATTTGTGGGGTCCGGTGCGCACCGCGTGGGTTCACCTCGCGAAGACGGCGGCAGCGCACGAACGGGACCTCGTGCTCGACACCGCTCCCGACTGGCAGCCCGGCGACCGGATCGCGATCGCACCGAGCGGCTTCGATTCAAGCGAAGCCGAGGAGCGCCGCATCCTGGCAATCGACGGAACGCACGTGCGGCTCGACGCGCCGCTCGCGTATCGCCATTGGGGAACGGCGACCGACGGCGTCGACGAACGGGCGGAAGTCGGCCTGCTCACCCATGCGATCACCATCGAAAGCGACGCCGCGGGCGCGAGCGGACGGGGCGGTCAGGTCATGATCATGCGGGGCGGAACGCTCCACGCTTCGGGCGTCACGTTCGCACACTTGGGTCAGCGTGCGCAGCTCGGGCGCTATCCGGTCCATTTTCATCTCGCCGGCGATGAACGCGGATCGTTCGTCGAGGCATCGAGCATCGTGCACAGCAACAACCGGTGCATCGCGATTCACGGAACGGAAAATGTCGTGGTTCGCGACGACGTCGCCTACGATACGATCGGACATTGCTATTTCCTCGAGGACGGCGTCGAGACGGGCAACGTCCTCGAACACGATCTCGGGCTGGCCACGCGTGCCGCCGATGCGCGCACGGCGATCCTCGACTCCGACACGCTGCCGGCCACGTTTTGGATCTCGAACCCCGCCAACATCGTGCGTGACGACGCGGCGGCCGGATCGCAGGGCAGTGGGTTTTGGTACAACCTCGCGCCGCACCCCACCGGGCCGTCCGCGACGCAGGCGATTTGGCCGCGCCGCACGCCGCTCGGCGACTTCAGCGGCAACGTCGCTCACGCAAATGAGATGAACGGACTTTTCGTCGACATCCTGCGCAATCCGCCGGGCGTCACCGAAGCGCCGAACTACGATCCGCCGACGCTGGCCGACTTCCGTTCGTTCACCTCGTACAAGAATCGACGGCGCGGCGCGTGGCTGCGCGGAACGAACCTGCGCCTCTCGCATGCGGTGATTGCCGACAATAGCATCGGCGTCACGTTCGCGGGCGCCGCCGCCGTGCTGCAAGACTCGCTCGTCGTCGGCGAAACCGGGAATGCGACCGGTCCGCCGAAACCGTTCGAGGCAGATTTTCCGATTCGCGGATTCGAGTTTTACGACGGCCAGGTCGGTGTCGTCCGCACGCTTTTCCGGAACTTCGTACCGAACGCAGCGCGCCGGGCGAGCGCCCTCGGGACGCTGCAATACTCACCGTTCTTCACCGACCCGAGTAACTTTGCGCAAGGGCTGACGTTCGACCGCGCGCAGCCCGTATATTTCGCGACGCATCACGGGGTGAGCGACCGGCTCGGTGCCGACGGCTATCGCAGTACCGTCTTCGTCGACGCTGACGGATCGGTGACCGGACTCCCCCGCACCTCGGTCGTGCTCGACACACCGCTGCACGCCGATCGCGACTGCGCGCGGCATCCGCAGTGGAATGCACTCGTCTGCAGCGCCGACTACGCAAGCCTGTTCCTGATCGGTGTCGACGCCGGTGCCCGCTCTCCCGGCCCCGTCCGCATCACGCGCACCGATACGGCAGCCTATCTGACGCTCTACGGCAACCCGGCGACGGGGACGAGCCCGACCTTCGCGACGAACCTCCGCGGCGACCGGGTCTACGCCGTGACGTTTGGAAACGGGTTTCCGCGCCATCTCCAGATCGGCTTGCATCATCTCCCCGCGGGACACGGCGTAACGCTCCTTTTTCCGCAGGCACCGCACGGGACGAGTATCTCGCGCGACAACGCGACGGTGGCGACACACGAGCGCCGTCCGGGGGAAGCGCTCCGGGTTCAACTGACGGCCGGCGCAGCCGGGAAAGACGTGCTGGATCTCCGCTCGTGACGCACTTGCGCCGGCGTTCGCGCGCTCGTGTTTCGGGGAGAGCGACCACACGCGTTATCGCTAGCGACGAACGCTCGTCGTAATTCGCGAGCGGCCGGAACCCACCGCATCTCGCCTCACGAGACCGGCGAAGCGATCATCACGGCGAGGTCGTGAGGATAGGGGCTACGCCCGCTCCGCATCGAAAGATTCCATAGGATGGGCACCTCGTCGCCAGATGCGTCCGGGTCGATTTCGGAGACATTTGCACTCCAGTATGACATCGCGGCCCGCGCAAATATGCCCGAGGTCGAAGCGGCGCTTTCCAGCATCCCCGCAAACCAGCGCTTGCGCGGCTCCGGAGCTCTTGCGCTTCGCAGTGTCAAGGCACTGCTGCAGGGGAACCCGGATGCCGGCGTTGCTCTCCTCCAGCGTGCGATCGATCATGATACGAGCGCGTCGCGCTCCTACCTTGTCGAGATATTAACACCAATTCTTATCAGCCGCGGCGAATGGGAACAGGCGGCGGAGCTGCTTGAGACGGCGGTTGGCGCCCCACCGGAGATCTCGCCCGCCCTTGACGGCCTTCGAGCGGTGATCTCGGCTCGACTGGGACGAGATGACGAAAGTCGAGAGATTTCTGCTCGTGCTTTAGCTGCCGCCAGTGAAATCGAGGATCCGCTTCTCCTCGCGCGAGTTACGCAGCGCATGTCACTCGCAGCTTTTTACCGGCAAGAGTTTGGCGAGGCCCATGAGCGTGGTATGGAGGCCGCGCGCGCACACGAGAACCTCCAATCCTATCGGTCGGCAGCGCTCGCGTATTCGGTAATCTACAACATCGCCTTTAATTATAATGGCGACCTCACCATGGCCCGCTACTATGCGGAACGGATTTCACTCAACGCCAAACGCGGCGGGGACCAGGCGATGCATACCTACGGACTCGTCGCGCAATTCCACATCGCCGCCGAATCCGGCGAGCGGCGCAGGATCGGTTCCATACGCGCGAGGCTCCTTGCCGTACAGCGACACGAACAACTGCAGGAGCGATCCGCGTTCGTCCTCTCCGAAATTCTGATGGCCGGCTGGGCGGAAACATTTGATATCGCCCGCAAGTCACTCCTCGTTCTCCGTGAGGACAGTTCCCATCTTCAAAACATGCGCGCGCTGTGCGATGGTTTGCTCGCCGTGGTAGCGGCCGCCGAATGGCATCTCGACGATGCGCGAACGCTGGCGCGCCGCACCATAACCGCCTCGACGCAACGGTCCGGCCACGAGGCCCAGTTCGAGACACGCGCCCGAGTGATCGCGCGCTATCTGGCCTGCGCCGCGTGTTTCATCACGGGCGACAACTTTCGGGCGACCCGGGCGCTCTCGCGATCGTTCGATCCCGACGGGCGGCTGGCGGCAAGTTTGAGCGTCAACGGCGTCGTCGAGGATATGTTACCAACCGTGATGCGCGGGTACGGGCTCTTTATCAATGCGGCCTTTGCCTCGGCTCGTCGGCGACGTCCGGCATTCGGTCTCACCCCAGCCGAGCTCGAGATCCTCAAGAGCCTTCCGAGTGGTGACACGTTCGCCTCGATCGCAAATGCCCGGGGGACGTCGAGACGGACGGTGGAGCGACAGGTCGACACCCTGTATGCAAAGCTCGGGGCGCGCAATCGCACCGACGCGATCAACAAAGCGCGCGATCTAACACTTTTGCCGTAGGCATCTCGCGACGGTAAAATAAGGCTTTTCGGAGATCATACGTATAATTACGTATGCGTGAATAGTCGTCATCCTGTTACGGTTTTTGCACATTCACAAACTTGACAAGGAGACGGAAATGCTGACTCTCTCGATCGCTCTCGCCGCCATGCTCGCCGTTGCCTCATACAATCCGCCCGGGTGCGGTTAATTTCGATTTGAGGTGAATGCGATGCACGCTCCCGAATATCGATCCTCAAGTCGCGTAACCGCCATGGCCTTCCTCGACGCGTGCACGTCAACTCCGGCGACGGAAGATTCGGTTTTTTCGGCCGGCAAGGTTTCCACTCTGCTGGAGTACGCCGTCCGCTCGGGCGATCTCCGACCGCTCGAAAGTGCGTTCATTGAGAGTGATTACTCTGTCGAGACCTTCTTCGATCTGTTCGCCTGTGCGATCCACACGTTAGCCGACTCGATTAGCGATCAGCCGGTGGCATCGATCACCGCTCTCGTTCATCGTTGCGCGGACATTCAGGACGATCTCATCCGAAACTATCCCGAACGTGTCCGGCCGGCCGCGCTCGCGGTAGCGATCTGAAATCCGAGCTGCTCGTGTTCACGTCGCAGCAATCGTGCAGAGACGCTCTGGCAGACATCCTCGTGTCATCACGGGTCGAGCTTGCCGATCGAATCAGTGCGAATACCGGCGTATCGTACATGCTCGTTCGCAGCTTCATCACGCCCTTAGAATCAGCCATACGTTGCTTCGACCACCAGCCGATCATCGAATGGTTGCGGGTAGTCAAACGATCGTGCTCCGCCGAGAGCGTCCGCAAGACGATCGGTGCCGCGTGCGGGGAAGCGCTCAGCATCAGCGCTCGCATGTCGCGCTCCGGCGAAGACCTCGATCTCCCCGGAATGCTCCTCTTCATTCGGATCGTCGAGCGCGACGTGACCCGAGCACTCGATGCGCACGAACCGTCGCATGGACGATACACCGGGTCCCGGCTTGAGGTGATCGAGCCCGTTCTCGCCATGTTGCGAGCACGGGATGAAGCCACGTGCCAGCATTCGCTCATTACCGGGGATTGGTGCCGGCGGATCACCCAAGCGCTCGGCGTGAGCAGCGAGGAAGGGGAACACATCGCTGCAGCCGGCGTTCTCCACGATATCGGAAAAATCGCGACGCCAGAAGCGATTCTCTTCAAACCGGGTCCGCTGGATGAGTCGGAGTGGACCGTGATGCGCGAACACGCGCGCGAAGGATACGAAATTTTGCTCGAGATACCGGTGCTCGCTGAGTTTGCGCCGATCGTGCGGGCACATCACGAGCGGGTTGACGGTCTCGGTTATCCCGATGGACTCCGCGGCGAAGAAATCCCCTTCAGCGCGCGTGTCGTCGCGGTTGCGGATGCGTATCACGCGATGACGAGCGATCGGCCATACCGTCGCGCCTTGACCGTCGGCGAAGCCATCTCGTGCCTGCAGCGAGGCCGCGGCAAACAATGGGACGCCCAAATCGTCGACGTCATGGTTCAACTCGCCATCGAACAACGCAACATCGCGAGCGACACCGATTTATGTAGCGCCGATCCGGGTGCTGACTCGGCACGGCCGCTTATCACGTTGGAAGAGGAACGGGCGAGAGGAGCCTGACGACTCTTCCGCCCGCGCCCGGCACGCGCGACGTGAGCGACCCCTGGAGGGGATGGGAGCAAGGCCTGCGCGGGTGTGGGCTCGTGAGGCGCAGACCTTGCTCCCATTGGCACGTCGAGCGGATGGCGTACGCACCGTGCAGGTGCAATCGTTCTCGCGCGGCGCCCGGTCGAGCGATATCATTGACCTCCTTCGAGTGAAGGTCAGCCCGCTTGCGCGGACTCAAAGGCCCGAAATTCCGCTTCCAGTCCGTACTCTAGACGCATCTTCAGGCTGGCTTGCAACAGCGCGGCGCAGCCCGGCGACGGCGGCTCAGCAAACGTCGCGCAGGCCGAAACGGGTCGCATATAGTCCCGATCGATCCACAGACTCGTCCCCGGCGCGAACGCGTATTCGAGGCTGTTGCGGACCATCGTCTTGATCGTCGCATAGTTGAGGCCGTAGTCGCGTTCGGCGCGCACGAATTCGTTCGTGAGGTCGATGCGCGAGACGCCTTCATCGTCGGTGACGAGGGCAACCGGGACGCCGGCGGCGAGGTAGGTGGGCAGCGGGTGATCCGCACCGCGCACGCCGAGGATCACGTCGTTGCTGGTGAGCGCGATCTCGACCAGCACGTGCGTTTTCGCCATGCGTGCGAGCAGCGCCGGGGCATCGTCCTCGAATGCGACGTCGACGCCGTGCCCGATTCGCTCGGCACCCGCGACGCTGACCGCCGTTGCAATGTGGTCGCGCAGGTCGGCGCGCGGCACGAGCGAGAGGCTGAGTTCGCCTGCGTGCAGCGTAACGTGAACCGGATGCACGGGATCGTCTTGCAGCGTCGCGACGAGCCGCATCTGGCGCGCGTAGGTCGCGAGCGTCGCCGGATCGTCTTCGGGGGCGACGAAATTGATGCCGACGACCTCCGGGTAGGCGCGCGCGAGGGCGAACGCGAGCGCCGTCTGGGCAACGACTTGCGCGTAGGGAAGCGTGCGGATCACCTCGATGATGTAGCGCACCGTCGGGCGGCAGGCGGGATCGCTGACGTGCGCCGCGCAGAAACGCGTCCGGCCCGCGACCGTCGCCGCGATCCGCGCTTGCGCGTGCGCGACCGCGGCGGGGAGCAGCGGGCGAACCGCAGCGATGATTCGCGCGTCGCTCGCTTCGTTCGAAACCCCGGCGAGCGCGGTGTGGAACTCCGGTAGCTCGGCGAGGTCGGTGATCATGAACTCGACGTAGTCGAGCCGGTCCATGCCGGCATGAGCCGTCGCGTTGAGCAACATGTCGACCTGATGCTGCGCCGATGCGGCGCCGAACTTGCTGAAGGCCGCGAAGAAATGATCGTGACCGCTCTCGCCGGTGACCGGCACGAAATCGCGCATCGTGAACGCATCGATGAGCCGCCGGCGCAGGTCACCGTCGCCGGCGCGAACCACGTGACCGCCCGCGCACGGCGGCGACGAGAGCGCAAGCGTCGCCGGATCGTAACACAAGCCGTCCTGCGCCGCCCAATCGACGAAGCGTTCCGCGTCGACGGCGCCGTCGATGTGATTGTGCAGGTCGGCGCCCTTCGGCATCGCGCTGAAGAATTCGCGCAGCGCCTCCGGATCGTGAGCGATCGATGCAAGACGTGCCGCGGTCGTGGCTTCGGCAGACGTTCCGGCGGGAGCGGCGGCAATGAGGAACAGTGCGGCCATCAAGGCGGCAAACAGTCGACGCATGCGATTACGTTTGCTCCCCGCCGCGGCGAGCCCCCTCGCGTTCGCAGGCGACCGAATCAGTAGTTCCACGGACGCCCCAGACCATCGCCGGACCATATCGTCGGTGCAACTCACCAGACTTGCGAGGTTGCACCAAAATGTTCGTTCCGCCGTACGTCACGATCCCGTTCTCCATCGCGGGCGCCGTCATCGCCACCGATTTCATCTCCGGCGTCCTGCACTGGGGCGAAGACACCTGGACCGCGCCGGGTCGCAACGCCGTCCTCGACCGCTACATCGTGCGCGATAATATCCAGCACCACAAAACGCCCGGCTCGATTCGCGGCGGTGCCTATTGGACGACGAACTCCGTCTGCATCATGCTTGCAGCCGGCGCCGCCGCCGTTTGCGCGATCGCCGGCGTCCACGCGTGGCCCGTCTATCTCACCATCGCGCTCGCTTCGCAATCGAATCACGTCCACATGTGGGCGCACACAGCGACTCCGCCACAGCCCATCGCGTGGCTGCAGCGCATCGGCCTGCTCCAATCGACCAAACACCACGCGGAGCATCACGCCCGGCCGTATGCCTCACGCTACTGCACGTTCACGAACTACCTCAATCCGGTGCTCGATCGGATCGGGTTCTGGCGCGCACTCGAGTCGATCTTCGTGCGCTGCGGCGCAACGGTGATGCGGGCGACGCCGGCCCGCGGCGGATACTAAAACGCCGCACAAGGAGCCGCGATGAAACCCCGGAAACCGCCTCGCTTTCCGCTTCCCATTCGAGGTTCGAGTTTGCAACGCATGATACGCATCGGGGCGGCCGTCGCCGGTCTCGCCATCCTCGGCTCCGGGCTCGTGACCGTCGCCCACGCCGCTCCCGGTGCCGATCCGTTTCTGTGGCTCGAGAGCGTCGGCGATGCACGCTCGACCGCCTGGGTCAAGGAGCAGAACACGCGCACCCTAGGCGTGCTGCAAAAGGATCCGCGCTTCGCCGGTTTCTACGCCGATGCGCTCAAGATCGGCGAGGCGACGGACCGGCTCGTGTACCCCGACTTCATCGACGGCAAGCTCTACAATTTCTGGCAAGACGCAACGCACGTGCGCGGCATCTGGCGGATGACGACCGTCCAAGACTACGCGACGGCGAGCCCGACCTGGACGACCGTCCTCGACCTCGACGCGCTTGCCAAGGCCGACGGCAAGAACTGGGTTTGGAAAGGCGGCGATTGCGACTCGCCCAGCCGCACGCGCTGCATGATCGCGCTCTCGGAAGGCGGCGAAGACGCCGTCACCTATCGCGAATTCGATCTGACGACGAATGCGTTCGTGCCGGGCGGGTTCACGCTGCCGCGCGGCAAGCAAAGCATCGCCTGGGAAACCGACGACTCCCTGCTCGTCGCGCGCGAATGGCAGCCCGGCGACGTCACGACATCGAGCTACGCGTATATCATCAAGCGCCTGCATCGCGGTCAGCCGCTCGATGCGGCGACCGAGATCTACCGCGGCGTGAAGACCGATCTCGCGAGCTCCCCAGGCGATCTGAGCGACGGATCCGGTCACCGGCTCATGTACATCGGGCACTCCACCTCGTTCTTCGAGAGCGAGACGTTGCTCCTGACCCCGACCGGCCTGAGGCCGCTCGCGATCCCGAAGAAAGCGGGGCTTGCCGGCCTGATCGACGGTCACGTACTGATCTCGATCTCCGAACCGTGGACGACGAACGGAACCACCTACTCCGCCGGCTCGCTGCTCTCGGTGGAACTCGGCGCGATGCTCGCGGATCCTACGCACCTCGTCCCGCACGTCATCTTCGCACCGGGACCGCGCCAATCGATCGGCGCGATCAATACGACGCGCGATCGGCTGATCTTGTGCACCTACGATAACGTGCGCGGCCGCGCGGCGATCTACACGCCCGCAGCCGACGGCAGCTGGACCTCGCAGCCGCTCGCGATGCCGGACAATTCGTCGCTGGGCATCGTCACCGCCGACGATCACGGCAGCAAGATGTACCTCTCCGCAACGGGCTTCCTGACACCGACGACGATCTATAGCGGCGATGCGGACGCCGGCACGCTCAGCATCGCGAAAACGGCGCCGGCGCGATTCGACGCCTCGCGCGACGTCGCCGAGCAGCACGAAGCGATCTCGAGCGACGGCACGCACATCCCGTACTTCATCATCCACCCGAAGTCGATGGTGCTCGACGGCCGCAACCCGACGATCCTCTATGGATACGGTGGCTTCGAGGTCTCGCTCACGCCGTCGTATGGCGCGACGCTCGGAAAACTCTGGCTCGAACGCGGCGGCGTCTACGTCCTTGCGAACATTCGCGGCGGCGGCGAATTCGGTCCGGCCTGGCACGAGGCTGCGCTCAAAACCCATCGCCAGATCGCGTATGACGATTTCACCGCGGTGGCGCGCGATCTGATCGCCGGCAAGGTCACGAGTCCGCGGCGGCTGGGGATCATGGGCGGCTCGAACGGCGGGCTCTTGATGGGCGTCGAGTTCACGCAGCATCCGGAACTCTTCCACGCGGTCGACATTCAGGTGCCGCTGCTCGACATGCTGCGCTTTGAGCACATCGCGGCGGGCGCATCGTGGGTCGGCGAATACGGCAGCGTCACGATCCCCGACCAGCGAGCGTTTCTTGCAAAAATCTCGCCCTATAACAACCTCAAGGCCGGCGTCCACTATCCCGAGCCCTTCATCTGGACGACGACGAAAGACGATCGCGTCGGCCCGCAGCACGCACGCAAGTTCGCCGCCAAACTCGCGTCAATGCACGAACCGTACCTCTTCTACGAGGTAACCGAAGGCGGCCACGGCGCGGGCACCAATATCAAGGAAACATCGTTCACAAGCGCCCTCGAGTACACATATTTCACGGAACAATTGATGAACTGACGCGACGAAGCGACGAGGCAACGAGGCGACGAGGCAACGAGACGACGAGGCAACGAGGCAACGAGGCAACGAGGCAACGAGGCAACGAGGCAACGAGGCAACGAGATCGTGTAGTCCTAAGCCGCCACCGTGTCATCCTGAGCCTGTCGAAGGATGGGCGCGCCACTCCGGGTTATCTCATGCCCATCCTTCGACAGGCTCAGGATGACACGCTGGCGGCTCAGGATGACACGGTGGCGGCGCGGGGGACACGGTGGCGGCGCGGGGGACACGGTGGCGGCGCGGGGGACACGGTGGCGCCCCCTGGGGGAGACGATTGGCTCTACCTGGAGCTGATCAACTAGACGCGTTCGTGCACGGCGGTGACCCGCGATTCACCGGCGAGCTGGCCGTCTAACAGATGGATCGTGCGTTGCGCTTGTTTGGCGAAGCGCGAGTCGTGCGTGACCATCACGATCGTCGACCCGTCGGCATGCAGATCGGCCAGTAAATCCATCACCGCCTGCCCATTTGCAGAATCGAGATTTCCGGTCGGCTCGTCGGCAAGCAAGAGCGCGGGATCGCCTGCCAGCGCTCGCGCGACCGCAACGCGCTGCTGCTGGCCGCCTGAGAGCTGCGCGGGATAGTGGCCGGCGCGATGCGACATATTGACGCGTTCCAGAACGGCGGCCACGCGGGCGCCCCGCTCGCGGCGCGTCATCCCGGCATAGACGAGCGGCAGTTCCACATTCTCTGCGATCGAGAGGTCGCCGACCAAATTGAAATTCTGGAACACGAACCCGATCTCGCGATTACGGATCCGCGCGCGGTCGTCTTCCGAGAGTCGAGCCACCGGCTTTTCCTTGAACCGGTACTCACCCGAGGTCGGCGATTCGAGCAGGCCGAGAATCGCCAGCAACGTCGACTTCCCGCAACCGGAGGGGCCTTCGACAGCGACGTATTCGCCGCGCTCGATCGCGAGAGTGATGCCGCGCAGCGCGCGCGTTTCAATGTTCCCGCTGGTGTAGGTGCGGCCGAGATCCTCGAATGCGATGAGCATGAAACTCCTAACGTAGACGAACGACGGGGTGCTCGGCGAACGCCGAGGTATCCGAAACGATGACCGTATCGCCGGGCATGACGCCGCGCACCACGCGCACGCGTTCATCCGTTCCGCGGCCCAACTGAGCCTGGATGCGCTCGGCGCGCGTCCCGCCGTCGACGACGCGAAAGAGCGTCACCGGCGCGTTGTCGGCGGCGCCGGCGGGCCGCGCGATCGAGACGGCGTCAGCGATCGTCGCAACGCGAATCGCCGCCGAAACGTTGGCGGCGAGGAGCGCCCCAGGCGGTGGACCGCTAGGGAACGTCACATCGACACCGACCGTCCCGCCATGCGCCGCCGGCGCTACGCGCGCGATCCGGCCGAGCGCGCTGCCCGCGCCGCCCGTCACGCTCACGACCATGCCCGGTGCGATCGACGACAGATCGCTCTCCGCGACTTGGAGCACGACCTTGAGATCGCGAACGTCGGCGACGCGCGCGATCTCCGTGCTCTGCGCGATACTGGTGCCAGGATCGACGTCGACGCTCTGCACGACCCCGCCCGATGCCGCGCGTACCGCGAGACCGTCGAGCTGCGCGGCGGCGGTCGCGACCTGCGCCCGTGCATCGTCGACACGCGCTTGCGCGGCCGCGATCTTGGCACGCGCATCCGCGGCGGCGACGAGCAACTGTTCACGACTCTTGCGCAGATCGTTGCGACTGCGATCCGCCTCGATTACGGCCTTTTCATAGGGTAACCGTCCGAGGTAGCCTTCGCGGAGGAGCTGCGCATCCGTGCGTGCGGAGAGTTCGTCTTGCGACTGCGTTGCCTGGGCGTCGTCCACCGCGGTTTGGCTCGTGATCAGAAGCGCGCGCGACTGCTCGCGTTCGCTCTCGAGATTCGCCGTCTCGACGGCGAGCGCCGATCGCGCGGCGCCGAGCGCGCGCACGAGCGCCGGATTGTCCAGCCGCGCAACGAGCGTGCCGGGGTGAACGAACGCGCCGTCCTTGACGAAGACCGAGTCGACGACACCCGCCTGGGGCGCGGCGATCACGCGCACGCGCTCGGCAGCGAACACGCCCTGCGCCGGCACCGTCAGCACCAGCGGTCCGCGTGTCGCGCGATCGGTGATGATCGTCGCGCGATCGATCGCCGGCGCATCGCCGCGCACGCGCGCAAGCGCCGCGAGCGACCACATCGCACCCGTAGCGGCGAGCAGCAGCACGACGATCGAAACGATACGTCGCCACGGCAGTGCGTGGCGGGCGGGGGCTCTGACGACGTCCACGATCCCGTCGATCAGGCCGGCAACAGCCGGCGCGAACGCGCGAGCGCGACGATCGCCTCGAGCCGCAGGGCTTCCGCTTGCGCGATCCGGCGACCCCACGAGGTGATGCGATAGTGGCGGCGCCCGAGGGCGTCGTCGTCATCGACCTCGATCTCGGCGATCCAACCGTCGGTACACATTTGACGCAACTGCCGGTAGAGCGTCCCGGACCCGAGCCGAATCATCCCGCCCGTCGTCGCCTCGACTTCTTTCGTGATGCGATAGCCGTGCCGATCGCCGTCGGCGAGGACGAGCAAAATCTGAAAGGCGCTCGCCGCAAGCGGCAGGACAGCGGCGGGATCGCGATTGCGGTGGAGCATGGACGGCCTCGAAGGAATCGGCGCGGGATCGTGATAACCTGTCGCACTTATATATGTCGAACTTCGACTGGTTGTCAAGATGCGCGCTGCTGCTCTGCCCCGGCGATTTCCGGCGCGACTTCGGCGCGCGATTCGGCGGCGAAGCGACCGCCGGATTTCATTCCGCAGCCGACATCGCTTGGACCGGGCTGCAGTTGCGCGCGGAGCTGCTCTGGCGCGACGTCTCGCGGGCGGCGCGCTCCCTCGCGCGCAGCCCGCTCTTCAGTGTGGTCGCGATCGCGGCGATCGCACTCTCGACGGCGTGCAACGTCGTGATCGCAAGCATCATCGGCGGCGTACTCTTCCAACCACTTCCCTATCCCAACCCACAGCAGCTGATGGTTGTCCAGGAGACGGATCGCGGCCATTCGATGACGTTCCCCGATGGCAGCGCCCTCGCAAAACGTATCGCCGCCGTCGGCGATCTGACGCTCTCGCAATTTACCACCCGCACGTGGGCGGGATCCGGGCGACCGCTCAACCTCCCGGGCGGTCTCGTCAGCCCGAACTATTTCGCGACGCTCGGCATTCGCGCCGAGCTCGGCCGCCTGATCGGTCCGACGTCCGCACTCGGCGAGATCGTCATTTCCGATGGGATCTGGCGGCAGAAATTCGGCGGCGCGGCCGATGCGCTCGGACAGCCGATGATACTGAACGGGCACACCTATCGCATCGTGGGCGTCGCGCCGCCGAGTTTCCTCGACCCGACGCCGTTCGGTTTGCATCGCTCATCGTTTTGGATTCCGATCGACGCGAGCGACCCGACGATCGCCGGCGCGGGCGAATTTAATTTCATCCCGATCGTTCGCGTACGGTCGCAGCAAACGACCGCCGCTACGGCGACCACGATCGTTGCGGCGCTCCGTACGGTCGTGAAGAACGAACACTGGACGCCGGGGTTCTTCGCGCTGCGCGCGACCCCGCTCGACGAACTCATCGTCGGGCCGCTTCGGCCGCTCCTCTGGACGCTGTATGCGGCCGTCTCCATCGTTTTGCTGATCGCGTGTCTCAACGTCGCGAGCCTGCACGTCTCGCGCAACGTCGCGCGCGAGGCCCGGCTCTCGCTGCTCGCTGCGATCGGCGCGACGCGGCGACGCATCGCGATCGAGCTTGCCACGGAAACCGCGCTGCTGGCGTTCGCGGGCACGGCCGCCGGCATCGTGCTCGCCGATGCCGGGCTCCGTGCCCTCCGCATCCTTGCTCCCGGCCTCGTGCCGACGTGGGACGCGGTCGGCGTGAACGACGGCACGCTGCTCTATTCGGTGGCGCTCGTTCCGCTCATCACGCTGATCGCGGGAGTGATGCCGGCACTCATGCGGCGTACCGATCTTGCCGCCGGTTTACGCGCCGCGACACAGATCGGCCAGCGCCGTTTCGTGCAGGCGCTGCGCACGTCGCTCGTAACGTCCGAGATCGCGCTCGCCACGACGCTGCTGATTGCGGCAGGCTTGATTCTGCGCAGCTATCTGGCGCTGACGAGCGTCGCGCTGGGATTCGATGCCGATCGGCTCTATGCCGTGTTGCCGCCGCTTCTCACCGGGCCGGCCTATGCTCGTGACGATCAACGCCTCGCGTTCATGCAGCGGGCGCAGAACAAACTCCGCGCGATACCCGGCGTAATTGCGGTCGCGGGTGCCCAGCAACTGCCCTTCTTTTGCTGCGATTCGACGGATATGAAGATCGGTCAACGCACGCTCCCGAGTGTTCTCATCAACGGCATCACGACCGGATATTTCTCAACCGTCGGCGTGCGCGTCATTGCCGGACGGGACTTCCTCACGACCGACGGGAGCGGCAGTCCGAAGGTCGCGGTCATCGATGAAACGTTTGCACGCCGCTATTTCGGAACCGGCGACGTCCTCGGGAAACGCATCGACGACATGGGCTTCGGGTACGGGGCCACGATCGTCGGGGTCGTCGCACCCGTGCGCCAGGACTTCGGCGTTCCCGATCAGCCGACGGCGTACTTCCCGGCGAACCAACTGCCGCAAATCGATCAGTTTGCGCTGCGAACGGATCGACCCGTCCCTGGACTTGCCGCGACGGTCGACGCGATTTTCGAGCACCTCGATCCGACGCAAGTCGCCGCGTCGATCAAATCGTACGATGACGTCTTCGCCGAACATCGGAGCGAGGCGCAAGCGCGTTTGATCCTCTTCGAGGCGCTCGCCGGTATCGCACTCGTTCTCTCGCTTTCGGGTGTGTACGCGGTGAGTGCGTATACCGTCGAAGCGCGGCGCAGCGAATTCGGTCTACGCAAGGCGCTTGGTGCAACGGCGGGAGCGGTCGTTCAGACCGTCCTCGCCGGGGCGACGCAGACGACCGCGATCGGAATTGCCATCGGCATCATCCTGGGCGCCGCCCTCTCCCGCTTCCTCGCGGATCTGCTCTATGCGACCTCACCCTGGGATCCGCCGGCGTTCGCCGGCGCGATCGTCGTCATCGTCGCATGCGCGCTGGTTGCCGCCCTCGGACCCGCATTGCGCGCGATGCGCGTCGATCCGGTAACCGCGCTGCGCAGCGAGTAACGCTAACCGACGATCGCGCCGTCGCGCATGCGGATGACGCGGTCGCAGCGCTCGGCGACCTCGGGGCTGTGCGTGGCGATCAGGATCGCTTGGCCGCGGTCCGCGAACTCCCGTAAGAGCGCGAGGATCGATGCCGCGGTCGC
>Ga0116230_10001635_pt1 | contig 21414 bp, 4 predicted proteins | sample S1TSphfallax_3_FD_88678 | JGI IMG/M metagenome (GOLD analysis project Ga0116230, IMG submission 88678) | Host-associated microbial communities from peat moss isolated from Minnesota, USA - S1T2_Fd - Sphagnum fallax MG | ecosystem: Host-associated > Plants > Peat moss > Unclassified | place: USA... | reverse complement strand
CATCTTAGTTGCATGTGACAATACGTATACAATGTAATCAAAAGATGAAATGTATTTGTTGACTTTTTTTTCATACAATACCTTTTGTCATTTGCGACTAATTTATCACATGCGACTTGTCTTAGGTGACTACATGGATTTTAGTTGCAAAATGTTTCTTGCGACTAAAATTTCATTACAAACATTAGTCGAAAATACATAGTTTTCTTTTAGTGATGAAAGTTGATAATCATTGAAACTATTCACACCTTTTTTCAATCCCACGTTGATCTACAATTGAAATTAGCAAAGGAAAAAAATATGTATAATAAGATTTCAAAAAATGAAGCAATAAAAAACTGACCAATGAAGATCCATGTTTATATGTCACCTTACATCATAGATGTAGTCATACTAACATGTACCAAAAGCAATTGTAACCCCTACTTAATTTTTTGAATTTTGGATTTTTTAAAAAAAGAATATTTTTTTATAGTATGTTATTGTGAATACATCATGTACATGTCATAAACATTTGGAATCAATTTAATGATGAAAAATACATATAAGGACTTTTAACCTCATGTAACCATTGTTTAAAAGTTGCAAAAAAATAACTTAAAAAAGTTTTGACATTGAAAGCACAATTTGAAAATACTTTTTAATGACATATTTTTGGATGCTTTTTAATATGCACCTTAACATAATAGTATTAAAAAAAATTTAAATATTTTAAATATTTTTTTGAAAGACATTAAAAAGACTTTAATAAGATTTTAAAAATAAAATAGTGTTTTAAGGGGACATGTGTGGCTCCTAATAGAGTGGTTGGAACCTCATACTATCCCAAATTTGACCCCTTGAAACACTAGTCCATTGTTTTTTTGGATTGTTAGGGATACTTGTAAATTTGAGCCACTCATTCTTGCACCTACCCATGGTGATTCTATAAATGGAAAAGTTTAAAATTCAAATAATTGTTTTACAATTTTTGAATGCACATAACCATGTACTTGTAAATGAGTGTGGTTTGATTTTATTGCAAGGCTACAACTACTATCTTCGTTTACTGGGCTTTCTAGTGGGGTGTAAAAAACATCATCTTCGCCCTTTTCTCCATCCCATGTAAACCTCTTGTCACCGAATCTACATCTGCTCAACAACTCCCAAACTACATTGTTACTATGACATTCCCTAATTGACCTATGTACATTAATAGCCTTCGTCAAACATTAACTGCAAGTGGTGGTCTTCACTAAACCCTAAACCCTAACAATAACATAAATTATATATCGAATGTATACAAATCAATTGTTGTATAAAACTAAAAAAAACCAAAAAACAACATTTTGAAAAACATTGCTTCTAGTTATGTTATACCTCATGAAGGGTAAGGGGTAGAAGCTGAAATCTCCAAGATGGGAGTCATAACTTTCCTTTAGGATTCTTACACAATGGTCCTCCCAAGTTCTTGCTTATTAAGCTCTTCTAAGAACGTAAGTTACTATGCAGTTTGTTGCACAAGTCCTTGTTTTGCTATGCAAAAAACCCAACACTTTAATGTACCTCATGTAGATGAATACAAAAATGAAAAGGACCATCATCAACAACTATTGCAATCTCACGAAAACAAGAAGTTCATGAAAAAAAAAAAAAAAAAACCTTAGTTTGGCAAAATGAGAAAATATGTGTTTGAAATCACAAATTCTTACTAGTGATGAAATTGTTGGTGCTTATAGTTCATGAAAGTTCTTGCTTGCATCTTTTTCAAGCTTTTTTCTTTGTTTGTAAATCAATACATTGACCAAGAAATTCACACCTAAACTTTAATGCACACTACCAAATTGTAGACAACTTCAAAAGTAAGATGATAGAAGAAAAAAGAAACACTATTGGCATTAAGCTTTTCAGTGAGATTTTCCATAGCTTGTGCAAACCTGTGCAAAGTCGTGGAGTTTGTAACAATGAAGCCTACCTTAACATGATATAGTGGTTAGGTGATTCAATTAGGCATGGGGAATTTGTTTTGTGAAAAGTGGTTGTCATTTATTTAATTAATTTCTCACACATAAATCCCAAGCGGCATGCATACTTTTCAAATTTTTATTTTTTGTAATTTACTAGGAGTCCTAGCCAATCGTGGTAGGCCAGCTGGTATTATTATTTTTAAACAATGCTTGGAAAGGACTAGGGCCTTGGCACCCCTAGTTCCTTCTTTCATGTTTTCACCCTATAGGGCTATGGACATGCATTGTCAATATTAATAAGCAAGCATCAAGGGGATTAAAGAAAATTGTTGATGATTTGTGATGGTGGTTTGTGCATAAGCGGTCAAAAATGAATCAAAAAGAGAATGAAGACACCCCACTAGATGAAATTTTGTCCTTTGCAACCAAAAAATCTATGACTACAAGTCCTAAATGACTATATGTATGATTTTAGTCATAAACTATTATTTCAAATCATATGTATAAAAAATTATAGTCAGACATTAATGGGGAATGTGATTAGTAGATGATGAAGTGGAAACAAGATGGGGGATGTTAGTTTTCATCACTTTTATTTCATCTATATGGCATCCATGACTCATGACAAAGTGATGTGGATGTTCGATTGTCATTACAATGATTGAAAAATAATTATAAATCATTTGATATGAACATAGACAACCCTACCCCTACCCCCCACCTACTTCTGTAGCTACCTATTTATTTACCCACCCACCCATCTATCAACCTACCCACTTGCTTACCCACCAAACCACCAATTTATTTACCTACCCACCTCCCTACCACATACCCACCAACCCACCCACCCACCTACTTACCTACCTACCCTCCCACCTACCCACTCGCACATGACCCACCTACTTACCTACTACCTTCCCACCTACCCACCCGCACATGACCCACCTATTTACCTACCTACCTAGCCACCCATCCACCACCTACCTACTTATTTATTAACCATTTACCCACCCACCCACCCACCTACCTTCCTATTACCCACTTACCTACCTACACTCCCACCTACCCACCCACACATGACCCACCTACTTACTTACCTACCTAGCCACCCACTCACCATCCACTTACCTACCTACCCTTTATTTCCTATTTTTTATAACCTACCCACTTCCTACCTATCATCCTACCATTTGCTACCTACCTCATAGTCTTGTAATGATATGAAATAAACATGTGAAATAAAAAACTTGACCAAAATTGGACACCTTTTGATGTTGTAGTCCATAGGTAATGATTTTGTTTATTATTGTGAAGGTGAAGGGTTCAATTCTTAATACTTGCAACTTATGTGCATTCCTAAGGGGCTAGGGTAAGTAGACTAGACTAGGGTAGTTACATAGGTGGGTTACATAGGTTACGTAAGTTAGGTTAGGTAGGTTAAGCTACTACCTACATACCTTTTTTGACCTACCCAAACCTATTACCTACCTACCTATTAAAAATATTTTATGTATGCCAATCATATTTTAGTCATTCATTATATGACACTTCAACATTATATATGGTTTGTCTTCTATGATTTGTTGTTAATGACTATGAAATGAAAAGTGTCATGTCAAACATTAAATGACTACTTGTCCTTTGCTACTCGTTTGTTACAACTAAGGACCTTTAGTCATATACTGTCCAATATGATTACAAAATTAGTCATATATGGAGTCATATATTTAAAAATTTGTTCTAGTGCCCATATGTTTCAATAGTAATGGAATCAAGTCATTGCTTGTTATTCATTCAATGTATGATTGTGTCTTCTTTTAAATAGCCATCATTGTTGCATGTGTTGTCATCATTGATGTTCACTCGATATGCAAGTCGAGTTAGCAATGATGATGTCCATCAAGGTTCAAAAATTATCACTAGTGATAAAGATATCCATCCATTCTTAAGTGTGGTGAGGGAAAAGGTGGGAGACCTCCCTTTGAACATGTGCTCCACTCTCCAAAACAATAGTTGCAACAATTTTTCAAAGTGTATTGTGGGCTATTATACACTCACTCTCATAAGGGCACCGAAGTAAATGGGTATTTAGATTGTCAATGGAATGATCACATTGATACCATGAAAGATGGGCAACCATAAGATGTGGCAAGTTAAAATAGATATGTGATGTTGTAAAGAAGTGGATTGAGAATAAACAAAATGTTCAACAATAGGCTTAGTTATTTTTTGACTTCCCCCACTTCAAGACCTACCCCTAATCCCCATTGCCAACTTGTTCCAAGCAGTTGATAAATGAATTAAAGACCCTTCTATCTCTCCTTGTTTAAAAGCCTTTAGTTAATAGTCAACTTGCTTGGACTTTGGTCCTTTCTTTTTTTACCTTTACATCCTCCCTAGGTTTGGAATATGTATATAAATATGTCATACAAGATTTACATACTAAATTGCTCATCTAAATGAAAGAGAATCCAATTAGCTCAATATGATTCAAAATGAGATCATGTATTATAATAATTGTCATCTTGTGATGAGTATTGAAAATAGATGATCAAATAATGGAACAAGAAATCATAAATTATACACATTACATTATTTAAATTAACAAGACAAACTTGTGACTCTTTAGTACGTTATTCAAAAAAATTGACTCCTAAAAATAAAGCAATAGTCTAAAAAATGAAAAATGAAAGTAATACATCAAATATAAATACACATCCAACAGTAGCCATTAGAAACTTAAGCAAAAGCAAACCACAACCTTGGTGTGGATAAAAGACATGTACATTATCTGAAAATAAACAAAATCCCATTTGGATAGATAAGAAATGTTATTAGAAGTTTAAAGGGATACTATATAATCATTTAAACATTTTTTTATTTACAATTAGACTGTCCAACAAGATGTGGATGTTGCATTTTCCTACCTCCTTCATTTAAACAATTGAATGATGGTTGATATTTTATAATATAAGCCAGATGCCTGTATTGCAATATAAGGTTGTGCAATACTTTCATTCGAGGTTCCTTTTATATTGTCGTTGAATCGTTCAAAGTCAATTGAGTGAAGGATGTCAAAGTTTTGCAATGCCTACATGTGATGATGAAAGCAACCGGTCTTTTTGGTTGATAGGTTTAGTAGGTAGTAAGTAAGTAATTTCAACTAGGTTTGTATTTAGTAAGTAGTTAGTAGTAGATAGGGAGCTAGGTAGGTTAGTATGAAGAGGGAGGAAGAAAAGACTCATAAATATTTTTGAAAAGAAAGTTGAGTACCAGTAGGTAGAGCTTTAAATAGACTATAACTCAACTAATCAGGGGTGATTCGTGGGAGACAAGTACATGATGAAAAAAGTGACCTCATCCAGTGGACAGAATGGCCAACGAATGTGTTGATGGGTATTGGTCCATTCTGGCCATAATCTATGTCCTACCAACTCCATTATCTATGCCTTGACTCTTCGTCCAATCATAAATTTCAATCTTTAGCTGAATTTCAAATTATTGTAGTTCCTTGGCAACTTTGACAGATGTTTATCAATTAATTAATTAATTTGAAAATTAAAAATTTGACGAATAAAATGTTCCTGAAGATTCAGTATTTTCTTTTACAATTGTTTTTTTGAAAAAAAAATTAAGTGAAAAATTTCAACATTTCTGAAGATAATATAATTAGTGTTGAGGATGCCAAGGTACTATGGTATATCGTGTCCAGGGTTACTATTATTATAGTGATGTCGTCACATTGGTGATCATCCACAATGGGAATCACCCAAATTTGGCTAGAAGTTAGAGATGAAAGATGGAAAATTTAAGAATCTTGCTATATTTTGGGGACCTACCAGAATCTATTGTTGACCATGTATATTTCAGACTTTTTTACTCGAAATCTGGCATCTTTGGTGCATTTTTTTCACAAAAGTTATTTTTGTGAGTTGGATTCTTTTTGGTCACCAACTGGCTAAAATTGGCCAAAAATCACAAAACCCTCCTGCACATGTCATAGTCTTCATTTTTCCTTACATTCCAACATGCATTGGAAAATATTTAGACATATGAGAATGCATTATGTACAACCAATCAAATGCAATAACTTTGCTAAAACATAAGGCTAAGCTTATACTTTTAAAAATAAATTTATACTTATGTACTTAGAAAATCTAAGCCTCTCTAATATGAGAAAACACCCCCAGTTCTAGTTTAATTTTGAAAATAGACCAATTTTCCGGTTAGGTTCATAATTTGGACCTTAACTTATTGAAATTCAAGAACCATTGGTTTCAGTTTCTTTGACATTTCAAAAATCTTAAAGAGCTTATGATTTTCATGAAAGAACCAATAAGAAGAGGTGGTTTTCTGGCTGGTTATTTGAAGTCTTCATATAATTTAGAGAACTGTGATCACGAACCCTAAGAACTGCCCTAATAACCACCGGGGATCTGCTCCTGTTTTTAATACCTGCCCAATACTGGTCACAACTTGCATTTGAAAATATCATTGCAAGACATTTCGTATTTTCATATGTTAAAATTGATTTAAAAAAAGTTACATTGATCTCAACATTTGGTAGTTTGAAGTATCAAATGGTGTAGGAACTGTAGAGTACTTTTTAATATTTTCCTTTGTTATTTTGTCTCCAATTTTCCATTCTGATGCAGAATGGGCATGTGTCAATTGATGGTCCTGTCCATGTGTGGAATAACCATTGGTCATTTGGATGACCCCTTCCGGTTTCAAAAGGAACATGGGCTAGGAACTTTTGAAATGCTTTCCACTTGGGGATGCTTCTTCCCTCAGGCCTCACTATGTTCCTAGACTGCAAGTTCCTCTGCCTCAAAGATAGTGAGGACCCTGGGAAGAAGCCTTTTAATATCCCTACCTGAGGGTTTCCATTGTCAGAATTGACCCCAAAAAGTTTGAGCCTAGTTCTTCCCCATTTCCAAGCCGTTGCAGTTTCACATTTTTCTCAAATTCAAGAACCTTTGGGCCTGGTTCAAAATTGGGTTTGGCTCCATGTCAACATTACATGCTCTCTATGCTAGATATCGTATAAATAGAGACTTTTATATCAAATTAAATCTAGGTGTGGAGTTCAACAACTAATCAAAATTAATATTTAACTCTGAAGTTGAGTCTAGTTGTTACCTTTTCAACAAAAAGAAATCAACTTGTCTATTTATAGAACCTGCCTCTCTCTTTTCAAAGATGTTTTTTCATGGTTCCAGTTTCAGGTCTGGATCTAGCAAAAAGATTAGTTCCAAAGGTTAGTTTCAATGTCTGGTTTTAGAGCCGGTTCCAAAGCAAATGTGAGCCTGGGTCCTGGTCACAAAAAAACCTGGCCACAGTGAACCAGCACCCACCAGTGCACCATGAAGGTCAGGTTAACATTGAAAACCAGATACCCTCCCGACACTGGTTTCCATGGGCCTTTTGCTTTGGGTTACATATCCATACTCCATAAAGGAAACTTATTTCAAGTGCTTGTAACTTCAAGTGATTTTGAAAGCACTTTACCTGCCATTTTCTTCACGCAAACTCCCTTCATTACCATCCAAATTTCACCAATGATTTTTCTGACCTCTACACTTTTCTGCAAAATAAAGTTGTACCTCAAAAGAGTTGTCAGCCTATGTAATAAAAATATGCAAGTCACTGAGCTTTTCTATTGCAAGTACACATGGAGGACATCTGAGTGAACCAGGACACACAAACACACCACCATAGATGGATAGTGAGTGGACTGGACATGTTTTCCCAATGGGTTCTTGTGCCCCAGCTACCCTGCCCATAGCTGAAGGTTCTAAAAGGGTGCCAAAGGTTCTAAAATATCAAGCCTGAGTGCAATTGATACCATAAAACCTTTACCATTCCAACAATAATTAAATTATTTTCAGCAAATGCAGATTTTTTTCAAAATTGATTTGCCTGCAATGTCAAAAATTCTTAAAAGCAGGTTGCTACCTAGTGTACATGGTCATTTTGCTTATTCCAGATCTTCTACATGACCAGGTCTTTGAAAGTGCCTGTTATTCCAGGGAATTTTAAATTTTCATGCGAAAATGAATACTCACCAACAACATGCCAGAATGGTAAAGGTACTATGGTAGTGGCAGTCTAGAGGTATGAAATTCAAGTTTCCAGCTCATCACTGAAACCCAGGGTTTGCCAAACCAGATCACTCTGGCGAGGGAGCCTTATATTGAACTAGGGATTCAGATTTGGGGTCAAGTGTACGGGTACTATTTTGAGTGCTCTAAATGCATGAGACTTTCTCAGAGATGCATTTTTTTGAGGTATGGGAATCATAGAACTCATCCCCATGTTTAAGCATGCATGTCCTCTGAGCTCTCCTTTCAAAAACAGGTTCTGTTGTACTAACTTTTAGTTGGCAGCTGGCAATTGTGTGAAGATTCACCATTTTCTCAAACTGTGTACCCATGACTAGGAATTTGCAATTGGATTTCTACCAAGTCCATGGACTTTTGCCATAAACACCACTTGGATTAAAAGTGTGGAAAAAAGCAGCTGCTCCTCAAGTGAGAAAATCTTCATAGCTAGTTTCTTAAGGATCCTCTACATAGTTCAATTAGGGGAAACTTTCAAGTCAGGACAAGGTTTGCAAAATTATAGTAAGAGTTGGATCTTGCAAGGACTTTTCTGTCCATCATTTTGTTGGAATTAGTGAGCTGGTTTTTAGTACTTTTTTGGAGCACATGTTTAGTGTATGGTAAAAAGCCCTATGGTGTGAGGCCATTTGCCCTACAAAATAAGGGCGTGCAATGAGGCCTGCCCCACATTTTGAGGATGTCCCCTGTTGTCGGAGCTTTACCCATTTTGAAGTACACAATGAAAGTGATCATGAAAATAAACATACATAAATTACAATGTGTGTGTGGGGGGGTTGGTGGTGGAGGAAGGTTCTTACCCACGAGGAGCTTGTACTCACTGTGAAGCACACAATGAAAGTTATCGTGAAAATAAATGTACATAGATCACAATGCATAGGGAGGGGAAGGTTCTTATGGATGAATAGCTTTTACCCATTGTGAAGCACACAATGAAAGTTATCATGGAAAGAAACGTACGTAGATCACAATGCACAGGGAGGGGAAGGTTCTTACTGATGAAAAGCTTTTACCCATTCTAAAGCACATGATGAAAGTTATCATGAAAAGAAACTTACATAGATTGCAATGCAAATGAGAGGGGAACCTTCTTACACCGATTCTTTGAGACTGGGAAGGTTATCATAAACCTAAACATACGAAAATCATGCTGCATATGGATGCAGGGCCCTACATCTACTCCTTAAGAGTGAGAAGGATCTTACACCTACAAGATCTATAGACTTACTTATACTTGTAAGCATACAATCTCTTAAGGAGTAGCAATATTCCTCCTCTCTGCTATGAGGGATATTCATTGATGTAAGGTGCCCTCCAAATATACTCCGAAACATTTTATGTGTATTTAGTTGTTTAAAGTTCAATTGGTATCCGCAGGGTAAATAAAATGAACATATATCTTTTTAATTGAAAATTAAAATATAACCCTTTTACAACCCACCCGCAACCCCCCTTTTGACCCCTCTTCTTGTTTCAAAATAAATTCATTAAATTTCTTAGGACTGAGCACTGGGCCCACCAGTGCAGCTCAAGTATTGTTCACTGAGGACATGAAGTTTATTTGGTGGCTACTAGGTTTGCAGAATAAGATGCACCATGTACAACATTTGTAAGTCTTTACATGTGTTTTTAAGGTTCATAATTAGGATTAATTTTTGTTCAATTTTATGAGCTAGGTCGACTATCGATCATCCACAAGAGGACTTGGACAATTTTGGCTACAACTCATAGAGGAAAGTAGAAGTGAAGTGTACAGACTCTGGAAACCAAGCAAAATATAATAGGTACTTTCATAAGGAAATGAAAATAGAAAGTAATTGGTGGAATTTTTTTGGTCATTTGATATTGACCATTTGCATAAATATTGACTGTTCTTGATTAAACATAACATTTTGACATCATATTTTTTCACCATGAAAATTGCCACTAAAAAGCCTTTTGATTTTCAGTGTGGATAATGTTATTATCATTTCCAAAAGAGGATTGTCATATTGAGGGACATTATAAATGTCAATATAGTGAAAAAGAGGGATGGATGGATGGATTGCTAAGGTGGTTTTCCCAAGCTTTCAAAAAGAAAAGTGTTGAATTAAAAATTGTCATTACAATGAAGTCTAGTTTTTTAAAAACGATGAAAGACACTCATCCTTACTTTTGAGGAATGATCCTCACTTTGATGAATTTAAAGGATAACTCAAAATAGAGGATGAGTGAGTGCAATGATGATAATAAACAGGCCCAAAATGAGGATTATTTTAAGGATAACTTTATTATGTTTTCAACATTTTTGAAATGACTTGACATTCAAATTGAGTGGACTTGTTTCAATTTTCCCATTATGCTTCATGATGAAGTGATGAACTTATTAGTGTCTAGCAACATTTTCCAAATTCCAATGAATGTTGTGACTTGCAAATGGTTTACAAATCTAACATTGAAATATCTCACTACATGTAGAGTCTTCCTATCCCTCTTATATTTGGTTTTATTGTTTTGTTCACACCCACTTGTAATTTTCTAAGTTCCCCTCAAGGAGAGGTCCACCAATTATTTTTCCATAGCACATGCTCTATTTGGATAACTGGCCTTTCTATATGTAAGGTTCACTTTGTGCAGCCATGAGGTTGGATTTTCTCATACCATGCAGGTTTTAAGTCTATACCTACACATGATTCTATATATATGTATGGTGAAGGTGGAATTGAAACATGATATTAGGAAGCCATTTCACCAATGTCCACTCATGAATTCACATTCAATGTTTGAAGAAATTGAATACATTTGAATTGCTTTCTACCATTGTGGTTTCTGACATTCATCTAAGGGTCACAATAGTGTGTTCAAGCTTTCTACCAGTTCTAGGAACTTACATGTCTCCACCTACAATCACAGCTATAATCAAACACATATATCACATAATTGAGTTCTGTGCCTTGATTAGGTAGTAAGAATCTAATTAACTAACATAATCTTTAAATCCCATCATTTGGTACTAGACCATACTGACATTTGGTCCTGGTCTCTTTTATATCCAAACCCTTCAAACTATTGGTTTTGGACTCTCCTAAAGTTTTTGTGATTAATTCAATACATGTTAACTAACTGTATTGTGTTAAATCATTATTACTTGTTAAACAGCCAAATATTTTTGTGCAAACTAGCTGTTTTGCCAAATATGCCATCACCAAGATTCCTTTACTCTTTTTTTTAAAAAATTGCTGTAATTTTATAACTTTTTTTTACCTGATTCACAGGCTGAAACAAATGGCATACAAGTATCTTTTGCACTAATTATATTATTATTTTACAGAAATGTTGAAATCATTTTTTCAAGCAAACGTTTGTGAAGGAAGAAAATAAAAAATTGACTTAAATATTCAACAATAGCCAATTTTCGACATGGAATCTTCTGTAATGAATTCATTATTCAACAGACATGTGGTTGTTCAAAGCTGTACCTCAGAGGTGTAAAATTTGGTTTTATGTTGCAGCATCTTATAATTTATCATGTTTGTTTCAATTTTGTTGTGAATCTGAAGTTCATGAATGAGCACTTAGCTAAATTTCTTGCTCGGTTTGAAATCGATCAAAAGCAACTCGATCATCTGTGTTGAACTCCAACAGCTAGTGATGTGGGCAGGACGTGGTGTATCTCATGTGTTGAAATTGTGCTGAGAGTTTCCCTGCACTAATAATGATCCAACATTGAATTTAAAGAATGACAAATTGTGGGATATATAAACTAGCTGGCCACGGATGATCACTGCGTCATCAATCAGTGTGTACCTCTGAAAGTAAGCAGCTTTATTCTCGAGGGGCTATCCCAACAAGGTGGGAACATGAGTTTACGCCTCCTGGAATTTGTGTGTGTGTGTGTTTGTGTGTGGTCTTTTCACGTGCATGTGTATCTTGTATCCATGCTTTTGTGTCTAGTGGACCAACTGATCTCTTCTCCAAAGTGTTTTCACTCTAGATCAGCTGGTGCTTGAAATTTTCAGAGCACTTGTAAGCTAGCTGGATCATCTAGCTACGTCTTATTATTAATGATAAAGAGCTTCACCTAACTAACCTACGTTTTGACTACTGCTCCATGATCATCATCTCTGTTCAAAGATGACTATTCCACCAGCATCTAGCAGTTACTGATGCCATACATATTACATAGCAGCTCTGCAGAAGATTACCGGTCGGGTTGGAATATATATAAGTTGGGTTTCTATGAATTTTCTCTCTAGCTTACAATCCTGGCTTGGTCGTGTATTCCTTCAAATACCTCCAGCACATAATCTTCATCCATACCTTCTGAGCTAGGATAACCTGACACCGAGACTACATCTCCTGAAAGTGAATAATCCAAACCTGCAAATTTGGGACATGAAACAAACCATACGAAAATGATCAGCTCATCAGGTCATGATTACAACAAGGAGAAGAACTTTCATTCACGTCTTCATGAAGGTTATAGCTTATACATTGAAAGAACTTGACCATATGGGGATCTTGGCGCTAGCTAGCTAGCTAAGCTGGATCCGGAATGGCTAAGTAGAGTCTCTTACACCCTAGCTAGCTGGTCTGATCTGTCTACTAGCCTACTTGGTATTGACACGCTGCATTTAGGAACTCTGAGCACAAGGAGCTGTTGGATGATTCCCTTGCACGGGAAAATCACCGAACTTTACCTCCAAGAATAGACTACAAACGTAAGTAACAGGAAATTGTACAACACAGAGAGTTTTGCAACATTTGCAAGAAACCTCACAGGAAAAGTTCATCTAGAAAGGTTTATGTACAACTCTACCATATGACTACAAGAGGAAGTTCGGCCATGTTTCCTCAAGGCTGGAAAGCACCTATTGGGGAAAGACCAATTTTCCCTTTGACATTGGTTCTAAGAGGAATTTCTAAGACGGATAACTGAGAACTTTCCCACATGTCACAGAAGGAGTTGTACGAGAACTCCTTCTGTGATCCATGCATTGCAGCTCATATAGATCAACCAAGGATGCAAGAGGATTAATAATATTCTTATTATCGCGGAGGAAGGTTTGGAACTTACCCATGGATCTACATGCACTGCGCACTTTATCCCACATGCTTTGGCTTCTCGAAATCCCCGGTACATGGATTTTCACATCTATCTGCAGCGCGACAGCGTTACAAAGTACACACTATGTCAGAATAATATCGAACATATCTGCACTCAGAAATTGTTCTCAAAATAATTCAATTGTATGAATAAGGTTAATATTGTTGCAGATGTAATTGAAAGTGTTTCTTTCTCGTGTATATATATGTGTGGGACGTCATATGTAATTAGAACAGCTAGAATTTGGTATATTGCGGATGCTCACCGGGTCACTGGAAAGTTCTTCTCTGTCGAGGTATTGATTGCTTGAATCGTAAGCCCACCACTGTTGCAAACAAATCACAGAATCAACTGTTAGTTTATCAACCATGACTTGTGTTACTTGCTTGACCAGAAATCAATTTTGCTCGCCAATCGTTGCCTAAACTACCATGCATGACTGTGCTAGCAAAATGGTTTGTATTAGAATTTCCTGAACTTATTGCTATCAATATACATCCAGGTAACTAAATTAGGTGATTATAAGCGAGTCACAGTTGGAGCTGAATATTCACGTTATTTCGAGAAATCTAAAATTTGTTTCTAGGGACAATTTAACAAGCTGGAAATTTACGTCGTGATGTGAGGCCATCTTTTCAAATTCCGGGTTTTTACGCTAAGGACGTCGGTGTTGCGTGATTCAGCTCGTACTCAAGGTAATCTTTGATCTCTTTCGTAGAGCTCTCGAAATGTATAAGTGCTCGAATGTAAGAAAATACACCACCTGCCACACATGAGCACACATGATTCATTCGTCAAACTTTCTAGGATTCCCTGTGGGACCATTGATCAAGAAGAACTTGAATTTCCCCTGTGCAAAAATGAAGTGGTTTGTTTGACAATGGGAAAATTGGAATAAAACATTGAAATATTGCTCCGCACAGAGATAAACCGAATTATAATATAGCTACTAATTTCACAATACAAACTTGAATTGAGCTCAGCACTTGATCAATATGGGTGTAGACTTACGAGCTGCTGGTGGGTGCTGTCTATCTGTCTGTTGTGGAGATATAATTCAGTCGCGGTCCGTCCAGTACTTGACACAGTGTTACTGCAAGCAGCTCTGGTTAGAAACTCGAATCCAAAGCTGCTGCTTCCAGGGCACCAAGCTGCTGCGAGAGGTAAGAAGAATTTCAAGCTGCAAGGGAAAAAAAAATTGTTGCCGAATTCGATCACACTTTGATGAAGGAGTAGTAGTAGGCACAGAAAGCTTGGACACAAAGCTGTGAGCGAGAGGTAAGAAGAATTTGAAGCTGCAATTACGGCCAAGTACTGACAAATAATTCTCTCGCCGAATTTGAGAATACTTTAAAGGAGTGGACAGGCAGGAAGGGAGGCAGAGCAGAGCAACGCAGAGCAGTCAGGGAGGCGGCAGACGGCAGGCGGCAGGCAGGGAGATGTTGAGACGGATAAGTCTGCCGCAGCAGGCACCAAAAGCTGATGAGAATGATGAAGGTGGAATTTGTTCACGATAATTCTGGAAGAATAATATGCAGTCGTGGTCGAATGTGTTTGCTTCTGGTTAATTGCAGGGAGGAGATGAGAGATTTATAGAAGAGTGGCGCCTTTGGACTGTTCAGTATTAATTACTCCGTGGTTTCGGTGGAAAATACATCATAAGTGAACTTAGTAACGAACCCCTCAACTCAAAATTCCCAAACTCCAAAAATAACCAACCCAACCACATCGCCCCAGTCGGTAGGTTAGGTAAGCGGGTAAAGTTTTCCTCGCCCACCACCGCCGTCAGACCGCGTTGATAGGTGTCGATCTTATGATGATACCCGCCGGGGTGGTGGCTGGCTGGCGGGGGGGGGAGGGGAGACCCGGGGAAAGGGGGCGGGGCAAGAGGAGGAGAGGGTGAGAGGTCCCTCCATTTTCTAAAGGAAAGGGGTTTGAAAAGTCAAAGAGTTTTAAACCGTGATCCCGCGCCCCCACCAATGTAGCCAAGCCATTCCCTTTGAGACAAATTATCGCCGGCATTTGCTTTTACCGATTTAAAAATGTTAAGTTGAATTCCTTTCTCCGGCGCCCCCCCTGTACATTTACTTTCTAACCTCCTCTTGTCTTGTCTTCTCCTCTCGTCCAGTGTTGTCTATTTGTTACTCTCAGATTCTGCCCCTTCCAACTGGGGAGAGAGAGAAAGGGAGAGATCACAAAGACCGTGAGGAATTAGTAGACCCGAGAACTGCCCTGGAAATCAAACAACAAATTGCAAGTCTAAAATGAGTTACCTATAATAAATCTTTACTTGTAGATCTATTTTTACAAATTAGAACATGCGTGGCAATTCTTTGAGCCCACAAATGGAGGGAGAGGAGAGACCCACACAATTCACAGACACATGGAGATGGATCGATTGAGGATCCTTCAATTTATGATGCCTTTTAACATATATTATTCTTTGTATTTGTGTTGCAAAAAATTCCTTGCTGGGAAATCCCTCAATAAATGTTTCAAAATCTTAAGAGTGACGTGTTTTTAGGTTATCAGGTGACAGAGTTATGTCATTTTGACACTTCAAGGTTAAAACAGTTGGGCAAGCACTCATGCAGTGGTTTCTTTTGTCAATTGTTTGATATTGAAGGTTTGGGGGAAAAAAAATAGTACAATTAGTCTAATTTTCACTTTAAAAAAGGATTTTCCCCAAATTTATTAAGATATTAAAAAAATGATGGAATTTTTCTTTCTAAAAAACACTGCTCAATATGGTCAGAGCTTTTTTCTTTTTACCTTTCTTCCTCCAATTTTTTATTTACCAAAAGTGGTGTAGTTTTTTTTCCAATTAAAAAAATTTCTCAAAAGTTGTGAATCTTGGCTGAAAAAAATACTGTTTTTCAGTGAAAACACAAGTTTTGCAAGTTCTTTGAAAAAAAACATTTCTCAAAATAGCAAAAATGCACCCCAAAAAACAGAAAAAAGGTTACTAGGCCAGATACATTATCAGCAGTTAGTTTTAGACTCTCCTTGCCGTTTTTCAAGTCGGCAATTCAGCCCCAGGATTAAAATGAAAAGAAGGAAATTCTGATTTCTTTGGAGGAAAAATACAGGGAATTCCAGAGTGTTGGATTACCTTGCCGTAAATTTGCTGAAAAGCACAAATTATTAACTGCCTTTGGAAGGACACTTCTATATGCCTTTCTGGGTTTAAGGGGGATTATGTTCCAGATTAAAGAGGGCATTTCTTCTTGCCTTTCCCTTGGGAAGCTGGTATTCTTCCTTCTGATTGCTTATTATATTCACTGTTGCAAATTTTTAAGGGGGAACAGCAACCTGCCTCGCATGCACTTTCCAATGAGCTTATGACGAGCTCTGATCACAGCCAGCAAATAGAACCAGCCTGACTAGTTCCTGTTGCATGCCACATCATTATTCATGGTTTCAAGTTTCAACCATGGGCTCTCCAGATATGAAGAATTTTTCAGAAGCTTGGAGAACATGTTAGTTCAACTTATCCAGTGCTACCATGTGACGTCTGATAAATTCTTTCATTGCAGAGGACCGGTATTCTGTGGATAGATAGGAAATTTTATAACACCCTTCAACTCAGATGAACAGAAATATACTGACCTATCATCACACCCAGCATTGTTTTTCCCCGAAATTTCTCCAAAATGCAAAAAATAGAAGTCAGAAGGGAATATTTTGTCACACAAAATTTCTTTTCTGGAAAATTTGACTAACTTTCAATATATATATATATATATTGGAATATTTTTCACCACATTTGAACTCTGATTTTAGTTTGCTAGCATTTTGAAAACTAGTTTGTGAACTCTAGTTTGACTGGACCCCTAAACCTCATCCAAGAGCAGAGTGTGTGGTCAGGAATTGGAGTTAAAAACTCCTGTTGTGGTGGTTGTGCGTCCCCCAGAGAAGAGAGAAAATTTGCCCCAGTTCACCGGAAAAAAAAAGCACTGGTCGTGATGCAACATCACAAAATTGAAAAAACATGTCAGTGATCGCACCACCAATAGTTCAACCTCTTGAAGTCAGTTGTTTCTAAACCCATTTTTTGTGATGGAAGAGCATCTCCAGCTGTGCTCTAGGATGTGACCCCGCGAAAATATTTTTCACATCCAAGTTTAGTTATGTACTCTTTTGCAACCCCACCCATAAAACTGAAACTGGGACAGCAAATAGGTGAGGGACTACTAAAAGCAAACCACCTGGACCAATCATTATGATGGGCCAATCAGAAACACTGAGCAGGAGTTAGATCATATTTATTACACTCTTTTCTGCAGGTGCACAGCGCTGCTGTGCCCTTTACTAGCCACGGCGACGTGTACAGGTATGTGGAGCCAAAACCATTTTCTTGAGCTAAACCGGCATATATTGAATTTTCTTCATCCAATTTTACTGTGGAGGATCACATACCGAGCACAGTTTGAGATGCTTTAATAACTATGTGATTCAGTTGATTTACAAATATTAAACCCTGTTCCACAATTAGACTTGAGAGACAGTGATCCAATAAGTTATTTAACTAATTTACCTTATAATGCCAAAATTATCTAACTACCTTCAATAAAAATATATATCTAGACCACCAACTGTTTTTTTGCTGGCTATATATAGCCAAAAAGTTATATTAAAAATGTGAAGTGATATGATTGAGTGCTTTTTGAGATTTTGAATAGTCAGATTTCTGGGCATGGTTCAAGTACATAGCCAAAAGTATAGTAAGATGTTATATTATTTTTTAATTTCATGTTTAGCTTGTAATCAAATTCAGCTAAATCTTCCTATGGATCATCACCACTTTCGCTATGTCACAAAATTAACATATTTAGCTTACAATCAAATTCAGCCAAATCTTCCTGCGGATCAATTGCCACTTTGACTACATCGCAAAATCGACATGATTTTCGAATTTTGACCTGAAAAATATGATTTCAACCTATACGAAGGAATTTTCGTGGAAAAGATGTCTCAAATTCAAAAAGTTTTGAAAAGGTAAATTGTTTAAAATCAAATCACCACATTCTTTTGATAAGTTCCGATAGGTAGCCAAGAATATTGAAGGATTCTGTTTGTTTACCTCCTTTCATATCTAGTATGTAGCCAAATTTAGCTAAATTATTTTCTGGATGATCACCACTTTGACTACATCACAAAATAATTCAGTAGAAGAAACCTTGATTATATAGCCCACCAACTTATTCGAATTTCCAACAGATTGTACAATAGTGTACAATCACGTACAGTTAACAAGAGCTTTTGTGAAAGAGAAGCCTTGCCGATGTCTGACTTTGGGAACATACCTCCAAAGTTGACATTGTTCACTCAACCTGTGGATTGAAATTCTTTCTCTTTGGAAGGTAATCTCTTGAACAACAGAACAAATCTCAACGAGAAATAGATCCTGATGTATTCCAGTTCTTGACCAGAATAGAATAAAATCTGTTCAACAACCACACGAACCAACATACCCGGAAATCAGAATCCATCCCCATTGACTTCCAACCCCAACAACACCCCTGGCAAGCAGACAAAATTTTCCAAACCCGAAAAAGTCCATGTATCCGCCCAACCCTCAAGTTGTCGGGCAGTTGATCAAACATTAAAAGCAAGTCCATTGGTAAGCCAATGTCCAAATGGCCTCTCTTTGCAGACTCGGTATGGTACATCCGACAGTTCTTTTGTGCCCCTGCCAATATTAGCCCAGGCTAAATATAGTAGTGACAAACAGCTTTGGAAATTAAATGTGGGTCGGGAGGAGAGGGGGGGAAGGGCGGTTTTTTTCTTTTGAAGTGTGTTATGTGGAGAGTGGACTTTCACCCATTCACTTTCCACTTGGACAATGGACAGTCCACTTTCCATGTAAGCTTTCTTTTGGGGGGAGGGGGAGTGCAGGGGGTCTCCAAAAGGGTTAGTAGAAATATTTTGCTGTTTCTGATTGGTTAGTGATAATGATTTGCCCATGTGGTGGCATTTAAATAATCTCTCACCTAGGCCTTAAATTTGAAGCCTTCAATGTCACTCAGCCCTTCTAGTGAAGGGCAAAACATCCTGAGCCCTTATCCTTATATGTGAAAGGGACTTTGTAGTTGACAAGAATATGAGTAGATGTTCTTTGCACTGGATGAGTTTCATGTTCTAACATGCAAGATCAACGGTGGGGCCTGCCATCATTGCTAGTCTGAGAGCAAATATACATTGTATGGAAAGATGTGAAAGATCCTAAGGTCCTTGAAAATGTGCAATTATTAATAAACACCTTCTATGCTCCAAAGATATGTAACTTTTGGGAAATGGGTAGCTTTTTTATATGTATTTGTTTTTCAAAAGAGAAATAGATAAGAAGATAGGTAACTTTTGATGAGCCTTTAATGCTTAATAGCAAAAGTCCTTTTACAAACCAAGGCACTCATCCCCCCCTCCCCCAGAAAAACAAAAGTTCAAGCCAAAAGGTGGTTTTTCAAGCAAGTATGGCACTCTAGTTTTTGGAAAATGAACACAAACAGTGTGACACAAACAAGAATGTGACTCAAACGGGCGTGATTATAAAAGGGGTTTACTTTAATTGGCTTCACCCACTAACTAGCTAGAGGCCCAATGTATGCACCTAGTAACCCAAATCTATGTGGAATTTCCAATAAATAGACCATGTAAAAAGCTCTCCTCAAACCCTTAGATTGAAACCTCTCAAAAAAAATTCTGTAAAACATTTGAATATGCACTGGCCAAATCTGTTTGAAATCCTCTAGAAAATCATTTTCAGCTTATCAAGCATTTTGACAGTAATATATTTTCAAAAGAAGGTCATAAACCCAATATTATCCAGTTCTAGCTTTCCAAGAGAATCTCCAATCCCAGTTCCAACTTTTGAAATGTCTTGGGGGAGAACATTTGGTTCCAGTGCAAGGACTTGTTTTTAATTTGATATACCCCCTCAAGTGTAGTTCCAAACCCAGTGCTTCACATTTCCAAACTCCTAGTTCTCAATTTGCTTTTAAAAACAATGTTAATGTATAAGTGCCCCCAGTTTATAATGGGGGTATTGGCCCAGGTCAAAAATGGTGATGAACAGTTTTGGAAATAGAAATTTCATGCAGCCAATGGCAAGGCTCAGCATGCACTCAACATGCCTTGATTTTTTTTCTTTTAAGTTTTGGGTTTTGGGGGGGGTGGGGGGGAGGATTTTTTTTCATTTTTCCTTTGTTCTCAACATGTTCCCCTTCAAGTTCCCAATGGGTTCCCATTATAGTCTCAATATGTTCCTTAGGTTCCCTATGTGTTCCTCAAGGGTGTTCCCAACAGCACCTTGCTTTAATCCCATATGTTGCATACCTGAAACATGTTCCAAAAGTAACAATTACATGCCTAAGCCTAAATCCCCTTCCCCACTCCCAAAAAATTATCATTTAAACAAACTTGTATGATTCAAACCTTTTCACAAACTAACAATCGAAGGGAAAAAAAAAAAATCTTAGAAACTTCGATATGAAACACGTCTACAATTTGAGTCATGGTCTTGTTCTAGTCAGATGCATGTTCTCAAGTCCGTGTCTGCTGCCCTTTTTGTTTTCTTTTTTCCCAAACTTTAGAACCCATCTGGGGACACAGAAGCAGCCTACAACTCCATATTGGGAAGACATTGCACATAACATACTTCTTTGTTATCATTTATGATAGACGAATTAAAAGTCTTGAAATTGTGTCGGGCACTTTCAGGGTCAGTCCCTTGAGTGTGAAGATTGGCTATTTCTGGATGAAGGTCACACGGGCCCTTCATGCCTAAGGCCAGCACTCACCTTTTAATGTCCAAGCCAAACAGATTAAATAGTCCATGTTGAATGTGATGAAACACACACACAGACTCCAAGAAGGTCCCAAATAGGGGGCTGTGAGTCATGGATGGCGCTGTTCATACAGCCCAGCTGCAATATCAAAGCAAAAAAAGGTTTTTTTCAATTGCATTTCTTTTGGTGGTCTGGTCAAATAATAAAATAAGTATTCCCATCTGGAACCTGCTCACCTTCATCAGCAGCGTCACATTCCCGATATATTGAATTCTACGAACTTGCCTAATTAACTAACTTGTCCAAAGGGGTTCAGTAGCTGTCAATAGGGCCAACTCAAGGAAGAGTTTCAGGCCCAAAGTTTGGACATCAATGTCTCAGGGTTGAAATACTAACAAGCGTCACTAACAAGCGTGGTCTGGGCTTCCTGAAATACTAACAAGCGTCACTAACAAGCGTGGTCTGGGCTTCCT
>Ga0116230_10001634_pt1 | contig 21418 bp, 12 predicted proteins | sample S1TSphfallax_3_FD_88678 | JGI IMG/M metagenome (GOLD analysis project Ga0116230, IMG submission 88678) | Host-associated microbial communities from peat moss isolated from Minnesota, USA - S1T2_Fd - Sphagnum fallax MG | ecosystem: Host-associated > Plants > Peat moss > Unclassified | place... | reverse complement strand
GTCAAAGTGCCCGTGGCTTGTCCCAACACCCAAGGGTGTTCCCGAATGTGAACTAACCCTTTTGTGGTTGGTTTTGGATGCAGATTCAAGCTTGATAATCTAGTCCCTCTTCCTAGTCTAATCTTGGGACTTCTAGCACGCCCTTCTACCCCTTTCTAGTGTTAGAAGTCGGGAGCGCTTCCAAGTTCCATATTTTCGCAATTCAACACACTTGGACCCTCAAGTGGGTTCAACAAGGAACTTAGGAGTGCGTCAGTTAAGCTCAACAAGGAGTTGCAATTACATGGAGAGTTTTAGTGTATGTCGCAATGATAGTTCATAACTTCAAAAAATTTAGTATGCGTCGAATGGTGCGAACTAGGTAGTCTGCCATGTTATTAGGAGGTGATCGACGAATCGGACCGCGCAACTAACGATAATGTCTAATGCCAGGAATTGAAGACCATGCAAAGATGGAGGTGTTTTCAGTCTCATAACAATTTTCACAGATGGTTTCGAGTTCATCATTAGAACTGGGGTCGACTTGCAACAAAATCACTAGGGTGCGAGAGTTCGGGGAAATGCGGTAGTATCAAGCTTGAGGGGGATCGATTTTAAGATGAGCATGCACCTTTCATGATTTGGGTTTTTCATCATGAAGATGTTGTGTCAACGTTAAATCTAAAGATGACTCCGGGGTTGGCTCTTCATTCGCTTGTGCAACTTGAAGCTTGTAAAACATGGCCATACGTGACACCATAATTTCAAGGGAAAAAAGAAGAGATTTTCAACCAAATCGAATCAACAATGAATGTGCAGAAAACTTGTGACATCAAATGCGCGATCATAACTTATAGGCAAGGGAAAGCGAGGAAAGGCGTAAGTAACGGCCTAGAACCATGATAAAGTAGAAGGTTAAGATCAAAGAAAAAAGAAAAAAATGAAAGGTTTGAATAAAATTCATTGGGGGGAAAATGAGAAAGGCTAAAAGGGAACTTTCTCCTTCTCCTTCCATTCGCCTCCGAACATGAGAACCTTCTCCTTTTCTTTCCATTGACTTTTGAACATGGGGAGCTTCTCCTTCTCCTTCCATTGACCACCGAATAGGGATCCTCCTTTCTTTTTAAAAAAAAGGTGAAGTCAGGTAATTTTGGTTCTTTTAACATTATTTTCAACTCAAATATTAAGAGGTCTTGCTTCCACAACCTTCTTGGGTAGAAGGAGAATGGGTAGTCCTTGGTAGATGGGAGAAATAAGGAGAGTAAATCAGAGGGTGGTAGTAGTTTGGGAAGAATGGAAATAGGTAGGGATAATGTTGGGAACTTGAATTCCTAGAAAAACTTTACAAAACCCTCTTGGGTTTGGTAGCACAACTCCTTACTAGTTTTGTTACAAAACTTAGGATTTGGTAAAAAGGTGCACCTCGTAGTTAACTTTTTAAAAAACTAAAGCAAGCCGGATTTGGATAACATGTGTGTTGGAAATAATGTTTTAAATGACCAGTGGTTTGTAGCCAAGTTAAACTTCTTACCTTTGCCAAACCTTTTCGGGCTTAATAGCATAACTTACTATTAGCTTAGCTACAGAGCTTAAGATTTGGTAGAAAGTTGCGCCTTATAGTTAGCTTTCTAATGAGCTAAAACAAGCCGAATTTGAATAACATATGTGTCAAAAACAATAGTTCAAGTGACTAGTGGTCTGCAGCCAAGTTGAACTTGGTGTTGGACTTTTAACAATCAGTTTAAATGAATGACAATTTGACACAATATTCTAGGATTTGGCATGTTTGAGATTGGAAAAGGTGTCTATTAGTTCTAAATTGTAATTGTTGTAGGGGAGGGAAGCTACTTGATTTCAACTATAAACGCAATTTAACATTTAGAAATACATTTGTATTTTCCTTTCACTGGTAGCATATATATTTTCAAGTATAGTCACCGCATAGAACTGGAAATAGAGGGACAAAAAGTCGCCTCACAGTAAGCAAGACAATTTCAATTTGCTTCTTGGGCCATCCCATTGGCCTTTTGCAACTTCTTTCTTCATGGAACACTCCAACTCCAATTTAGCATTTAGTGTTGCAAAATCATGCTCTATGCTCACCTCCATCTCCTCTTTGTTTATGTGTGAGAACATACTATTCAACGACAACACATACAAATCTAAAACCATCACCACGCAAACCTTTGATTGATGTAAAAAAAAGCATGCTCATAATAGGGTAAGATTAATGAAAAACAAGCTGCCACTTTTAGATGAGAAGAAACTAATATTGTTGGATGACTAAAAAGCAACCAACAATGTTAAATGAATAAAAAACAAACATCCGAAAAGATGGGGATCAAAGTTGAAATCATCACAATTTTTTCCCCCAAAAGAACTAATTTTTTAAATATCAAATTTTTGTACTTCCAAACATACTTTTCCCAAATTAAATTTTTTTTCAGCAGGGCAGTGTTGAAGCTGCCCCGCGGGTATGGTATGCAAGACAAATAACAATAAGGCCATGAACATATAGTACAGTAGGGGTGTGACAGGTGACTTACAGATTTCCAAAGACCACCAGTTCAGACATTTCAGGGTTGAATGGCTTCTTTTTACTTGATAAGTTCCTGGGTGCATAAGTAGACATACACTTGAGAACATCAGTTTGTCTCTTCCAAATGGATAATTGGTTTACTAGATACCTGATACTTCTTACATCATATTCTGAAGACCAATCAATCTAAGCCTCCTCCTCTCACATCTGTTTTCACGGTCTTCAACCCCAACATTAATAAAAAGTATCTTGCCAGGAAGGAAGGAAGAATGTGAGTTTCTAATGATTTAGGCTTGAAGAAGACAAACAGACAACTGCATCCTGCCTGGTTCATGAACCAGTTGTTCAGTTCCAAAAGAGTTCAGATTTCAATCATTTGAGGCACATTAGCCTTGATTTAATTGAAATCATCTATTAAAGTTATCCATAAAGTCACCCTCTCTCTCACTCCCTACCCCCTCTTTTGGTGGTTTCCACAAAGTAAGGAAATTGTATTAAATCTTAGAATGAAATGCTGAAACTCAGCATTTAATGCACAAGGTTCGAGAGTAATTATAGTGGTTGTACAGGTAGGAGCAGTGAAAATATATGTGGCAGCAGTGGAGGCGCTCAGGAAAAAGGAAAGAGGGGATGAAACTCAGTTTATCACCAAAATTGGTGGAAAAACTAGTTTGGGTCCCAGTTTTTCCGTTTTGTAAACTTGCATTTGATGCCCTAGCCGAAACTCGCTGTTCTTGGCCCCTAATCGCCTGTCTTTACGGATAACTTTACTGAGTAACTAGACGTAGGTGCGTTTGGCAGGCTTGCGTTTATTACCAGATCCCAGTTACAAAGCAGGGGACTATTCATTCAATCAAGATATATTTTGTGTTGCCATTTTTTCTTCCTCCCCCACAAAATTTGGAAGGCTGTAATTTTTGGGGGTGGCTAATTCTCATTTATTTTGTGAAAAAATTCCTCACTTTTCTTAATATTAAAAAGAAATACACTTAGGGAACAAGGTTACCCTCACCTCTTTATTGACTCTGCCCAAAGGAAAGAGACTTGGGATAAGTGTAGGAGTTTGTTGTATTTTGGTTTCCTATTGGAGCCAATCTGTGAGTGATAGCTGGAAACCTATATGTACTCCATAACCTGCATTTTGTGTATAAAATTCATCTTGTATTCAAATCACCTAACCATGTTATACGGTTTCATGAATTCTTATGATTTTGTTTGAACTTGATGTAAACCCTTGTTTTAAACCTCGGAAGGGCAAAACCCAACCCATGTACTGAACAGCCATAATGTTGTGAATTTGGAAAACGTAACAGCCAAGTTAAGCATAGAAAAGATTGCCTATTATCTGGCTTATGTGAAGAAGCAACACCCACCAGTGCACCATCCACTGAAAACCTGCTGACTCAGTTGTGGATGAACCACAAGTCAATTACCATGGTTCCACCATGGTAACCTCTCTTACAGACCCCCTTACTTCCACCTCACACTACCTAGGTAACTAGCTATGTACATTATTGGTAAGTATCATAGATAAGTAGGTATGGAATGCAAAGTCCTTATGTAGTTAGGGGTGTAGGTGAGGAACCTGGTGGTGACAAGGTAGGTAAGTACATGTGCATGGCATTCCCACTAGTGGTGCCCATTGCTCGATATTTTGGGCTCTCTGTTGTTCCACACTACCATTGACAATCAAACTGAAATAGGGTTGGAATATTAATATACTATAATTTGTTTCTTAAATCTTACAATATCAAATTTTTTTTTTGACCACATAGATTTTTCATGAAATCATTTCCACTTTCATTAATTCTATAATATGAAAATTTCAATCTTCACCCCTTAAAAACATATAAAAAAGTTGTGTATCAATTACAGAAAGAAAGTCATGAAACCATATCAACCTCAAAGAGAAGATTTTAAGAAGATTATTTTTTTATTCAATGTGATGCAACCTAAATTGAAATCAAATATGTGATTTGAATCCTATGACATGAGAACAAAATTTCATAATCATATAGATTTTCCGTGAAATGGGTTTCCACTTCCATTAATTCCCACTAGTGGTCCCATTGCTTAGTAATGTTTTTGAAAGCCCTTGATCCTTCATTCCTCAATCCTTCATTCCTTTGCATATTGATTAATGTCTTTCTTGAAATTTTCCATCTTCCATGTCTTTGATTTCTATCATCAGTTTTGTTAGATATCAACTTTCTCAAAATATTAAGTTTTCCAAGCCTCCATTCATCCCATTATCCTTCCCGATTCTCAACATTTCCATACATTATCCAATGTTTATTTTTTTCAAATCGATTATTATATAAAACAAGACATTTGAAAATATAGCTAATATCTTCTTTATGAATAACTTTAGATTTTTATCAATGGTGAAAATGATCATATTCATAAATAGACAAGGTAGATAATAATTTGGTAGCAAAACGATATGCCGCGAACATGGCCAGTTATCCAGAAAATACAAAGAGTGGCACACCCTACCCCCCCCCCTGAAGGTCTTGAGGCATGGCTCTTGGATTGGCATTCATCCACTGACTTGAGTAATGGTCATCCCTGTGATGGAGCAGGAGCAAAGGCTAACTTTATGGCTCAGAAATGTTCCCCAGGGGACTGGTTTACAAAAACATTTGGAGTTCTTCCATGAAATCACCCAATCTTTAAAAAAATCTCACTTCATCCATGTTGTAGCATTGGAGTAGCACCAAATATACTTACTTGGTTGCCATGTTCCAAAATAACAAGATCCTTTTTATTTGTGCACCATCAGTAACTTGAGATTGTTAATCCCATTATATTCATCACAAATGAACCTATCTTTCTGGATTTTTCAACCCCTTGTCCTCCTTTGCACAGGGGTATTATTTGGTTGTGCTTTATATAACAACCATGTTTCATCTAGGTGCCCTCATAATAAAAAGAGCCAGTTAGTTCAAGGTCTGCATGTTTTTTAAGGATTGGGTGTTATCTCATTTGAATGTGATTGAACCATGTTTTCGCAAAGGTTCAAAACAAGATGATAATGCCCATTTCAAAAGACTTAATCCACATGTGCTGATCCATGAATTTTCAAAAAAATGTAATTATTTATGCTTAAGATTGATTATTTGTATAAATAGTAGTTACACATACAAAGTGAAATTGTGATTGGGTGGTACCACTAGGAACCACTTAAGGAATTTTTAAAAAAATGGTTAGGAAATATTTGGTAATTTAAAAATATATACTTTAAAAAATAAAATTGATAGGCATTGCAAACATATATTATTTAACAAGCCTTAGAACTAGCAATCAAAGTTGATTTTTTAAAAAATAAAATTTAATTCCTTATTTATGAAACTTTGATGAGTACTTTTTTGATGTTCAACCGTAATCCAAAATGTAATGTACACATTTTAACATTGTTAATGGATTTTTTTTTAGACATATGTCATGGGCATCTTTTTCAACAAGAAATTCAATTATACAAGGTTGTAAAGGATTCTTTTGTGGTTCCTATTTTCAATGTTTGTTCTTGACATTTTTCAAACTTTTTGATATAGGAAATGCATAAGAATATCAAAATATGTCCAAATTTTGACTAGAAAACTCATGATGTGCATAATGTAAGAATATTGAAAAAATAAATAAAATATTGTACCACAAAAACACATAAAGTTAAGGCAGTCCAAGAAAATGAGAATGTGGTGATCCTTGTGGTACCATCCAATCATATTTTCACTCATTAGGGTCCCCAAGACATTTAGTCATAAATATTGTTTTACAACATTTGATATATTTTTGGTCAAAATGCACTCTTCAACATTGGAATTAGTCTTGTGAATTTCAAGAACATTTGATTAGCTTGGAGCTTGGGTTAATCAATTTTATAAAAGAAGTGATAAATGATGGAGTTTCAAAATCTATGGATATATTTATAACAACTTGCCACTCATCATAGAGTATGAAAAAATAAAATTATATTTCAAAAATGGGGTTGTAGGTGATATTTTTGCATGAAATTTTGGGTGATGAATGATATAATTGATACGAACCAACAAATTCCATTAATATTGACAAGTTTTAAGAAAATTCTTACTACATTTCATTCACCAAACAATATTTTTTCTTACCCATAAGCCACAAATGTATTATGATTTTAATTTTCTTTTTATAAACCACCTTGAAATGAAAAAACACGTGTATGAATTTGGCGTTGTGTTTTTTTCCCATTTAACTTATGTTTATCAATGTGGCATGAAACCAAAAGCATAGACATCCTAGCATCACAAAACACCTCTAAATTATATGTGATAAATGATGTATACATTATAACACCATTTTAGATCTTGATTACTCAATAATTAATAAAGTGATTGTAAATCACTTTACTTTTTGATAATTTGATTGGGATGGAACCATTTTAAATGTTTGTAAGTAAAATTGTATCACTATAAGAAATCTTAGCCATTTTGACATATGTTTGTGATTATTGATGTAACTAATGTTCAAATCAATTAATTTTGCAATTGCAATTGTTATAATCCTACATTTCCCCTAGTCACAAACATTTCATGTGCAATTTATAGGTGCAAATGTGATTATTTGCTACGATTGTTATGCATTTTGGATGGAAAGGTGGATAAGAAATGAATTCATGTAAACTATTGTTGATCCCATCCAACGACAGATGATAAACAAATTGTTTTTACAATTAATATATGTGTGTAAACTGGATGTATGGAACCATTCATGTCAAGAATTAAATTTTTTAATGGTAAAGTATTCTTAAAAGGGTCTGAACCAATGTGTTTACTCTAGATAAAAAACAATAATTTATTTGAGGTATTTGGCCAAAGAATGTTTTTCATAAAAACAAAATTTTGAATGAAATATTTTGCAACTTATTATTAAATAAAAATTTCAATATATCACATTTTTTTGTTAATCATTTTTCAGTAAATATGAATTTTCAAAAGGGTACAAAATTTTTTAGATTCACCCAAATTTGTAATTGGGGTTTGTGGTTAAATTTTAGTTGCAGCAATAATTTGTGACTAAAATCTCCTTAGTCACCTAAAACAAGTTGCAAGTGATCATTAGTCGCAAATGACATGACATCATGATGGCATCATCACTGTATGAATGAATTTGAACATGTATGTATACGATCTCATCCACCATATATCTACCACAATTATACGAGCATTTGCGATTACCATGCAACTATTTTGTTAGCATTCAAAATGACACCACATGTTGATCCCTACATGTTACACAAGACAACTATTGAACTATAAGTTATTTTCAAATTTTCAAAATTAATAAATAAACTAGACTTAATCCAAGTCATTGGTTTTTAAATTTAGATTATTTCAATTGTATGGCCAAGAGTTCCCACATTTTAGGGTGATTTTCTAATGGGATAATGCCACATGGAACATTAATAATATTTGATTATTTTTAATAAAAATTACAGATATATTTCAAGCATCCAACAAATGATGTTTTTGATTTGCACATGTGGCACTTCATTTTGGTGGCATGTGGCAATTAGTGAATAGTGCAAATGATTTACCTACCTATATACTTAGTTTAAATACTTACCTACCTACCTACCTACCTATGCTAAATATTTATTTAAATAAGGAGGTAAGTAAGTAGGTAGGTTAGTTAGGATAGTGATAAGTTAGGGGGTAAAAATACATATGTATTGTTATTTAATTTTGGGTTAAATCTTTGCTGATTGGTTCATCTTATATGGCCCATGTTTTTTTAATATGAAAATGTAAAAGTAAACATCTTATTTATATAATTTTCAAAATGAGAATGCAAGAGATAACATATGGGGTAAATTTTGAAGTTGCAAATTAGTTTACCACTAGAAAGTTTAGTTGCAACCTACTTGCAAGAAAAAGGTTTATCCCATATCCTTCATTTTTATTTTTGCCTTTGCAAATCATGTAATTAACTATGTAAGTGAATAACTAATAGTTACCTAATTATTTAACTAACACATAGACTACGCAATTCATTAATTAACTAATAAAATAGTTAACTAATTAGTTAATTAAAAACCTAGATAGTTGACCTAGATGATTCTAACATTGTAAAAACTCTCATAGTGATTCTTTTGAAGCCTTTCTACTACGATTTAACATTATTGCATAGAATAACTTCCACACCTATTTGCACCTAAGTAACACACAATCTAGTATTGAAAACAACACATAAAAAATGAGGGTATATTTCTTGTTTTTTGCACAACTATAAAATATATAAATATTAGATCAACATAATAGTTTATTACCATTATTCTAACCTTTATTTAGGTTTGATCTGCACACACCCACATACATTGTAAAGTTATTGGAATATGTTACAATAGTTTAGTACCGCTATTTCAACCTTATTCACATATGATCTATTCTATCACACACACATTAGAGTAGTCTAGTAGCACTATTGTAATCCTTCAAACCTAAATACTACAAACATTATACCAAATCAACATACAAAAACAATATTATTTTCATGAACTTACACCAACAATAGAGCCACACCTCCACATGACTTGAAATCAACTCCTTAAATAGGTCTCACCTACTTCCTACCCAAGTGGCAACCACAACAAGTTTAAATCCACTAATTTTTCCTTTGAATTTTCTACCTTGTAGATTTTTTTTACCTACCTTTTATTTAACTAAGGAAGGTAGTTGAGCAAATCAACCAAGTTCTTACTTTTAAGCCACCTAATATTCTTATAGAACACTTCCTAAAGTTATGGAGGCTAAAAGTCAATTAAAACTCTTAAAGCAATGGAAATAGTATTTTCAATCACTCCCACCTATTTCTAGTAATTCTAAATCACCAAACTTTAACAAATAGTAAAAACCACAACTTCTAATCTAGTAATTATTCCTTTAACATAGGCTATGTAGGCCAGGTTAGGTAAATAGGTAGGTAAGTAATTAATCTAAATAGGTGACTAGCCTAGGTACATTATGTTACAAAAGTAGCTACATTAGGTAGGTAAATAGGGGGAAACTACAAAGAGCATAGAAAAACACTCACCAACCTAAACAACAAGCAAATACCCAAACATAAAAGTAAGGGATTACCCTAATAAACCCCCAAAGAGGGACTAACACCTAGCCAAGGGACTGAAGCCGAGGTAGATTAAGCTACAAAAGTAATTACACTATGTAGGTATTTAGGTGGGTAGGCTAGATTAATTAATAGCTCTAGGTGTAGTTAAGTAGACTAAGTAGGTAGGTACTTAAGTTAAGTGGATTGTTAGGCTTGGTAAACTAGGTAGAAATTAAGTAGGTTAAGTGGTATAGGTAGTTGGGCTACATAGGTACATAGGTTAGGTAGGTAGGCTAGGTTACATGTATACAATTAATTAATGTGTAAGTAGGCTAGGAAGGAAGGTAAGTAGGTTATGTAAGCTAAGTAAGTAAGCTAGAATTGGTAGCTTTAGGCTAGTTAAGCTAGGTTAAGTAAGCTAGTTTAGGTATTAACTAGGCTTTAGGTAGGCTAAGTTTGATGCATAGGTTAGTTAGGCTAGTTAAGTTAGGCTACTTAGGTAGGTTAGGAAAAAAAAAATCATAATAATAAGACAACACAAAGTATTGTTTATTGAAGCTATGGTGCAATAGTAAAGGACCCGTTGACCAAGGCCGAGGTCAAGGGTATAAATGTGGAAAGTTGGTATGGTAGATAGGGTATTTATATGCCAAGGCTAGTTCTAGGTTGCTAAGTAGGTAACTTCACATAGATTAAACCTAAGTTGCTAGCTAATCTACTTAATTTGGGGCTAGGTTTATGTTGTTAGCAAGGCTGGAAGTAGCCTTGGGTAAGGCCTAAGTTACCTAGCCCAAGCTACCTACCATAGTTTTTTCTTCACCTACAAAATAGGTATGCACATGTGTCTAGTCGTACATTGGACATGTGTCATCATATGAAAATGCACGCATTCATATGTTTGGTTATAGGTGACTCATAAAAATGATAAATAATGTAGTTACAATTGGGTTGTGACTAAACTTATGGCCATCCAAGATAATGGATGAAAAACCTTGGTCAAAGGTGAAAACACACTACACTATCCATAAAATGTTGTCACAAGGCCATTTTTGCAAGATTTTGAAATTTGTAATTGGTTATGTGATTAAATAGAAATGATTAAGTTTATAAAGAACTAAACATTACAATGTTATGTATATTATAATCACATTATATGAAGTTTTTGAACATGTAATGGATTTTTGGAAAAATACCCAAAATTTTTTAACAATCCACAATCAATGAATATGGACTTCATGCACCTTCATATAACGTTTTTTTATTGAATATAAGAAGTCTTCAATGAAAGCATTGATACTATATGAAAGAAATTTTGAAAGGAATTTGATGATCAAAAAAATTTATGTATTTTGAGTTATGGTTTTTCCCCTGTTAAGTCCTTTATTTAGTTAAAGTAATAATTAGAGGTTCATATTTCAAATTTAAGTTCTCCATAAGGTAAACGAAGGTGAATTTTTAATGATAACTTGCAAAATGACTTATGTGATTCAAAATATCATGCCTTCACACTACTTCCATAATGTTAATTTAGGCAATTACAGACTTCCATATGTGCTTAAAATTGTTACACTTTAATGTGCTTTCACCTTCAAATGACATGGAGCATGTGATTGGTTGGACCCATGTAAAATCTATTGCAATTAATGTCTAAGGTGATTGGACATTGCAATAATCACATGGTATTTACAATTTAAAACCAATCACAAATTTAGGTAGTAATATACAAATTTTTATACTGCATGTCGCCAAAAATACTATAAATATATTGTAATAATTATTAACACTATAATGTTTTTTGTTTAAAGTGAGTTGCAAACCTTAATAACCTGTTTTTTGGTGAACTAATGTAAAATTTTGCCTTGTGTTGGGGAGGCACAACCACCTTAATAGGAATTTTTAATTCCAATTTGTCACACATTATTATTAAATGAGGATTACTGACACATCCTTAAGCTCCTTGATGGACTCAACTGTGAGTCCAAAGGTGAAGACAACGGAAGGAGAAGGAGTTGGGGCATGTTCCTTGGCTTGTAACACTTTGGGGGTAGAGGGGTGTGCTGGAGCTTTGGGATGAGGATTAGGAAGATTGACAAGCAATTCAATTACTCACATGGACCTGCACCAACCAAACAACAATTTGGTTAGTGCATAGTTGGAAAACTTTTGGTGCATGGACAAACCATGGCAAACACAAATTCACAAGACTCACCACGACCCGGACTTGGGGGAAGCCACCACCTTCCCCCTTCTAGTATTCTCTATGCCTGGCCACGAGGCCAGCACCCAAATGTCATTTTGTCCCAGGACTCCCAAGTGGGAGTTTTGAAAATTTCAAAATTGGGACTCTTGCAACTTTGGAGTCCCATAACTTTGTGTGCAAACCTTTGATTGAAGTGAAATCTATAGCAAAGTTGTAGCCCTTGTTAAGAGCTTTTCAACGGTATGTGGCACGCCACTTGAATGCAAGGGAATAAGGGGGATTCTTGACTTTTAATGGTTGGAAGTCAAATTGGCAATTTGATTCCCAACCTTTCTTTTGGCCATAACTTGTGTTTTAAGTACCCAAATGGGTCATGTGAGCCCATTTTAGACATCTAAGTTCCAAAAGCTTTCCAATGATATAAGAGACTCTTCAATCCAATGGGTTTTGACTCCTATAATTGCTCTTTGAAAATTCAAGAATCCATCTGGACTCTAACTCCCAAAATGGGAGCTCACTTGGGAGTGTGAGGGTTCATTTTCTCACACTCTCCCACATTCCCGAGAACATGAAATGTGATTTCCGGGCTTCACTCTTGGCCCGCACCTTCACAAACCTTTGTCTTGGTCGTGAGCCCAAGGCAAAGGTTGTGACAATTAAGGTGCTAGTTTGCATTAGTCACATAAGAGTTTTCATTAAACTTTATTTTTTAGGGAAATTTTCAATTAATTTTCTACTATTTTGGTAATTTTTTCAAAACTTGTTGCCATTGATGTTAAAATATTTTGTGGGGTCATTACTATTCATGTTACATCACAAAAATAAGTAAAAAAATTGGACCTTAACGTGCTTTTAATTTACATTTCAACACAAAGTATACATTTCAAGGTTGCATATTCTCTTTTACATTATTTGAAAAATGTTTATCAATCCTATTTTGTGAACTATACAAACTATGGTTTCTGAGCCTAAAAGTCAATACACCTTATTTAGAACATATAAAACATGAATAAAAATAACTAAAGAAACTGATTTTATATCATGTATATAATGCATGCATCCCCTTCACACATAAAAATGAAAAACTTTTCTTGAACAAAACATGTCACATATGTAAAATACATAAATTTGGTTGTTAAAAATGTGTTTGAACCAAATGCATCTACATGTGTAATGAACAATAATTTCACCAACTCCAAGATCCTTTTTGTTTTTAAACTATCAACATGAAAACATCCTCAATTTTGAAAATGAATGGGCACATTTGATGAGCAAAAAGGAAGTTTGAATTAAAAAACACTAGTCATTAACATATTGCCCATCACTTTCTATTCATTTAATGACTAATGAAACATTTGGCAATCACAAAAAAAACATTGAGATTGAAATTCATTAACATGAAAACATTGCTATTTTTTTTTGAAAGAGAAACAAAATTAACTAGTGTTATGCTTGAACCAATGTTGTGTCTCCTTTTAAATTTGTCCAACCAACCTTGTGAGATCTTAAAGCTTTACTTATTTCTCAAGTTTGTTGGGATCATTTGCAAGTTGTATAAAAAGCGATTCATGAAAGATTATGACCTTTCTCATTAATAGATCTCATATGTCATTGCCCCATCCTAAATACGTACCTATTCAAAACATTGAAACAAAAAGAATCAATCAAAGAGATGGCTTGATTAGCATTGCATTTGAAAGCTACACATAATGCAAAGATGCAAATGGGGAAAAAATTAAATTGAAATAAAATTTGTCAAGCTAGCTTAAGATAATTAAGAATTTATCTTTTCCAAACATTTCACATTTGAAGTTTCAAATATTTGTTAAAAGTTTGTGTTCGCCTAGTACTCTTACAAACAGTTATATATTATGCACAACAAACACCCATAATTTCATCACATCAAAAATTGGAATATAAAAAATGTGCCTACTTAAACCATGTTAATAGTAGTGTTTCAAACTTTGAGAATTGTGCTTTCATGGCTCTTTTCACTTCTTTGTAGCCGCACTTGTTACCTGTAACAATTTTTTCAAAACCCTTGATGATTTGAGGAATAATATTTCTTTTCAATTGGTTACAAAATCTTTGATTAAAGTCATCAGCAATACTTTGTGGGGTTCATGAAGGATGTGCCTTATGGAAGGAGAGTGCCAACAACTACGAGCATTAGTACAAGAAATAGATCCAAGAACAATATGTACCATAGAGAACTAGTGAAGTTCACAAGGACTTTGGAACCCTAAAACAACTCTTGTTATTCTTTGGTGTTTTGTCAATTTTCTTAAAAGTTAAAGTTCTCATAAGGCTCCCACTTACAAATGGCTGAATTATGGTGTGGGTCCCATCATTTTTAAGCATCTATTGTCTCTACAATATCACAAATTCAGGTTTTTGATTATTTTATTATTGGGTGTCACAGTCATATTATGGTGGACAATGCACAATTTCGTCACATAATCAAGGTTGTCATATAATAGAATGTCATAATAGCGAGGTGAGATTTAGCACGGGAATGGCCCACAAGGGACCTCAACAAAGAGTCAACAAAAGCTACCCACTTTGGGCTAATACTACTCAACTTGAGGATGTTTCCTATTGCAAATTTGACAAACCTTGTGCCCCAACTATTATCAAAATCCCTAAATGTGATCTCCTCTTTAGTACAACCTTGTTGAATTGATCTAATCACTACTCTATTCCAAGCTAATGTGGCATATTAGTCAATAGGTGAGACCAAACTATCTCTTTAACCTTTTCCTTTGACCATATGACTTGATTGAAAACCTTGTCAATCCAAATAATCTTTAGTGCCAAGTCTTGGCACACAATGCCAAATCGTTGAATACCTCCTAATAGGCCTGTAAATGTTCTTGCCAACCAAACATTGCTCCCATGTAACTTCCTTCCATGGGCCATTCTAGAAAAGGCCGGGTTCCAAGCCTGGACATCATGTTACTCACCAAAGGGCCATAACCATACTCTTTGCATTCGAAAAACCTAGAAGTCAAATGGAAGAATCACACAACCAGGAAATCGTGCACTCTATCTGATGACTCTGGGCAGTTCTCAGAAGGCGGGTGCTTTTACTGGAAGCCTCAAAATAAACGGATACCTTTTGAAGAATTAATATGTTATATTAAAATCAAAGTCTGAGATGTGTATCTGATATTCTTACAGCAAGAATCCACCTTTTAAAAAAACAATACATTTGCATCAGATCTGAATAATTCCTTCTTTTGCACCTTATGCTGTAGTGAAGGTAACTAGGACTGTTTGCCTTTACAATACTCATCCCCACTTTCTGCATGATTCTAGGTCCTGCCATAGTTTGCTTTTGCAAGGTTCTAATCCATCCTTGAGTCTGGTTAATTTAGTGAATTACATATACACAGTATATATATATATATATATATTCCTTTTTGTTGTCTTGTTTTTGGTCTTATTGGTTAAAGCCTTTCCACCTTTCTGCTTGTTCAGTTTTCTTGAACATGAATTTACACACCAAATAGACGGAGCCAAAAAAAATCAGACCTTTCCTGCACAAGTTCTCAAACCAAATCTTCATAAGATGTGATGAGCGAAGACAAACATTTTATTAGTGGTGCTAGGAACAAGAATAGATCTTGAGTAGGCGATTTTGTCAGCAGGTTTTCAGTACCCAATCCTGTATGAAGAATAAGAGGATTGAATGAGAAATGGTACAATTGTCAACAAAAAAATTATACATATATCCATTGTGTAGGTTAACCTGGCATAATTATGAGGCCTGCCACTCATGTTTAGCTACTAGGTACTACAACTGCCAAAATCATCAAAGGGGACTTTCCAAATAATTCTTCACAACCACTAATTATTATAGCTGCAGACCACAAGGATCAAGTTTCTTTTTTGTAGTAAAAACAAATTGGTAAAGTGAAAGGGATTTCAAATAACTCTTCATGGACAACAGACCCAAGAAGATGAATGCACTCTTTGGCTCATTGCATACAAACACTCCCTAATACGGTAGCACATGGCAACTTACAAGTTACAACTCGGATGTTCTTTTCCCGCACATGTCCAATGCAAAGTAGCCACAGCTCTCTGTTTTACTCCACCACAATAATAGGCCAAGCCCATAAATATCTAGCAGGCTTTGAGTCTCACTACAAGCTTCATTTTACCTATTGGGCATATTGTTAAGTAGAAGGTTCAAATCTCACTGGGAAGGGTTTTTATTGTAGTGGACTTTCTTTGGTCCAGAAATGCCTCTACATTTATCATGTTGACCTTAATAATTGGAGCCACATTAGGTTAAATAAAAATGAAAAGCCAGCCACAAGAACACAGGATGACTCTTTCTGTCCCAACAAATGTTGTGGTTAACCTTCCTTTTAGGGTTATCCCCTTTCAGTAGTTTTGCCCCCTCCTATACTCACTTAATCAGGGTCTCTGGGTGCAAATTTACTCTGCCTCATGTTAAATATAGCCCCACTAAGAGGCCCCCCTTTGAGGGCCAGGGTGAACCAGCACCTAACTTACATTTGTACCTTCACCTTCTGCAGGTGAGTCCTCTTAGTGGCTCCATTAAACCTAAGAAATGTTAAATGTGGGCTTGGAGACCATGAGATTTTTTTGTGATGAATTTACACCATTTTGTGAAAAAAAATTCTGTTTTTTGAATTTTTTTTTTCAAAAATCACCACAATTGCCTGCAACATGAAGGGGCACTCAAGATTTTTGTACTTTCATATTTTGAATATTGCCAAGTTTGGCTAACTATTCTTGTGATGATTGTCTCTTGAGAAACATCATGAAATTGAAAAACAATAAATTAGAATGGGGAGTCACTAACAAGTTTAGAATTGCCTACCCCTTGATAAAATTTTCTTTTTGACAGTTTTCCTTAGTTAATAACTGCTTCGGTTAACTGGCACCTGCACTGGTACCATGGCCAAAACCCAAAAATCTATTTAAACTCCTCCTAAATATTATATATATTCCATGCATAGACTAAATCAGAGTCTCAGAGTCCAAATCTACCATTTATAGGGTTTTAATATGGCCACTAAAAGGCCTCCCTCAAGAAGGTGAAGGTACTGGTGTAGGAGCCATTCACCTAATGTTTGATGCAGCAACGCATAGGAAAAAAGAATGCAGACAGTAAGTTACATAGGTTGATTAAAACTTGGGTAGCTGCAACAAACTAATCCCAGCAAAGCGCGCCAAATTATAGGGAGGAAGCTGGAGACTGACGGTAGAGAGTTAGAACTAGAACCCACTTCCTCAAGAATCGCTTTAATGGCTGCTTCATTAGTCTGCATTTATGAAGCCAATCATCACTATTTTGGGTCTAGCTAAATCTGTCCGAATCTGTTGGGCCCCAGAAGAGTTCATGCTCTAGATGTGTGTTTTTGGCTTATAATGGGCTGGACCACACGGACTAGTAAAACCATTTTGGCGGCAGTCATGTGTTAGGATCAATCGTCATGGCTTTTAGTGGCTGCCATGATTTGCTGGTTGTCTGGCCGCACTCTCTCTATTCTTCTCTCCCCTAAGTCCTAACTTCAACTCGCCTTCTTCTCAAACAATTTCCCTACATATATCATATCCTTAAATGCCTCACCTCAATACCAGGGTGAACCAGCACCTACATTGGTACCACAGTAAGAATCAGGAAATTTTTGAGGTTGCATCTAACCATGATCAATATCCCATTCTAAGACTAAATCAAGGTCACTGAGTCCACATTTAAACATTTACTGAGTTGAACAGGGCAGCTAAAAGACCTGACTCAAGAGGGTGAAGGTACACTGTTCATCGTGCCTTTGCATTTTGAAAATCACGTTAAGAAAAGACATGATCAAATAATCTGAAACCCATCCAAAGGTAGATGAATTAAATATTGCTTGTCCGAAAGATAAATGAAAAAATAAAGTACTCATTCATGGGTTTCATATCATTATTTCCTACATAATAAGCGGTTTGGATGAACCAGCATCTACCATGGTATAATCTAAACCATGGATGATCCCACCATCATACAAACAGCAAAGGTTTTTGGATTGCTTCCGCACATTATACTGTCCCTACTATAAATTTAGTCTCTGAATCCAGATTTTACGTGGTTAAAATTTAAAACTATCTTGAAAGAGGTCTCATTCAAGAAGGTGAAGGTCCAGTGTAGGTGCTGGCTCACCCTGGCACATGACAAGCAATTTACCTTCAAACTCCAGATCAATGCTAAAAAGGCCCTGGACTTTTGCAACTCAAAATTTGCATTCAGTGAGAGAAGTTAGCCTTCAGGAGAAAGGGGCAGTTCATGGCTTGCCGAATCATTGACCTGGAATTTTATCCAAGAGGGCTTGGTTTATCAAGCTCCCTCCTCCCTAGCCACTGCAGATGAATATTACTTTGGTTGCACTGATGTGTGGATCATTGTGCAAGATCAATGCAATAGATATTTGATTGTGAGCTGTTTTCCAAGAATCGAAGAATTTGTGAGATAGACAGATACCAGCCTTCCATTGACTCCTTCCGTTACATGGGAGATGATGGTTTTTCAATCTTGTCTTTCTTTTCACTTAACCCCTAATTGTCAGGACCGAGTGAATTCACAATGAAATGCAGCCCATATTGGGTGTGTCTGACCTTTAGGGGTTAAATTGTGCATTTTTATTTTGTCATGAATTTCTCAATATTTTTTTTGTTTGACATTAGGAATAAATTTGTGGGATTGAAGCAATAAAATGAGGAGTTGGTGATATTGAAAATGAAAATTTAGTTGCTTTGATTTTGTTTAATAATTTTCAAGTTTAATCTTCCTTTTTTTGGGGGGTTCAAAGTCAGTGAATTATTTTCTTCAAGTCGGTTTAAAATTCTAGAATGTCAAAGGACAGGTTGAAATTGAAATATCCTGTCAAAGATCAGTAGAACAAATATTGTTATCAGTAGTCAAAAGTCAAAAGATCAGTAGACAAAAATATTTTGGTATTTTGGATCTTGATATTCCGAATGTGTTCTCCACAATTGATCCCTTAACCTTTGCCCAAAATTGAATTTCTGTAACCAATACAGGTGGGCTAAAGGGAAGCACTTCTATAATACTATTTTGGGATTGCAAACTTCCATTTGGCAAGTATCCAAAGTTTCAGATTTTTTTGGGTCACGGGCCAATATTAATCAAAGTGGTTCACTATATGAAAAAGAAGAAGAAACTTTGGGATGCACCTCACAACTAATTAATAGAACTAACACTTGGGCTTCATATTGTTATGCACTACTAATGACAATCAGTTGATTAATTGATGAAAAGAAAGAATCAATTTTGTGAAAAAGTTTCAATGAACAAAAATATTCAGTGACATTGCATGCAACTTGAATTAAATTGCATTGAGGTCAGATTTAATTGAATAAAATTTAAATTCAAATTCATAAATTCAATACAAAGAGATTGCATGAAATTTGAATTCAATTGAGAAATGAAATGCAAATTGACAGAGAAGATATTGAAAATCTACTTGTGAATAGGTGTTGTAAAAACAAAATAAAAAACATAAATTCAGAAAAACACCTTTCATGTTTCTTTACTGGAGACTGGATTAAACAAATTCTATTTTGGAACCATCTGATTGACAACAATGACTTATGAAACCTAAAGTTGTCTTACCTAAACAAGGTCACTAGAATTAAATATTCATATATCTCTAATTGCTTAACCTCAAAGACATCATTGTACACCATGTAAATGTGAACCAACCAAAGCTTTACTCCAAAGGAAATTAATATAATTTAAGAAGAAGAAAAAATGGAAAGATAAAAAGATAAAAGTCATAATCCATCTATTAGGGCAAAAATATCCTTGGGTGGCACCAGTAGGAATCACCTTGCTAAAAACATAAGAAAGTTAGACACAATTCAAAGAATAAAATTTCATCTATTTATACATTTGTTTATTTGATTGGATTAGGTGGGCTATGTTTTTCCCACCTATGCACTTATGAAATTTAATGAGCATTCAAAAATCTATAATATGAATTAACATTTTGAAATCCTAAATCATTTCTGATTTAATTTTGAACTTTCAAAAAATAAATGTCCTCACACTTACACATTAGATATTTTATCTTGTTTATTTAATATATGCACAAAGGAATGATCCAAACTAGTCATTAAAATAACAAAAGATGAAAATAATTATCATTTGTTTTCTTAACATCAATGCCCCTTTAGAATTTCATGATTTTGATTTTAAAACTTCATAATTAAATGAAAATTGATTCAATCAATTATTTATAAAAGACATAAAATAGGTTGGCATTTGAAATATTCTTTAAAATAACATTCAAAAAAAATTCTCAAAAAATAAATTCAAAAAAATCAGATATTAAATTTTTGATGAAATTTCTATTTCGAACTTAAGCTAAAGGAGTAGTTTTGGCCCAAGTTCAAAATTAATTAAAATATGTGCTTTGTGGAGGCCATGCACTTTACTTGCAACATAAGGTGGACCTATAATCCCCTCCAGTTTTGGGGTGGGGGAATGGTGGGGAGAAATCCAGCCTCTCCTCCCCAGTTGTTCCACCTGGGACTTATTGGAGTTGAACTTGGGATTTTGTGACCCAGCACCCACAATGTACCATCCATTTGGAAACTTGTTATGCCTTAGTTGTGGATGAATCAGAAATGTAATCTGTCCGGTGTAATTTGAACCCTCCTCATTCCACCTTGCCTTACCTAGCTAACTACAGGTGTGAGTGGGTATGTAACATATATAAAAGTAAGTAGACAAAGGCCAGTGGTGACCACTAGTTGGTGTCAACTAGGTCTAAATATATGATGAATGGTTAGTACATACCTAACCACCTTGATTAGCTATGTGAAGACTTGAATGTAACATAAAATGTTTCCTGGTATGTGCTTCATCAAGTTTGCCCATTGTTCCACATAGGTGTACACATTGGAGTCAAGTAGCTCACTTGCAAGGTCCTCATAATTAGCAGTGTTTTCAGTTTTCTGATGTAGCATTGTTAATTTAGCACTCATCTCAAACAAGATTTAAGCATCAATTGACCAAAAATATTAGTAGCAGTGTTTTTTGTTTTCAGTTTTCTGATGTAACATTGTTAACTTAGCAATCATCTCAAACAAGATTTAGCATCAATTGACCAAAAATGTTTAGAGAAATGTTCAAACAGTAAAAAATTACCAGTGTGAAAAATGTGATCAAAATTATTCACTTATTTTCACCAGCATTTTTACAGTTTAAATTTTTTTCTATGATATCCTTTTGCAGTTTTCCTTATTTTTTATAATATTTTTTTCCAAATTTTCAAGAAAAAAAATTCAGGGGGAAATTTTTAATATAATTGTTGGGACAGTTTTTTCTCCTTTCCTACAGTTTTCACAGTTTCCTACAAACTTTTTGCCAATTGATCCTACTAAATCTTTGTTTCAGATGATCACGAGCAATGCTATATCAGAAAACTGGAAATAACCAAACCAAACCAAACCAAACCCACCCACCCTGAGTGGTTCCCATAACCAAGTCAGCTACTATACATACTAGTGACTGCTAGTTGGCAGCAGAACAAACAAGTTATTTGTAGGGGCAGAAGAAGAATTTGATGCAGTAGTAG
>Ga0116230_10001633_pt1 | contig 21423 bp, 14 predicted proteins | sample S1TSphfallax_3_FD_88678 | JGI IMG/M metagenome (GOLD analysis project Ga0116230, IMG submission 88678) | Host-associated microbial communities from peat moss isolated from Minnesota, USA - S1T2_Fd - Sphagnum fallax MG | ecosystem: Host-associated > Plants > Peat moss > Unclassified | place... | reverse complement strand
TATGTACTTGTAATGGACTTTTGGGATGATAATACTACGTTTGTCACGTAGAAAAAATGAAAATTGTGGATTCAAAAAATATGGCAAAGTAGTGTCAAAATGTTTTTTTTAAAAAAAACATCACATGAAGAATTTATTAGTGAAGTGCATTGAGACTTTCCTAATATATATGTATATATTCTAAAAGTTTTAAATTATATGATTGTTGTAAATTTTTATTCTCGAGAGTCCATTTCACATTAAAAATTTTAATCTTTTGCATGGATTTTTTGATTAATCACATGTTTAGGGATATTCATAAGTTGGTTTATTAATATTTACATAGGGGATAATTATAGGATTTATGGTTTGATAATTGTTAAAACTATAAAAAAAACCATTATTGTTAGATTATGGGCTCTCAAACGTTACTTTTGAGCCACACCTAACCATGCTTTTTCCCTTCTAGTTTTAATTTTTTTCCTTTGTTTGATAGAACCTCCAACGTATTTGTAAAAACCAATCTTTACTTTTATAAAACTTTTTATTTTAAAGATTTCCTTCAAATTTTGGAATTTGGTTTAATTTAAAATTGGGTTTAGGTCCATTGACCTTGCACACAATTTTAAAAACTAAAACATTTGGGTAATGTTACTTTTGTCCAATAGGAGCATAGAACCCAAGTAGAAAGATTATGTACTATTCATTGATTATAACCAATTGAAAATTATTAATTTTGCCTTCAAAAAGTGTGGTTTGATTTTTCCCTTTCAAGAAAACCCTATACTTTTATAATTGAAGAACATTGACTTGCTTAAAATGGGATGTTTCCAATTTCAATGAGAAGGTTATAAGGTTTTGATCCCATTCCGGTTTGAACCTTAGGTCTAGGTACCTTACAAATTGACCTAAAACCAAGTATAAAACTTGCCAACATTGGTTTGGATTCAAGGTGTCTTCATTTGGGGATCTCTTGAGTTGCTTAAAGTGATTTGAAAGGGATTGTGAAGAATGATAAGTATGGTGAAAGAAGGCTAGGTGGGTGATGAATAAGGTGATGGAGGTGATGGGGATTATAGGCTAGATGTTGGGTAGGATGCTACGGATGGGTAGGAACTAGGAACATGGGCAAAAGGAATGATTAGAGGGATGAAAAAGATGACAAATAATGGTAATCAACCCCCCAAAAAAGTTATGATGAAAAAATTAAGACAACAATGGGCATGATGATAGGGGAATAGATCAAGATGTCATAGACATTGGAAAGCATAATAAACTTATGCTTAAAATTGTGATTTGTTTGGATGGGTGTTTATATTTCTTTTTGGCCTCATGTCTAGTTATTTTTTGTCATCCTTATAATTGATAGGTTGAAGGTGAAATAAAGAATGAATGAAAAAAAGATCATGGCCTAAACCCAAGTTAGAGTCCACTTCTCCATCATTGACAGAGAAAATTTTCATTTTCCATCATTTTCCTACTTTCACTTTGAACACCATTGCATGAACATTAATAGAAGTCTTTTTTCCATTTATCTCTTGCTCCCATTTTTTTGCATTTCATGAAAACAAATAATTAAAATTTTAAGAAATAAGAAACCAACATTTTTTTTATAGATTTCCTCCATGCTCGTACTTTCATTTTTTTCATCATAATTTCCAAGAAATAAAAAAAACTAACAAATCACAAATTTTGTCCATTTCTTTCCTATTCCTATTTTTCTCAATCACAATTCAAAACAAAACACACACAAACACACACACATAAATACACATTTGATGAAATGCTCAATCTTTTTTGTAAGTTTTTCGATCTTTCATGCGTGACAAAATGCTCAAACATTCTCATATTCCCATTCGATGAAATGCTCAAATTATTTTTAAAACTTATCTTAAGCCTTTGAAAGTCTAATTCTTGTAAAACAATTTCCACAAAAAGTTCATTGTCCATTGCTATCATCCCAAAATGCTCCCACATAAAAAAACTTTACCCTACAAAATCAAAGTTGTTCCCTCTTCACAAAATTGCTCCCTTTTCAGTCATTTATTGTTCACTCTTTGTGCAACACTTCAACCTTTCTTCCAAAAAGTAGATATACAAAAACAATTGCTCCAATGCCAAACCCTATTTTGCAAGATACTCAAAATGAAATTTGTTTGAACTTAGTTTTATTTCCTTTGTAAACCTTTAGTCATGCATTTTGGCATTTCACCTTGTTTTGATTAAACTGACCCATTTTGCAATAGGTTGTGATCTTTTACATATAATTTTAATGTATATGATGAATTCAAAAAAATAAAATAAAAAGGAAAACATCATCAGAGGGGTTGGGACCAATGCTTGTGGTTTTGAATTTATAAATTTATGAATAATAATAATTTATAGTTCTAGGTTTTTGAAAAAACTCAAAGAATTAGCACGTTTCCATATCCTTTTAATTAACATATATATCAAAAACATATTATACAAGCATATAATTGGTTAAAATCGATTCTTTGATTCTTGAGAACCATTAATTGAAGGCCATAATTAGTGTTGGGTGGTTATTTGATTTTATTATAACCTTTGGTTTGGGTTTTAAAAAAATTCAAAATCAAATAACTACTACTTTACATTTCTAACATTTCAAAATAAAATAATTGCTAGACTATGTTTTATAAAATTTCAAAAAATTGAACAATTTGCTAAAAGATCTCACAATGTCAAAATGTGTTTTTCAAGACTTGGACATTTACAACTAATGTCCTAATCCAGTCATGTAGTCATATTTCCTTAATCATATATTTTTATTCAAATTTGTGATTACATTGCAATTGCATAGATTAGGATTATTTTGTGACGACATGACTAGCTTACATACATTAATAACCTACCTATGTTAGTAGTTTAACTGAGTGCTAACTACCTACTAGCCATTTACAAGCTACCTTTAAAGTAATTAGTACTTGTGGGCTACTACTACCTATTATAGGTAGTACATACCTACCTAATTACCTATTATGTAAGTTTACTATTAGGTACCTACCTACCTACCTACTAGATTGGTATTACATATGTACGTATTATTAATTAGGAACCTACCTACCTACCTATCTACCTATTAGGTAGGTCATACATACCTACCTAACTACCTACCTATTTACTTACCTACCTATTACCTATTTACTATTACCTCTAAGTACTACTTACCTATTATCTACCAAGCTACATACCTACTAGGTTATTATGTAGGTTCTAAGTTGTTAGGTAAATATTTTTAGGTACCTAACTTATCAAGTAGGTTAGAAAGAAATGTTTATAAAAATATGGTGACAATTTTTGTCATGTAAAAATCATGTGGTTCAATGGGTGATTGGGGGTTAAAGACTTCTTCCTTCATTGTGGAGGTGATGGGTTCAAGTCTTCATAGTTGTAACTTAGTGAACAAACCTAACTAGCTTAGCTTGTTAGCTAAGTTAGCCTACATTCCTAGGTAGGCTAGGGCTTACATTCTTAAGATATAGGCTAGGTTTTTAGCCTTTATTACATGCCACGTGTTTACATGGCATGGGTGGAAAACATATATTTCATACTTAATGAATTATATTCAATGACCATAATTTATGGATTTCATCAAACACTGATAACCTCCATGACTTTATAGTTGCAAAAGTCATAATTGTAAATTGTTTTGCAATTGAGCCACACCAGCGATTAGGTGTCCTAAATGATGTGTTTTATTTGACTACATAATCATGTAGTCATAGATGTCTTCCATGACTAACAATTTAGTCATAAATCAAGTTGCAAAAAACAACTTTTTTTGTAGTGTTTAGAGAAGAATCAATAGTTCAATTGCTAATATTTTGTTTTAAAAAACTATGGTTTCAATTGGGTCAAAACCAATTTTTCGATTTTTCAGAAATGCCATTCAATCATTATGAAGAAATATAGAACAATTCATTAAATATTTCATTCATTTTGTACTAAGAAAAAAAAAAATTTCATTATATAAATTTTTTGTAAATTTTGAAACTATGAACAACAAGTTAACATTCTAGTGAACTAGGAAGTAGAATCTAGACTAGTAAATTATTGATGAAGTCATAGAGGTACATGGTTTGTACACATGGACATTGCTTACATATGGAATGTTTTTCATTTTCATTTTATTATCAAATTTAATTTTTTTTCATAATAATATGCCAATAATATTAAAATTCAAAATTTTTATTTAAAAAAATGTCAATTCAATCATGTAATCAATAATACATTTGAATAGCTACTAATTACCTTTAAAACACATTGGTTGCCATATTTCTAAAAAATATGTATGCCACTTCCATACAAATGGTATATATTTATGGGGGAGAATGTTCAAAATACCATGTATAATAGGCCAACAATTTAACATATCATGTTTATTTTGAATTCATTCAGAAATTCAAACTTTGGCATGCTTTCTCTCTTAAAATTTAAAATTTAATTCATAAACATAAATGTAATTTGTAGGTTTTCAAACCATTCTAAAATTACTTACTATTCATTCATGAATTGTTTTTGCTTCAATTGATGTACAATCTTTTAACTTAGGTAATTCAATTTAATGTGGGTTGAAAGGCTTCTTAGGAACTTTGGCAAGGATTATTTTGTTTGCAAAATCTATTCATTAATTAAAATTTATGATTAAAATAATATAATTCCTCACCTTTTAAACCATTTATTGCAACTAATTAATGAAACAAGATGAATAAAAAATGCCATTTGCATATTTAAACATCATAAATTCTTATTTGTTTCCAAATTTAACATAAAGTAAAATTATTTTTTCATTGATTGCATGTAGTGGGATGTGTGTGCATGTATTGTTATAACTTATGAACATGTGAAATCTTATATAGTCATTTTTGGTGAAATAAAATGGTGAAATGCACTTAAATGTTTGTTTCAATGAAAGTTCCATTACTTGACCCTTATTTACTTGTTCAATCATTGAAAAAAACCAACTACAACACACTTGTTAGAATTATCTTTTTGATTATTTTGAACAGATCATTGGTCAAGGGTCCATATGAGTGTTGGCTAGTTATTGATTTTTGATCCAACAATAAAAGTTAGAATTTTCTTTTAAAAGATTGGTGACAAAACCTCCATAAGACACTGATTTTTCACCCATTTTGAAATAGTTTTGTAAACTGGTTAAATTTACCCTAAGAAAAAAATACTGCCTTTGTGGTCAACATAAGTTTATCTGCTAATTTTCAATTTAGTCATTTGTTGTGACAATTCATGATTCATGGGAACATCAAAGATTCAAAGTGGACAATGCAAGAAGTCTTATACAAATCAGGAACAGATTTGGGAACTCTAGAATAAGAACTTGTTCTTAAGCAAGACTCACACCTGATGTTAGGTTATTTCTGTTAAAATAGGCTATCATTAACATAGCCATTACACTTTTTATATTTTAGCACATAGTGTTAGTAATGATGAAACTTTAGTGATCAAGAAGATTTGTGCATTGACACTTAAGAGCATTGCTCTGTGTCACATCCTATTTTACTACCCTAACATCATAGAACATTCACCCCAGAGGTACCCTAAAGGTCAGTAACAGTGTTGTCTTTTCTTTCACTCTATATGGAGAGTAATGGGGAAGGAGGTAGGACCTAAACCTGCTCCATCTTGTATGTGCTAGTTAACATTGAGTTAAATGATCATTTTTGGCGTGCTTACCTAACATTGAAAAAAATGTATAAAATATAGGTTATAGGCTAGATTGAATGTTAGTTACCATCAACATTCACATCAAACAAACACCACTTGCTACCTAGGATGCCACATCATTTACTATGCTAGCTAACAATTCACATGTGAATGCACCTAAAAATCAAGAAAACTTAACACTGACTTTCTATTGATATAACACCAACACCAGGTGTGAATCATGCTGTAGAAACCCACTTGCAACCTGCCAGGGGAAGGTGAGAAGGTGTCGTTACATATTCCCTTTATTCCCATCTAACGTTGGTGGTGGGGTATCCCATATCTGATTTCCTAGAAAAGGAAAAAAAAGGAAAACTTCAGTCCCCACGCTAGCAAGCATGCACTCTTTGTGAACTCATGCTTGCATCATCCAAGTTTTTTCCTTGGACGAGCTTGTAACTTGTAAGTGCTTTGCTAGGGTGCCTAGGATCATTACCCTTCATTTCTCAAATTCCAAAATGTTACATTCAAACTTCAAAGGCACATGCACAGACTCATTCTGGATCAATCTCCAGATTATGGGCTGACGTTGCTGATCCTTCAGGTACGTCTCTATCTTTTCCCAGATTCTTTGTCCACCACTATATCTTTGTGTGGGTGCCTGGGATGCAGGAATTTTTGTTTCGATTTAGTGAGTTTGAGAAATTTTCTCCAAAAAGAAAATTTATTCGAAATGAAACTTAAAAAAAAACAAAATTGTCCAGAATTTTCTTTAAAAATTTAGCTGGGTTGCCTAAACACACCCAGAAAAAAGCCTGGTGGGACCAGGGTTCTTTTTTCAATTTTCTGATACTAAAAATCTGGCGAATTAGGAAAAGTAGTCGAGTCTACTCTAGAAATTTAATAAAAAAATCCAAATCTGGGTGAGACCAGTCACCAAACAAAGAAGAAACAAACCGCAGTTCAAACTTAGAAGTTCTTTGGATTAGTACAAAATACAAAAACATGTACAGAGAACCCTGTTTCCAAATCTTTCAATTAATAAACTTCTTACAGTGGCCACTGCCAAGGTATGACATGGTGCTAGTCTACGTAGCACTGCGGAACTGCGTTGAAATTGAACTTGGACTTTTTAAACAGTTTAGCCTAAAGCTAATGGAGGAAAAAGTATAATGATAGTTCTCCTTGATTGCTTTGAGGGGTGTGGGAGGGCAGTTTTGTCCATGCTTCTACTTTGGCCGTGAATCCTGGCTTTGACTGAGTTAATACTAACTTTGACACAATTGACACCTTCAACTGCAATCCTAAATTTTTGTTCAAGTTTTGGGCTCAAACTCAAGGAACTTGTTTTTTCAACTTCTTCAGCTGGCCCGCGAGATAGACTTATAATTTTTACGACTTTTCTCGATTACTCGTTAGATGTGTTAGGATATTATTATTTATTAACTCGTATATAGTAAGAAAGTACGTGAGCTCTGGACAGTTGTGTATTAAATGCTCCTGCCACACTATTTTTAAAACTATTTCATCCACGCTGTTTCTACTTACTTTTCTACCACTGACGGCGAGTCTTTCTCTCCTAAAAATAGGCCGACGGCTGTGGACTTTTCCCCTAAATCTCAGTGGGGTTTTAAGTCTTTGACAAGAGAAAATTTTCTTTAAGGAATGTGGATTTGGCTTAAACAAAAGCAACAGCAATCTAATAATTTATATAAATCATTTATCGACATATTTTTTCACTTCCAGAAAAAATATAGGGATTTTTTTGGCGGGGGAGAAGTGTGTTTTTCTAGTGTTAATCTGATTAGTTTTGGTATTTTTTTGGAAAAATTCGCCAAATGTTTCATATCATGCTATATTTTTGAAAAAAAACCCTGTCTGTGACATCCTCGTACTTTTATTTTGAATCAAAACTGGTAAATTCTTTCTTACATGTTGAAAGCTGGAACTACAAAGTTGTAAATTAGTTTATTAAAATAGAATTTACAAAATTTCTCAAAAGATCAAAATAGAAAGGTACCGTAACTTTTTGGTGCTGGTTCACTCACGGCGTTCCTCAGTAGTCCGGGAAACAATATAAAAAGTTCACAACTGTGAAAACAAACTTGAAGATGACCGGGAAGAAATTTATTTGCGCCGGAATCTCCTGTACACGGCAAGTTGACCAGATCCTCAATCAAAATACGCTGACCAGCGCCTAATCCCTAACGCGAACAACAAACCCCTTTGGACAAAGACTTAAAGAGCTCGGTTTGCGAACTGCAAAGCGGCAAGTTTACACACAAATTGATCAGTCGTTGTGGAAGAGTCCTTTGAATTTTTGCCTAGGAGAAAGTTCTCATGACTGCCGCCTCTGGACAGTGCTCGACAGCTCCCACAGATACATAACGCTAGGATTGAAGAAGCCTTTATATGCAGCCTGGTTGCAGATCATTCAGTAGAGAGACAACAGAGTAGTTCATAGGACGGCAAGTACTAGCACCCTCAATTTCTTCAATATGTTTTGGCGTAGATCTTGAACCGATATTTATAACAAAGAAGGAAAAAGATCTGGTCTTGGCGGAAGAATCAGTGCGAGCTGGTGGCATGATTGATGACGATCTCAAGGAGGGACGGATTTCCAGAGTTTAGGTGGCAGCGGGCTGGATAGATGCTGTAATTGTTAAGATTGATTGAAACCTAGAGGTTCCAAATTCGAATCAGGCAAGATTTGAGTTGACCACGCAGCACTCTAGATAATTTCAGATAAGCAAGACGTACCTCAATCAGCAGGGCATCGAGTTGGAAGGTGCTAGTCGGAGTAGTACTCTTTACAGTCGAAAATCCAAGTGCCACTGCCTCTAGTGCACTCCGCAGTACACAATTTCTGAGCAATTATTGGGCTTTTCTAAGTTCCCAACTTACTTGCTATCTAGAACTGCCAAAGGCTCCACACTCAAGGTCACTTCGATACCTTACTCGAGGTCACTTCACTAGTTCATTCGAGATCACTAGACATAGAACTCTGACATTTTCCTCGCGATCACTAGACGTATAGTTCACGCAACTCAGTAGAGATAGAATTTTCTTGTGCTTTCTGGCTGCAAGAGACTGGATAGCAGAGGCACATTGTCTAAAAGAACGCCGCCGCAACCAAAATCATGGATAGTGTGCGGCTCTCCAAATTGGAGCCACAACAATCGGAAGACTCATTGCCGATGCCAGGGTTTCGCTTTCATCCCACCGATGAAGAGCTAGTCGCATACTATTTACCGCGGCAACTACGCCGGAAGAGGCTTCCTGTGGCGGTCATAACACAGCTCGACATCTACAAATACGACCCCTGGGATCTTCCAAGTATGTATTTCACAGTTCTCGACTCCATCCAGAACTTAGTTGCAACAGTGAGGCAATTCTAGTTAGTGTGCTTGAAATCTCAATTCTGGTTTTGACTGAGCACTTCATTGAATCTACACCTAAACCCTTGTCGAGAGTCCAGGACCAACGTTTTCTTTTCAACTTTGTTAGTGAATCAGCCCGTTGTACAAGACAAAGAAAAAACACGAAACACTGGAAACCAGTGCGGGCAGGTCATTGAAGTTCATGGTTGTGTATCATATTCAGGCATAGTAATCTTCGCTGCTGCTTTAATAGCACACGCTTCTGATCTGAAAGAATATTCTTCACTAAGCAGATGCTTTAGATTCCAAGTAGGATAATTGACCAGCTTGTTCTAGGATGTTGAGTCTGTCTCTTGGAGTTGATCGTAATCTAAGAATTACTTGGTTCATCTTTTTCGTGCCCAGAGTTGGCAACCGTGGGTGAGAAAGAGTGGTTCTTTTTCTGCCCAAGAGACAGAAAATATCGCAACAGTTTAAGGCCCAACCGTGTCACGGATTCGGGGTTTTGGAAAGCAACGGGCACGGATCGACCGATATATTCGACCGAGGGTGCCAAATGCATAGGGTTGAAGAAATCACTCGTCTTCTACAAAGGGCGAGCAGCGAAAGGCGTCAAAACTGACTGGATGATGCACGAATTTAGGTTACCTGCCTCTACGACAGATGCAGCTCATACGCTAACCCAAAATGTTGACAATGCCATCAATGATGTTCAACTCCAACAGGTATGCATATGTTGCTCTGCGACATCACCGTTCTTTTTACCTGCTAGTACATCTCCTGCAGCAGATGTCCCTCTGTCCGAGGTGATGCATTTTCACTTTGCAGAGGTAATTGTGCCCTTTGTACTGTTCTGGTAGCACTAGAAAAAATGCATGGCAGTTTACTAGGGCGAAAACATTTCTGACTCAAACATCACAAAATTTCATCTCAATCGCATAAAAAGTCGAGATTGTACTGGAGACGCAGGGTATCCCAGTACCTCTCCAACGAGTAGAGCGTCCGAGGGTACATTGTTTCCGCGATTGATTGAGGTAGATACAGTTACAAGCTGAATCAACGATGCCAGTGCGGCCGTGATCAAAACAAGCTCCTCACTTGGTATAGGGTTTTGTTGAATTTGCAGGATGGTTGGGCCGTCTGTCGAATATTTAAGAAGACTAAAGTGTCGCAGAAGCAGAAGCAAATTGGGACCGGAACAAGTCACGAGTTGGCGAGCACCACCGTAGACCAACCTCAGGAATCGCTGGGTGTCCACTCCCAATATTTGTCAGTAGAAAGCAAGGATCAAGACTCCGACTCGGTTGGCGACGATCCCGAAGCCAGTGACGATATGATAAGCGATTTCAATTCCGAGGGTACGTCGCCAGCCGAGACCGTCAAGGACTTACCTCCTGCGGAAATGACTCCATTCGAACATCTGATCTTGTGTGACGAATCAGGGAGACGATCTAACATTACAGTACCCACTGATGCATCGGCATTTTCGTTGCCGGAGGAACATTTATATGAGACATCTAAAGCTGGCTTAGAAGCTCCCACATCCGAACTCAAAAGTAGTCATTTAAGTCCTCTAGGACGGCCAACTGTTGAAGGAGGGATAACGGACTCGACCTTCAACATAGGCTCTACGACATCCAGTGTGATGATGGCTAGTAATCGGTTCCCTCGAGAAAGGAATTATCAAATCTTTTCGGATAAGTCTTCGAATGCGACAGAATTATCACCGTCGACTCGAAACACGCTTGAACTTGTGCAGTCGATATTATCTCCATCAATAGATTATGGCATTCAGCATAGAGGGAGCAACGAAACCATGTCTGAGAGGCTGAAAACTGCGCAAAACCAAGATAATAGTACCTTATACGTTGGATCCACAGTTGAGTCTGGTGAAAGTTCAATGCAACCAATCGGCGAGCAGCCTGGTCCCGGATCGATGCCTGAGCTAACGGTGCGAGTCCCGCAACATGTTCGTGAATTTCTGGACAATCTTCCGCCTTGGGACTTCTCTCCTCTGTTCATCTCCCCTCCCAGCCTTGCTTTTATCAACAACTCAATGAATCAGAGCCAGGATCAACTATTTGACCAAGATTGAAACAAAGTTCCAGCAGCTTGCGAGTGCTCACATCAAATTTCCTAATGGACGCAAATCAAGCAAGAATGAGGAACTCTTCGCGCAGCGATGTGCTTCATCACTTAGGCTGATTCTTTCCATTGAATTTACTTAGCATCTTTTCCCCTCAAATTTTCAGATTTCTGCATAATTCGTATAAAACTCATAATTTGCAGGAGCTAATCATTCGTTCCATGCTGAACTTGTGTTCAGCAGTTAGCTTACCCATTTTTATGATTAGTTAGCCGGTTTTGCAAATGGAAGAAGTGCCTTCATTTCTAGAGATCATTGACTAGAGCCTGCAGAACTCAGTTGTACAAATGATTCTTTTGCCATCAAAGCATCGTGATCTCGTTCAGTCATGAGAGTTATATAGGCATAAGATTTTTTGAGTGTATAGTGTAATCATAAATAGAAGTCACATGTGGAACACGTTTGTGCAAAAAAATTCAAGTATTATGATCATGAATACAGCCTGGTTTTCATAAAGCATGCAAGTTTTGCAGTTGACCGCTCTGCTTCAATTTGGAAGCGATAGTTGTGTTCAGGATTGGGAGATAAAAGCTTTCTGTTATTATTAAGACTTGCCCAAACAAATTCAGCCGATGTTGACCATGACTTCGATCATCTGAGAACGTTACTGTCAAGCTCCCCCCCCAGCCAACTATGTTGTACTTCCAAGTTCCTACATACTAGTACAAGAAGCTAGGATTGTGCAATGTAATGGTAATCCGAACTGAGTTATAATCACCATACAAAAACAGTTTCATGGAAACACCAGCTTTGATACTCCAGATCACTCCTGGTTGTAACCGGAAGTACGAGTCGTTGCAACGTGAGTTTTTAATCGTAGTTCAAAACACCGTTTAAAGACGTTCTCTTCAAAACGAAAAGGCCTAAGGTCATAAAAACCGATCTATGCAACAACATAAGAAAATGTCGATGGAAGCACATGAAAAATTTCAAAGCGTCAAACTGAAACATTTCAAAGCAGTCAACATGCATGATCAATGCGAATGTTATTCAGACTTCCAAAGCGAGTCCAATGCTTCAAAAACCTTCACAATGGAGTTTGCTTGGTTGTGGCTAGTCACTGTGCATAAACCCCAGAATCCCAGATCGTGTACTTAAGGAAAGGTCTCTTTGAAGGACTTGTTGCGAACTTGCACACGATACACTCCACATCTCCACAAAAACATTTTCAAAGATCGGACTCTACAGCGTGACGTTTTCTGGAGAAGGAATAAACTACCTGAGGTAGATTTAAACATGATTGTTCCATCTTTGATTCTCTAGCAGACTTCCATCCTGAGAGTGTTACGGATGTGAGCAAACTTGCACACGATACAGGCCACATCTTCAAGAAAACGTTTCAAGAATCGGACTCTACACCTTGACGTTTTTGTGAACAAGCCACAAACTATATCTCAGGGAGATTTAATCATGAGGGTTTCTACTTGCAGCACAAGGGGGCTGGAGAGAAGAGGCAGCTATTTGAGGGAAGCATGCAGTCCTGCAACAACAGGCTGCCACATCTAAGATAAGCGTCTAAGGCTAAACTAGGTGTAGAAGCATCGCCTGAGCTACTGAGTTTTCTGAAAGGGGCGATTTTTTCCGTAATAAAAACGGCAAAGTTCAGGACGCCCGTTTCTCTGTGAAAAAATTTCTAGATCGCGGTATTTTCCAACTATGGAGCTTATGGCACAGATTTCTCTAGTTCGTCCTAGGTAGACCAAAGAAAATTTGCGGGATTCCATCGAATTTGTCGATATCTGACCCCTGTGCTTCCCATCGGGACTCTATTTGCACCGCCCTTGCATACCTTGAAACTAAACTGCCATGTACGAAGAATAGATTGCACAGAAATTTTTATTACATGTAAAAACGATCTGCAACATGGTCCACAGGATGACTGGAAAATTGCAACGACTTTTCAGATCCTGAGAACGTAGGATACAAACAAAATTATTCGCTGTTGAAATGTCATGCATGCTCGCTCTGCCCCCAACGAGATGCAGATCAAAGGGCTTAAAACATACATGATTCACTCCAAAGTACACAACATGAATACAAGCATTACAGTCTTCAAATTAACCTTGCACAAAATAACTGATTAGCTGATCGGAAGACATCAGGCGATCGAGAGCGGATGCCGCTTTGCGATCAAAGTGCTTCAGTCAAAAGCGACAAGAAAAGACGGTTCAAGTTCTTGGACTGATCCTCCGACGTTGCCTCTTCATTTATACGCTTGCCTTGAGCCTGGGATTTGAAGAATTTTTTCAGTTTGACGACAACTTCAGGTGATAGATTGAACGTCTTCTCAAGAATGATGTTGGGGATGTCGGTTCCGAACACCGAATTGCCGGAGTTTTGTCGACCAGGATTTTGGCTGCTTAGAGCAGCTATTGCGAGAGCGTTCGTACTGCCATTATTGTACTGGAAGTGCACCAGGCCTCTGGGGAAGATAGTGATATCACCTGTCTGCAAGGTGTTGGCCCAGAGAAAGTTGTTTTCGTCCACGAAACCCACCTCGAGGGGCCCATTGACTACGAACAGCACCTCGGAGGCGCGCGGATGCCAATGGGGCACATTGAGACCCTGTGGTAAATAGTCGAGGCGTGCCATCGAGATTCCTTGGGTGTTGATCCCCGGGAATGCCATCACAAAGGCCGTGTTGACGCTATTGCGATAGAACTTACTGAACGCCAAAGGTTTCTCAAGCCCAGTATATATGAAGTCACTGGGGGTCACCTTTGCCGGGTTCTTGCATACTAGCCCGTTCACAGTGATATTACTTGTCAGGTCCCCGACACAAAAGCCTTGTAAAGGATCAGGGTCCGCGGCCATGACCATCGTGATCCCAATAATCGCTACGACCGCAACCAACAAGAACTTAGGTAGAATCAGTGCACTATAATAGCGCTGGGTTGATCGGGCCCCCGTGGTACAAGCCATTGAATGAAATGCACAAAGATTGACCTGATCTCAGTTCTATGAAATTTAATGAAGCTAGCAAGTACTCTTGCAGCCCAGTTTCCCAATGTACTTCAAAATGATCGTGCTCGTTGAAGCACTCTAGTCTAGGCTGAGCTTCAAAATTTTCTCCTGCAGGGAGATGGTTTGTTCTGAATTGGCCTTAATGCAGGATCCTAGGCTGATGGAACATAAAATAAGGAGATGTTCTATAGAGGATGAAGATGAAGATGAAGAATGCTTGATAGCGTGCAGGAGAGTTCTATAGCAGATGAAGATTGAGAATGTTCGATGGTCGATTGGGACCTTCGATTTATATGGTCCGATTGCCTAGCTTGCGTCACGAGGCATGCAATGGAGCACGAGCATCGCCATACTAGGTTGAATTATGACTTCTCGGTGGCTTACTTATTTTCAAAGAAGGCATGCATATACGGAGACCCCACTGTGCCCCATCTTACAGTACTCCATTCTTGTAATCAAGATGCAGCCGTGGCGCATCGCCACCCCATGCCAACCCATGTGCATTCACAAATTAATTAAATTGTATGTGGCGTCATGAAAAATAAGAGCCAGGGAAAGTGCGTCATTGACAACTGTGACCGTAGGAGCGATTGATCCTTAGCCCTTTTCTTTTTGCGTCTATAGGATTTCATTATATTGTATCGCCACACACAAAGTGACCAGGGGCGTAAGGCTGGACTGGCTCACGTGGCCTCATGATGTGTTCACCCATAGTTCATTGCTTTCTTTCTGCATGGATCTCCAGGCCCATGCTGATGTACCTCTCCACCCCTTTTGTGCCTATTGCTTTTAGACTCTAATGTTTTCAGAAATGTGTCGAAATAGTTAGCCAAGCAAGACTCTTGATGGCTGACCAAGAGTATAATAGCTTCTCGTGATAGCCCATGTTTTAAAAATTGACTTCGAGTAGTAATTACAAGTTTCGGCCAGTTATTTAAAACCATACTAGACCCCTGATCGTTATCAGGGTAGTTGTTAGGATTCAAAGTGTTACTCTCAGAAACAATTAAAGACCTGGTTCTGGTATACAAAGTTGATGTGTATCTCAATTTTTTTGGAAAAACCAAATAACCAACCATAAAACTGCCCTGGTTCACTGTCAGTTCTTTCATGAAAATCATTGGTTCTTTAACCTATTTGAAATGACAGGAACCAGCAATTCTTTGATTCTTATGTTTTCAAAGGACTAGAACTGGTGGTTCTCTAATTCTGAAATAATTTTAAAATCAGGCAGTGGTTCTTTGAAAATGCAAATAAGCGCCCAACACTAGTAATTGAGTCACTCTTTGATTTTGTTATATAACCTCCAGTTGCAAGTTTTTTAGAATTTCAAGATCAAAGAAACCCCAATTCCTGAACTTTTAAAAATCTAAAATGAAATAATCATCAATTCTGGTTTTTGAAAAGTTCTAGCACAAAACCTTGATGGTTTAGGGGTCTATGAACACAATTGGGGTTCCAATTTAAAGGAGTCTCTAACTTTTAAAGGACTCCAATTTCTAAATGATAACTTGATTTTTTCTCTTATTTATATTTTTATAACTATCACAGATTGTTGTATGCCAATGAATAAAGAGATGTCATGTTAAGCTAATTATAAAGAAAAATAATAATAATTTGAATATATTATATAAATGTCCTTTTAAGTCCAAGACCTTTAAATTAACTATATCATGTTTCTTAATTATATTTTAAAAAATAAAATCAAACTTATGATCAGGATTTTTTTCAATTGTTTTACAAAAAATTATTATATTTTTTTCTATGCAAGTACATGTTCATCAAGTGAACTTGATGAAATAATGAATAAATCAAAATTTCGAAGGCTTGAAATTTTGAGTTAAAAAATATTTTTAAAATAAAATAAAACCATTTGGTTAGTTGTTTAGTCGTTGAGCTTAAAATTTTTAACTTAAGGTGGAAGTCAAGCATAGGAAATAATCATGCCAAAAAACATGTTTAACTATCCATAAACTTATTTGAACATTTTTTTGCATTTTTACATGTAAAGTTAAACATTGATGAACAATGATGCACACATTTTAACTTGAATCATTCATTATTTCTCACTTAAATTTGCTGTATATAAATATTATTTGTGGAACCTAGTGAAAAAAATCTCAAAGTCCTTATTCGTCTTTTGGAACTCCAATTATGAATGAGCCCTCAAGGTATGTTCTTTGAACACTTCTATGATATTTCCAAATTCTGGGTCAAAACTTTTCGTTTTTTGTTTTTTTTTCTTGGAGAACTATGGCTTTTCAGGGTTCCATATACCTCTCCCTTACCCACTGGTTCTTTGTTGGGAAAAGAGAACCGCCCAACACCCTTAATTACCTGTTATATAGTGGAGTGTAATTTACAAAATGTTATCTCACTGGTCCATATATGGCAAGGGTTCTTTGGGCCCCCACTAGAGTCCTCTAGAAGAGGAGTTGTCAAGGTTTGTTGGAACTTACCTGGCCTGCCCTGACAGGGCCTGGCCAGTCTGACTTGCAAATCAAGTCAACATGTCCTAGGTGAGGCTCTGTCTTTTTTTTCTATTTTGTACTGTGCAGGAGTGGCGAGCATGCTAGGGCAGATTTCGAATCAACTGGCGACAGTTTTGTAGAGGACCATTAAATGTTTAGCTTAAAGACAGGCCTGTGGCGACAGTCTTCTCAAAAACAGTTTTAAAACGGCAAAATTTGGCGATCTTGTTTTGAAGAAAAAGGTTTTTCCGTCAGAAATTTGGATCAGTGTCGCCGTTTTGCGACTTTTCACCAGAAAAAAATACTGGTGAGGCTGGGGCTTAACATTGGCTTGGGTGCACCGAGCAAAATTTGGCAAGCCCTGCCTAGCATATACTGATAAATCGAGCATGATGAGAGCACAATGGGAACAACAGACTTTGCACGCCTGGCGGATTCTGGTTTCTGCACTTTGTACATCTACCGTTGACATTAATGTTCATGAAATGTCTATATAAACAAATGCATGACGTTCATGATGTATGCTTTCAATGTTTTGTACCTTTCTAAAAAATTCTCCAATTGATATCTGAAGAACGTGCAATGTAAAGGCAGTTCAGTACATGGTTCCTGCCATCCCCGAATGCAGTTTTTTGTTTTAATGATGTCATTCCACCGTTGAAGGTCACCCACGTTTTCCAACTAACGCCATGCCATCATTGAAAAAAAAAAATGGGCGTTGACAAAATACGGTACGTGATAAGAGCCCATTTTTGTCAGGCTCCATTGTGGAGAAACATGTGCAACCAGTGTTTTTTTTCTCAATTTCCTGATATAGCCAGAGTGGCGAGCATCCCTAGGCAGATTTCGACTTAACTGGCGAATTGATTTCAAGAAAGTCTGAAAACTGTAGCCAGTAGGCATAAATGCGGCGACACCATCCCTAAAAAACCAGTTTTCTGTCGCTTTTTGGCGATTTTTTTCCCATAAACAGGGAATTTGCGACAGAATATTCCGTTTTCAGAAAACTGTGTCGCCATTTGGCGATTTTTCGCCAAAAACAGTCAACATCTGAAGAAAGTGATCCTAACTGTGAGCTCAACCTTTTAGACGTATGATGCACAGTAAAGGATTTGTTATAGTTCTACAAATGAACATTTAGAATTATTGGTCCACTTGTTCTTTGGAAGTGCTATGGACAAGAGATCCTTTGTACACTCAGCATCTGAAGAAAGTGAGCCTAATTGTGAGCTCAACCTTTTTAGACCTATGATGCAAAGTGAAGTTATAGTTCTACAAATGAACATGCGTTTAAACTACTCATGCTTTTTATTGTTTGTTGAAAATGCCTGATATTTGGGTGTTGACCCCAATACCCCGCCTTTGGAGGTTATACAAACTTCCGGGGAAGTTGAGTGGGTAATATAATATGCTTACATAATATGTAAGATCAGCAATAACTACAAGGTGAGGACCTACTCTTTTGAAAAGGATTAGGTCATAAAATACTAGCATTATAATATATGATATAACAAAGTGTATTTACAATTGGGGTACAAAAAAGGAATGTTTGAATGCAAAATCATGTTGAACTTTAATTTTGATTGGTTGTCATGACTACTACACCTTATAATTTATTTTTTATTTTTGGGTTTGATTAGATAAAAATATACATTAAAATTAATATGATAAAAAACTAATTCTAATTTTGATGATTAAAAAATGTCCTTGAATGTTTTGAAACATGACTATAACATTATGGCCGAATATGCAATTTTATAACAAAATAATCAATAGGAATAGCAATATTTTTTGAAATTGTTTCCTATTTTAATCACAAATAAAGTATGTTTTACATGATGATATAAAAAAATTTAATATCATAAAACACCAAATTTTCCTGGAATTAATATTATGATTGCCATGTTAATTTTGTTCATAATTAGGTTACAATCCAAAGGCTTGGAAATACAAGAAATGTGGATTAAAAAATAAAATATTTCATATTTTTAATAAAACTTTGGCTTTCCAAAATTCAAATGAACTATCATTTTGGAAATGTTTTGAAGTTTTGCATTCCTTATTGGTTTGTACTTCAATAGGACATTCAAAACTTGCTAATTTTTAATTTTAACCATTCATTGTAACATATATTGATTGAAGACCTAGACATACATATGTATTCATTTTTCATTACTTAGTATTTTAAAACATTCATTTGGCTTCAAAACAAAAAACACACAAAAGGGGTCAATAATGGTCCTTCTTATGGTAGGTCAATTATGAACATTGAATTTGCATCACATTTTGGGTTTCACTTTTGGCATTTGGGTCTTAAAATTATGACTTTCACAAGTTTATTTTGATTTTTTAAATTACCATGTTTTGAACCTTTAAGTATGGCAACCTAGGAAACACAATGTTTGTAGCATGTGAATGTTTTACTTCTTAGAAATTAGTGCAAACATGTTGCTAAATTGGGTCAACAAATCTTCCTTAAACAACATGACAAAATTGGGATTCAACATAATGCTGGAATGTGGCCACAACATGCCCTATCTACTACCTACATCCACCTCCTTGCACAAGCTTTAGACCCATGCTTCATACAACAAGTTGCTCTTTAAGAGTAAACTAAAGAAGTGCTAATAGAAATTAATAGTGTTAACAAAGTGCTAACAAAAATTGACCTAAAAAGCTATAGCCTTTGAAACCTCTTCTTTTGTTGTTCATAATCTAAAGATTGCCTACTTTTGTCAAGGGAGCATCCTATTACTTGCATATCAAGCAGACAAACTTTCCATTAATGGTAGTAATGGAACTAAGTACATCAAATGACAATTCCTTATGGTGCCCTTGAATTTCCACGTCAAACATAGATCGTTTTGTACCATCTAAAATAATACAATACCATGAAGCCAAAGTTGAAAAGCAAACAAATGTTAATTTCCATTGAAAAAAGTAGAAAATTCAAATATCTTAATTTTCACCAAACTTGAGGGATCATGCTGCTAAAGCTAGATGTGATATGTTTTGTTAGAAACTAGAATGGTAGAGGCATGTCTGGAAAATGTATAAGCATATGGGTCATAAATGATTGACATAAACCTAATTGGACAACAAGAGAAACACCATACTTGACTGATACTACCATGTATTTTCCAATCCATAGACAATAAGCTTACACTAGTAAAAATCAGCCAAAATGTAACCACTCTATTTATGACTACATGCAACTTGTAGTTATTTACAACTAGATTTGAGAATATTTACAACTACAACACCAAATTTCAACTATTTTGATCATTCTCACAACTATTCTGCAACTATTAAAAATTTCATCCTATTGGTTGGATCGATTTAACATTTATTTTCATCCATTAATAGGTTGGTATGTCCCATTAGTCAGAATAGTCACCATATTAATTGCATCCTAAAGATATTCTATAATGACATAGGGGTGTATTTTAATGTATGTACTATATACATACATATGTATATTGTTCATATAATGAATCTCAAAATTAATATTTGAACTTTGAATTTTTCATTCAAATCTGAAAATTGATATTTCAATTCAAAAAAAATTATTGAATCTAAAAATCGACATTTTGATTTTAAATATTTTTATTTGAATTTCAAATTGATATTTGAATTCTAAAGTTTTAAATTTTAAGAATCATTTGACTTGAAAGTTGAAATTTCAGAGCCAAATTATTATTTTGGATTCTCAAAATTAATATTTTGATTTGGAAAATTATTAATTGAATCTTAAAATGGACATTTGATCTAAAAATTGATATTTGAATTCTGAATTACTATTTTGGAATCTTAAATTTATATTTTAATTCAAAAAATTACTAATTGAAATTTAAAGGTTTTTTCTACTAATGTTATCCATAATAAATCACTTTTATTAATAATTTTAAATCATTATGTTTACTAAATCTAAATTACAATAAATAATTATTTTCATTACATAGATTTCTATATTTTTTAATTTATATTTTTATATTAGAAGAAATTAATGAATGTATTTAATGTGACATTATTTTAAAATCATGTGTACTTAAAATAATTATTTTACTGATTTTAATTTCACGAATTATTATATATTATTATTATTACTATATAAAACTTTTGTGATTAATCATCTATGATAAATATTTTATAGTAATTTTACAGTTGCTATGAAAATTAATGTTATGTTAACAAATTATTTTATTTATAGTTAATGATTCCAAGAGAAAAACATTACTTTACCTATAATAAATTTTACAACAATAAATGTAATTCGATCAAATTCTTAAAAGTAATAAAATATTTTTAATTATTTTATTTAATTAATTATTTATGAATTATGTATTAATAACTTGTGAGTAATTAGATAGCTAGTTTGTTAAATATTAAAAAGTTATCGGTTATTTAAGTAATTGATAATGAATATTCAATATTTATAGTGTATAATTTATAATTTAAATATACATGAATTTAATCATTATCTAATTATTTAGTACTTGAATTGTTTAAAAATCTATAAATTAAGAAAATAAAGCATGAAAAAAGTTTTAGAATTATAATTTAGTTTGTGAGGAAGTTGCAACTTCAAAACTTAACCCATATTGTTTGTTCTTCATTCCTATTTTGAACACTATATAAACAAAGGGGTGTGGTCATCCAATTTCACATTAAGAAATTTGTGTACATGGGATGAGCTAATCAAAAGGCTCAACCCAAAACAAAAAAACAAATTATGCACATTGATTTTTTCTTTCATACAATACCTTTTGTTATTTGTGACAAATTTATCACATGCGAC
>Ga0116230_10001631_pt1 | contig 21427 bp, 17 predicted proteins | sample S1TSphfallax_3_FD_88678 | JGI IMG/M metagenome (GOLD analysis project Ga0116230, IMG submission 88678) | Host-associated microbial communities from peat moss isolated from Minnesota, USA - S1T2_Fd - Sphagnum fallax MG | ecosystem: Host-associated > Plants > Peat moss > Unclassified | place... | reverse complement strand
TCTCGCCGGCGACCGTCGAATCGTGACTGTCCGTGACACAGCCCGGGAGCCGCACGGTGAACTCGCTGCCGCAACCGACCCCCGCGCTCTGCACTTCGATGTCGCCGCCGTGCAGCTTCACGAGCCGACGTGCTAGCGCAAGACCGATCCCCAGACCGCCCTGTGAGCGGCCGATGGCGGCCGGTGCCTGAGCGAACATCTCGAACAACTGGAGCATCTGTTCGGCGGTCAAACCGATCCCGGTATCGGTGATCCGGATTACGAGTTCGTCGCCCCGGATGGCGGTGTCCACGGTGATTCTGCCGTTCGAATCTGTGTACTTGGCGGCATTCGTGAGCAGGTTACCGACCACCTGAGCGATGCGCATCGGATCGAGATCGACGGTCACCGGCATCTCCGGCATGCGCAGGTCGAGATGGTGGCGCTTCGCCTCGATGTGCGGTCGCGCCACCTCGAGCGCGGCTTCCATCACGCCGGCCAGTGCCACTCGCGACCGTCGCAGGAGGAGAGTGCCACGGCTGATTCTCGACACGTCGAGCAGGTCATCGAGCAGCAGGGCCATGTGTTTCACCTGCCGCTCGATCACTTCATGACACCAGCGGATCTGTGCCTCCGTGGCCGACGTGGAGCGAGCGACACGCACGCCCTGGCGGATGGGTGCCAGGGGATTTCGCAGTTCATGGGCCAACGTCGCCAGGAATTCGTCCTTGCGCTGATCGGCTTCGGCCTGCGCCTTCTCCTGCCGCTTGCGTTCGGTGATGTCCTCGAACCAGACGGCCAACGATCCGTTCACCGGCGACATGATGACGTTGAACCAGAGCCCCGGATTGTGTTCCGTCGAGGTGAGCTCGAACTGCTGGGATTCGTTGGTGGCAATCACCGACGCATAGCGTTCGAGCAATCCGGGTCGATGCCAAAAGGTCGGCAGGACTTCCGTGAATCGCCGGCCGATCAACTCATTGACAGGGCGTCCCATCAATCTGGCTCCGGCTGGATTCAGATAGACGAAGCGCATGTCGATGAGCCGGCCATGATCGTCGTAGACCGGATCCGCCAGATTGAACGGCACCACGGCGGAATCGATCGCAACCGTGAACCGCCGCTCCTGCAGCAATTTCTCGTCCGCTCTCGGCGTAACCAGTCGCGTGCGGCCACCGTAGAACGCGATGATCACCGCAAGCAAGATAAAGATGGTCACGGCAATGGCATCGCCCGCCGCCGATACTCGCAGACTTCCCACCGGCGGATAAAGCAACATCGCGTTCATTGCCCCGACCGCAACGACGAGCAGCGCCGGCCCCCGCCCCAGCATGACCGCAGCGAGACATACTGTCGGCATCATGAAAATGAACGGCATTTCGTTGCCGATCCACTGATGCACCGCAACCTGGGCCAACTCGGCCGCGGTAGACAGACCGAACGCCATGCCGTACGCCTGAACCCATCTCGGAAGCTGTCGAAACCAGCCGCTCACCATGCGGTAACCCTCAATTTCCCGTGCGAAATCTCGTCCATTCCCGCGTGATGAGACGGGTGTAATCGAGCGGTACGGCCTTCGGCACAAAGAGCCGCGCGCGCACCGCCTCGGTGGGATAAATTGCGGCATCGCTCTTCACCGAGTCCTGCAGCAAAGGCAACGACCCGGAGTAGCCATTCGGATAGCGGATGAAGTTGCTGATCGAGGCCATGACCTCGGGCCGCATCAGGTAATTCATCCACAATTCGGCATTATGCGGGTGGGGGGCATCCGCCGGGATCGCCATCATGTCGACGCTGATCGCCGCGCCCTCGCGCGGAACGAAGTAGGCGATCGTCACGCCGGTGTTCGCTTCGACAGCCCGACGGCGCGCCTGCTCCACATCGCCAGACCAGCCCAGACTGAGACAGATGCTGCCGTTCGCCATGTCCGAAATATACTGTGCCGGGTCGATATAGCGGATAAAGGGACGGATCTTCATGAGGACGGCAGAGGCGGCCGCCACGTCCGCGGCATCGAGCCGATTGGGGTCTTTCCCAAGATACATCATGGCGGACTCGAAAACGTCCATCTCCGAATCGATGATCGCGATACCGCAGTCCTTGAGCTCCGCCGCGTTGTTCGCATCGAACAGCAGGCTCCAGCCGTCGGGAATATTTCCGCCCAGCCGCGCCCGCACCTGGGCGACGTTGTAACCGAGTCCCGTCGTGGCGAACATGTAGGGGATGGCATAGTCGTTGCCCGGGTCGTACACCGCCATCATCCGCAGGATGTGCGGATCGGCATTATGCAGATTGGGCAACGCCGCCTTGTCGAGCTTGCGAAAAATTCCGGCCGATCGCTGCCGTTCGAAAAAATATCCGGTGGGCACCACGATGTCGTAATGCGTGTTGCCCGTGAGCAGCTTGGTTTCCAACACCTCATTGTTGTCGTACATGTCGTAACGCACCTTGATGCCGGTTTCTTTCTCGAAATTGGCGACCGTGTCCGGTGCGATGTAATCCAGCCATGAATACACGTTCAGAAATTTCTCTTCCGCGGCGCCGGCGTCGGTCGTTCGCGGCTCATCGTGATGAGCGCCGCAGCCGGAAAGGGCCAGCACCCCGAGGAGCGGGCCGCAGATTCGCATGAGTGCCTTGGTCATGAGCGATCATCTTGTCAGGCAACCGACTCCGAAAGCAACCGACTCAAGCGGTGACCCTAGCGCTTGCGACCCGCGAAAATCCGGGTGATTTCCGCGAAGCGCGGCAGCGAGTCGATAGCCTCCAGGGTGTGCGCCAGCCGTCGTCGCCAATTAGGGTGCTCGTCACGGGTCGTGGGCACGTTCACCGGGGTCGACTCGTCGGTGATGTCGTCCATTTGCACGAGCGCGATGGCTGCGCGACTCGCGGCCAGGAATCGATGTGAGGCATCGAGCAGCGCCTCGGTGTCAGCCTCGGTGTCGGTGGTTACCCCGTCAGTGAGCCCGGCGTCGCGAAAAGCGCGCAACAAATCGGCATGATCGCGCTCGCGTTCCAGAGTGGCCTGCGACCGATCCGACTCGGTGGGAAAAAGCTGCAGACTCTGCTTCAACTCGAGGTCGCGGCCGTTCCACCAAGACCGTAGAGTCGGCAGATCATGGCTGCCGGCGACCGCCACCGCCAGTCGCGGATACGCATCGGGCGCCACGAATCCGCTTGGTGTCCGCTCGAATGACAGCACCCGGTACGACAGCACGTTCGCCGCCGCCATGCGTTCGCGAAACCCGGGCGGCACGGTGCCCAAGTCCTCTCCCACCACCAAGCAACGATGACGCTCGCTCTCCAGGGCGAGAATGCCGAGCAGATCCTCGAGGGGATAGCGCACATACGCTCCGGCCCCGGGCGCCAGGCCGTGCGGAATCCAATAGAGCTGCTGCAGGGACATGACATGATCGATACGCAGCCCGCCGGCATGGCGCATATTGGCGCGCAACAGTGCAATGAAGCTGCGATAGGCCTCGGCCCGCAACGCCCGCGGATGGAACGGCGGCAGACCCCAGTTCTGACCTGCCGGATTATAAATGTCGGGCGGCGCGCCGACTGCCGCTCGGTCGACCACGGCCGACTGATTTTCCCAGGTCTCCCCGCCCGAGGGGTCGGCGCCCACCGCCAGATCACGGTACAACCCGACGGCCATCGGCCGAGCGGCCGCAGCAGCCATGGCGAGCTGTGCATCGGCGACGAACTGCAGCCATGCCTGGAAGGTGACGTCGACAGCAAAATCGCGCGCAAACTCAATGACAGCGGGCGATGCCGGATCGCGGTACGCCGACGGCCATCGATGCCAATCGGCGTGGCTGGCGGCGAAGTGTTCGCGCAATGCCAGGAACAGGCACCCACGCTCGAGGTCATCGCCCCCCTTGCTGCGAAATTGTTGGAAATCGCGCCAGCGCAGGGAGTCTCTGTCCGCTTGCGCCTGGGTGAACAGCAGCCGCAGAACGCGCGCCTTCGAGCGCGCCACCTCCGTGTAGTCGAGGAGTCGAGCAGCACGGCAGCGCTCGAGCGCCGCGCGAAATTCAGGCGATGCGACGAGCTCGCGCGCCGCGCCACAGCGGTCGAGTTCCGGCACGGCAAGGACGTCGATATAAAGCACATTGAGGAGCAGCCGACTTGCGGGCGAATAAGGACTGGCCCGTTCGGGATCATCCATGAACATGGCGTGCAAAGGATTCAGTCCGACCACGTCGGCACCGCGACGCAGCAACATCGTCACCAGCGTGCGCAAGTCGCCGAAGTCACCGATACCCCAATCGCGTGCCGAGCGCAGCAGATACAATTGCGCGGCGACTCCCCAGAGTCCGCGCCCATCGACCAGACTCGCCGGCAACCAACACCGGCCCGGCGTGACGATGAGCACCATGCGCCCCAAGGACGACCCTGCCGCCGCCTCGCCGACTTCCAAGGAATGATAGCCACAGGGCAGATCGACGGCGATCCGCAGGCGGCGATGTTGATACCACGCGCGATCGAATTGTCTTCGCTCGACGAGTGGGATCTCATCGATGGGAGATTCTCCGGCGAGGTCGCCGCCCTGCTCCGGAGTGATCCGCCACCACACCCGGAGAGTCGCCGCCGGTAAATGCAGTGCCAACGTCAAGGCTTCACCCTGACGCAGCACGGCCACAGGCGGCAATGGCGTCTGCCAATCAGCACGCTCGAGCGATTGCAGTGCCGCCGCGCCTGCCGCTTCATCCGACGCGTCCACCCCCATCGCCGCCAACACCGCTTTCAGGGTTTCAGGCGCGGCTCGCCGGACCTTGCCGCGGGCATCCCGGTATTCGAGCTCGATGCCGCAGAACGAAGCCAGCGCGTCCAGCGAGTTCAATCCGCTTCCCTGGGTGCCAGAACGGACCATCGCACCGCCCAGGGACTCGCGGTCCCGTCCGCAGCCAGTTGGCCTTCCTGCCACAGGGTGCGGCCCACCGGGGCAGGAAAGCCCGATGTCGATTCCGCGGATAAATTCGCGGCCAGGCACAGTTGCGCACCGCCCGGGGTGCTCCAACGCACTACGACGGCCAGCGGTGCCACGATGATGGCTTCGCCGGCATATCCCGGGAATTGTGGCAGCAGGGGCATCACCTCGGCATGACGTACTGCCAGTAGCGACCGGTAGAACGCCAGCCACTCGGCATGCGGCGCGCGGCCGACCGCGTCCCAGTCGAGTTTCGTCGCTGCGAACGTCGAGTCCGCCTGCGGATCCGGGATCCGTTCGCGCATCGCCGGGTCGCGGAACTGCGGAAATTTTGCAAACTCTTTGCGCCGGCCGGTACGCACCGCCGCGGCCAGGTCACCGTGAAAATCACAGAAGAAGGCGAAGGGTTGTGCGGCACCCCATTCCTCGCCCATGAACAGCATGGGCACCTGCGGCAGCAAAAGATAAACCGCCGTAATGGCGCGCACCGCCGGCAGCGGGGCGATGGCGGTGAGCCGCTCGCCAAACGCGCGGTTGCCGATCTGATCGTGGTTCTGAACGAAGGCGACGAACGCCGTCGGCGGTAGAAAGGCGCAGGCTTCACCGCGAGGTTCGCCCCGGAACTCCATCATCTGGCCTTGGAAAGCAAAGCCCTCGGCGAGCGCTCGAGCCAGCAACGCGGTATCGCCGAGAAAATCGCGATAATAACCGGCGTCCTCGCCGGTGGCCGCCGTGTGCAGCACATGGTGCACGTCATCGTTCCATTGCGCACTGTAATGCCGGGGCCGGGCATCGGCATCACGTCGCAGACGACCCGCCTGGTTTTCCTCGTTCTCGAGAATGAGGTGCGCATTCGGCCGCTGCGCGCGGACGCGCTCGGCGAGCTCATCCAGGACATCCTTGGCGCTGTCATCGATGATGGCATGTACGGCGTCCAGACGCAGACCGTCGAGGTTGTACTCCTCGATCCAGTAAAGCGCGTTGTGAATGAAGAATTCACGGACGGCGGCGCTGTCCGATCCGTCGAAGTTGACCGCCGCGCCCCACGGCGTGTGATGGCGCTCGGTGAAAAAAGTCGGCGCGTATGCCGGCAGGTAATTCCCATCGGGACCGAAATGGTTGTAGACCACATCGAGCAGAACCATGAGGCCGCGTGCATGCGCCGCATCGACCAACGCCTTCAGGTCGTCGGGCCGGCCGTAGGTCGAATCGGGCGCATAGGGCAGCACACCGTCATAACCCCAGTTGCGTTTTCCGGGAAAGTCGCCGATCGGCATCAATTCGATCGCCGTCACACCGAGACCGACCAGATGATCCAACCGGTCGATCGCCGCGCGAAACGTTCCCGCCTCGCTGAAGGCACCGACGTGCAGTTCGTAAATGACCGCTTCATGCCAGGGTCTGCCCGCCCAATCACCATCACCCCAGGCATAAGCCGTCGGGTCGATGACCTCACTCGGGCCGTGAACGTCATCGGGTTGAAAACGCGACGCCGGATCGGGTACTCGGACGCCATCCGGCAGTACGAAGCGGTAACGAGTCCCGGCACCGGCGCGATGCACCACGAGTTCGTGCCAACCCGCATCGAGGGCCGTCATGGGCAATGCCTCATCCTCACCCTCGAGAGCCAGGTGGATGACCGCACAGCGCGGCGCCCAAAGGCGAAAGCGCACGCCGCCGGCCGATTGCAACTCAGCCCCCTGCGGCATGCGGTGAATCCGCTGCAACGGGGTTTGCGATCGCAGGAACTCGAGCACGGCGCCGAGTGGAATATCCACCCAGGCCGGCCGGTTGGCGAGTTCGTAGGCCGTTTCGTATAGCGCCTTTTCCAAGGTGAAAAAACGGATGAGCTGCATCGCATCCGCCCGTTCCGCCGGGCACCCCGGACCAGCTCCGGCGGTCGCCAGATAGCTGTCGACGAAGAGCTGCGACGCGTCCTTTCGCCAGCGCCGCAAACGCGGCTTGGCGCCGCCCTGCTCTCGTTCGACCACAGCAATGGCGTACGCGAAAGATCTCAACATGCCCGCCACATCACGCAGCGGCAGCTGTTTCGCCCGCCGCTCGGCCAACGGCCGCAGAGGCTCACCCTCGAAGTCGACGATCACCGCATCATCGCCGCGCACCAAGACCTGACCTAAGTGATAGTCGCCGTGGTGGCGGGTCTTGGCGAGTGCGGACTTCGCCGGCCGCAGTTGCAACAAGCCGGGCAAACGGCCGGCATTCAATTCGCAGGCAGCCGCGGGTCGCGCGGTTTGCAGAGAATCGGTCACGCGCCGCGCCGTCGCGAGAGCGGCGCCGCTCCACAGCGGCCAATCGGCCTCGCTCACGTTCTCGGGTTCGAAGGCCGGGTCGCCCGTGCTGATGGCGAGCGCCAGATGCAACTCAGCCGTCACCTCACCCAGGCGTCGGATCCATTTGAGTGCCCGCCGGCACTCGGCATCGCTGTCGGCACGTAAACGCTCGAGTATCCAGCTCCAGCCGTCGCCCTCGTTGCCGACGAATGACTGCAGAATGGCGAGCGTGAAGCCGTCGAATTCGATCCAGCCGAGTAGCGCCGGAGTGGCCCGGAAATGGGCCTGCTCGGTGAGAAAACGCCCCACCTCGAGCTCCGGATGGATGCCGCGTTCAAGCTTGCGGATCACCTTCATGATGGCGTGATCGCCTATGCGGATCGAAGTGTTCGACTGTTCAGCCGTGCCCCGCCGGATCACTGCTTCATCCAAGGCGGAAGCGCCGTCTGCCATGGACGTCGCTTCCGCCGTATGCGCGCCGCGGACCCGTGTGGCGGTTTGCGCCGCCTCAGCCTCCGAATGCCACATGAGCCGGACGAAGGCCCGAACGAACGCATCGATCCCAAACGCGTCGACGATGAAGATATCGGTATCGGCAGCCTCGGCCGAAGCCTGCGGCACTGAAGCGATTACCGTGGAATGATCTGGCGGTAGCGAAGCAAGCGGCACCAGCGCCAGCGGCAGCAGCAACTCGAGCGGCGGACGGCCGGGAGGCTGGGCCTCCCAGATAACGATGACCGCCGGCAGGTCAGGTACTGCGAAGCGGCTCAGGGCGGTGAGACGCACCGTCGGCACGCCGGCATCTTTGGCCGGATACCATCGCTGGCGAAGCAGGTAGGCGGGAAGCTGCTCTTGGGCGATCGCGAGAATATCGTCTCTGTCCGCCCACACGTCAGCGAGCCGGCGCGCAGGAATGGGCACGTGAACTCCAGGGAGAAATACTGTCGAGTGGACATTGGCGCATGCCGCGGCCCGACGCAATCAGCGGAATCCCACGCCAACATCGACGGTTCGCGTATTGAACTTGAGCGCTCTCAGGACCGCATGCATCCTCGCCGGCACACCGGCTTCGCAGGTCAACTCGGGTGCTGAGCCAGATAAGCGGCGAGTTGATCGGCTCCGCCCACCAACTTGCCGCCGATGAACACCTGGGGAACCGTGGCTGCTCCCGACGCCGCGCGCACGCCCTGCATGCTCAGGTCGTCACCCAGATAGATCGCTTCGACGGTGATGCCTCGCTCATCCAGCAGCGCCTTGGCGCGGGCGCAATGCGGACAGCCGTGACGCCCGAGCATGAACGCGGGTCCCAATGTCACCTGGTTGGGCCGAAGATAGCGGAACAGTGTTTCCGCATCGGATACTTGGAACGGATCACCGGGCAAGTCCGGTTCGATGAACATCTTCTCGATCTTGCCGTCATCGACCAGCATTGAATAGCGCCAGGAACGCGTGCCGAGAGATGCATCGCGATGGTCCACCGACATTCCCATGGCCTCGGTGAACTCGCCGAAAGGATCGGCAACGAAGCGTATGCCGTCCGCTTTTTCCGAGCGCTGCCAGGCCTCCATGACGAACGGATCGTTTACCGACAGACACACCACGTCATCGATACCAGCCGAGCGAAAATCCTTCAACCGGGCCACAAAACCGGGCACGTGCGCAGTACTGCAGGTGGGGGTGAAAGCACCCGGCAAGGCGAACAGAATGACCCGGCGCCCCCTGAACAGCTCTTCGCCGCCAAGGCGTTCGACATGGCCGTCGCGCAGCTCAGCGAGTTGCACATCCGGCACGGTAGACCCTTCCCGCGATGATCGTTGGCTCATACACACCTCAGCAAAGATGTAGAGCCTACACCGGCCACCAAGAACCGCGCCAGAGGAACGCGCTCAATGTGGGTCTTCCACCGTGTAGCCCCGGGCACGCAGCCGTGCCAGCCAGCCATCGGCCTGCAGCAACTCAGCGATCGGCAACACCGCGAAAGTCTCGGCATTCTGCTCGAGCGCGCGATCGGCGGCGGTGAGCCACTGATCGATCACGCCATCTTTGGCGCGCAAGAATTGTTCCCGCAGCGCAGGCACGCTGAAGAACGCATCCTCGCAAGCGATGCGCTCATCAGGGTAGCTCGCCGCTCGCAGACCCTCGATGTCACCGAGCGCCCACAAGTTGGCGCGCTGCCGCATCGGGCCGAGATCGGTTTCGAGACGTTCGATCGTCGTCTGCAGGCAGCCTATCTCCGCCGCACGCGGGATTTGCTCGAGATTCTGGATCGCCTCCTTGGGATCCTTGATCTGCAAATTCAACGTGACGGGTTCGATACGCACATGATGATCGTGCGCAATCCGCTCTATTTCATTCCAAACCCGTTCATCCGAGGTCAACCCCGATTGATCGAGGGCGTGCGTATAGAGATCCAACGCCGCCAGCATCGGCCGAGTCTTCTCATCGCCGCTACCGCTGCCGCTGCCCAGATACTTCACCCGCAGCGCCAGCCAGCGGATGTAGAGGTCATGCGGCAGGGTCTGTTCGAGCGTGGCGTGATCCGGGCTGCTGCGCGCCCGCAACAGCGACGGCAGCAACGTCAAACCACGGAAGAAGCCGATGTCGGCGCTCACTCGAGGCGGCGCCAACACGGCTTGCGAGGCCGCGATCTGCATCTCCACCGCGCTCGATCGCCAGCTCATCTCCTTGGGCAAGGGCTCCAAGGTGCCCAGGATCCAGAGCTCGTGTCCGCCCTTGGCAATTCGCCACATGCCGGGCCCGGGCCGCACGCCGGTCACGAGCACATCGTCGAGGACTTGAGGCGCCGGCGCGTCAGGCGCGATGTCGATACGCGCAGCGGCCGTTCCACAGGCGGTCGTTGCAAACAGCGCAAAGCCGATGATCCATTGCTTCAACCGGCGGCTCGTTCTCTGGGTACGCTGACGCATAACGCCGCAATGATCGCACGTCGCAGGAGTTCGGCGGCGATGGGTTTTTGCAGCAGCGTGTAACTGCGTTGGTTCGCCGACCGCAGCGCCTCCGACGAGGTCTCGCCGGTGATGATGAGGATCGGAAACTCACCGTATTTTTCTTGCAAACGATCCGCCAGTTCGGCGCCGTGTTTCTCATGTCCCAAGCGCAAATCTACGATCATCAGATCCGGCGGGCCCGATGCCCGGAACAGTTCCACCGCCGATCGTGGTGAGGACGCAGTGGCCACGTCGATGCCCCACAACCCCAGCAGAGTGCGCATGCTGGTAAGAATATCCCGCTCATCATCGACCACATAAACCCTCTTGCCATGCAGCGTTGAATCGAGCGCCGCCGGAGGCGCCGTCTCGATCGGCAGCCGGTCGTCGAATGCCAGGGGCAACGTGATTCGAAAACACGTTCCTGCATCGATCTTCGACTCTACACTCACGCTCGCGCCGATCAATTCGCACAGCCGCTGGACGATCGCGAGGCCAAGTCCCACTCCGCGGCTGCGATCGCGCCCGGGATTGTCCAACTGGTAAAACTCTTCGAAAATCCGCTCCTGCTCCTCGCTTGGAATGCCCTTGCCGGTGTCGGTCACACTGAATACCGCGACCGGTTCTTGGTCGCGCATGCCCACTCGCGTCGCCACGGTCACCGAACCTTGTTCGGTGTACTTGAATGCATTATCGATGAGATTGCGCGCAATGCGCGTGATCGCCAGCGGATCACCCAACATGCGCAAACCGTCGAGCTCGCGGCGCAAGGTCACTCCGCGCTGGCTTGCGGTGCGCTCGTACTCGTCGCACACGCTGCCGAGCAGCCGATCGAGTTGCAGATTCTCGCGTTCGGGGACGTAGAATCCGGCCGACAGACGCGACAAATCCAGCAAGCCATTCAGCAGATTACCGAGCGAGCGCACGATTTGATCGATGTTCTGGCTGACTTCGTTGAGCGTTTCCGGCGCCGGATGCGCCGCCAGCACGGCGCTGTAGACGGACAGCGCATGCAGGGGCTGGCGCAGGTCGTGACTCGCGGCGGCCAAGACGCGCGCCCGCGCCTGCGCCGATTGTTCGGCGAGCGCCATGGCGGCGCGAACGTCCGAATTGCGCGCCTCCAGGTCGCGCACCAAGCGATCGCGTTCATGGCGAATGACCACCGATCGCTGCAGCAGTTTATCGCCGTCCGCGGCGACCAGGATCAGCACCACGCACAACAGCGTCGCGAGGCTGAGCACTCCCAAGAATTGACCAGGATAGATCGCGCCCCAGGTCAGCGTCGCGGGCAACAGGATGCAGATGGCGTAAGCCGCCAGGGTAAAGCGTGAGGATTGCGCCACCGACACGCCGGCGCTGGGGATCGCCAACAGAATCGCCGCGAGAACCGCCTGCAGGAGCAGGGGCAGCTGAGGTAGGAACAGGATGGCGCCGACGCCGATCGCCGCCCCGGAGAGGCCGGCCAACGACACGAAAATGGCATGCGCCCTTAACGGGTCGATCTCCTGCCCATTGCGCAGCACCCGCGCCGCATACCGCGACCGCAGGAACTCCACGCTGAGTGTGAGGAGCGCCCAGCCGGCGAAACCCGCCTTGCCGACCCGTCCGAAGATCACCAAGCCGATACCGAGCACCAGAACCGCCTGAATCCACGGCATGCGCAGCATCGCGCGGGCATGCAGGCCCACGAGTTCGGCGAACATCTCCCGTTCGATCACCACGGGTGACTCCTGATCCGCGGTAGCCGATTTCATCGGCTCATGATCGTCGGCACATCCTGCAGCCGCAGCCGGCTGGCTTTGATGACCGCCTCCGTGCGGTTGCGGGCGCCCAACGCCTGAAAGAGCAGGGCGATATGTTCTTTGACGGTGTGTTCCGACAGACCGAGTTCCCGTGAGATCAACTTGGTCGGCAAGCCGCGGCTCAGACATTGCAGCACCTGCAGCTGGCGCGGTGTCAGTTTCGGCGCCGGGCGGGAGGACTCCATCGCTGTCGCGACTTGGTCCGGCAGGTACACGGCGCCCTTCAAGACATGGTCGAGGGCGTGCGTCAGCACCTCGGGTGCAACGCTCTTCGGAATGAAGCTCATCGCGCCGGCATCGATGCAACCGCGGATGGTGCCAATGTCATCCGATCCCGACACGACCACGACGGCCACGTGCGGCGCTGTATCCTTGATTCGTTTGATCGCCGTCAGCCCGTTGTCGCTCTTCAGCGTCAGATCCAAGAGGCAGAGTTGCAGGTCCGTGCTGGCGGATACCGCGGTCAGGGCAGCGTCGATGTCGTCCGCCTCCAGGCAGATCACGTTCCGCCCGATCGTTGCCAACAGCATGCGTAAGCCGGCGCGAAACAAGGCATGGTCATCGACGATCAGAACTTTCAACGGCAACTCCCGTCGCGCGGATTCCGGGCGCTGACTGGACACGCTGGGTCGATACGGTCGGGTCGATTGTAGCGTGATTCAGCGAACGCGGCGCTGCCTCCATGCAGGGGTTTTGTCCTACATCCCACTGAAGTGGGCGCTGCTAAAATTTGTATGGTAAGAGGTTCTGGGATGCGGGCATGGCGACAATTTTGGTGGTCGAGCCGGACATTCTCGTCCGGCTCGTGATCTGTGATTATCTTCGAAGCTGTGGTTATCGGGTGATTGAAGCAGGGACCGCCGACGAGGCCGGCGCCGTTCTGGGTAGCGACGTCGAGTTGCACGTCGTCTTCGCCGAAGTGCACGGTCTGGGAAGCCGCGACGGGTTCTGGCTAGCGCGGACGATCAGAGAGTCGTATCCGAACATCGACGTCATTTTGACCTCGGGGATTGCCAACGCTTCGGAGAAGGCCGCCGAACTCTGCGATGACGGCTTGATGGTGAAGCCCTACGATCACGAGCAGGTCGTCCGCCGCATCAAGCTGCTGCGAGATCGGCGCAACTCCTCCGGGCTCACTTGAGCACCATCGATGAGTGAAACCGCCACTGCCTCGGCGCCGGATCGCACCAGTTCGTCTCCCACGATCTTGATCGTCGAGGATGAAATACTGCTCCGTTCGGTGATCGCGGAACATTTGCGCGACCAGGGATTCCACGTGATCGAATCGACCAATGCACGCGAGGCCATCGACGTCATCGCCTCAAACACTCCGGTGGATCTGGTGTTCACGGATCACAACATGCCCGGCGCGATGGATGGGCGGACACTCGTCGCCTGGCTGACACACAACCGTCCGGGACTTCCCGTAATCCTGACATCCGGGTCGCTGTGCCCCGCCGCGGGCGGTGACGCGCACCCGCGCTTCATGATGAAGCCCTACTCTGTCGAGGACGTCGAGCGGCAGATCCGACTCCTGTTGCAGGCCTCGCGCGACACTTAACGATGCAGGTCGTCGATCCAGCGCACCACCTCGGGCATTTCAACGGGCGTGATATCCAAATTCACCACCAGTCCCTGTTGACCGCTACGCGCCAGAACGCAATGCAGACTCTTCTCGTCGCTGGCGTTGATCTCCTGATGCGGGACATAGGGCGGCACATAGATGAAGTCGCCGGCCTCCGCCTCTGCAACGAATTCCAATGCATCGCCCCAGCGAAGCCGCGCGACGCCATGGACCACGTAGATGACGCTCTCCAGCGCCCCATGATGATGCGCGCCGGTCTTGGCGTTGGCATCGATCGTCACCGTCCCCGCCCATAGCTGCGCGGCGCCGGTCATCTGTGTCGTCACGGCCGCGCGCCGCTGCATGCCGGCGGTCTGGGGCGTGTTCGGGTCAAGATCAGCCGCGCGCACGATTCTCACGCCCTCATTACGCCATCGAGAAGAAGGCTTCGTCATGGGACCAGTCACCTCGAACTTGAGTCTTGAAACCAGACCTTCAGTTTATCACGCGCTGTCCGCCACCAACGAAACGACGACAGGTATCCTGCCGGGCATGCAATCCACATTGGCCCCGCTGCTGACCCTCGCCGAACACTCGACTCTGCTTGCCGCCCGCGATGCCGGCGCCGTCGCGGCACGTTGTTCGTTGAACCTCGGTCGATCCGTGGTCCACGTGGAAATCCATGCCGAAGGGTGGACGTTGGCTGGCGTCCGCTATCCCTATCTCGCGAACTGCAGAGCTCGCACCATTTATTTTTGGGACGGTGGCGCTTTTCTCCCGGCTGCTCGCTTCAGCAACTCGCTCATCAAACTCGTGCCCACGGAATGGGGGGCACCGACGTTTGAAATAGATGGGATCAAAATGTTGCCGACCTCGCGACTCTCGCCTTACGAGGACGCGAAGCTCAAAGTCGCCCTCATCGAGCCCCGTGGCAAGGTGATTGTCGATACCTGCGGCGGCCTGGGTTATTTCGCCGCGTGGTGCATCACCAGTGGTGCCGCGCAGATCTTGTCGTATGAAAAAAATCCGGACGTTCTCTGGCTGCGCGGCTTGAATCCTTGGTCGCCGATCGAATGCAGCACGTTGACCTTACGGCAAGCCGACGTCACCGCGGTTCTGCCCGGTCTCGCGGCCCGTTCGGTCGATGCCATATTGCACGACCCACCTCGGTTCGGCATCGCCGGTGAACTCTATTCGCGGGATTTCTACTTGCAAATGGCCCGGGTCTTGAAACCCGGCGGTCGGCTTTTTCATTACACCGGCAGTCCCAACAAGCTGACCAGCGGGCGCAACCTTGGCCGCGAGGTGCTGGGTCGATTGCATGCCGTCGGTTTCGCCGCAGAACGCGTCGGTGACGGCATCCTCGCCGTCCGACGGTGAGGGGCCGGCGTCACCGCCGGCTCCTCCGCCCTCCATGATTCCGCAAATCAGATTCCGCAAATCAGATTCCGCAAATCACTCGCGATCAGCTTCCTTCGCGGCGTCCTTGAGGTTCTCCTTCGCGTCGCCATAGGTCGATTGCACAGCTCCGGCGGCTTGATTGGCCAAGCCTTTCGCTCGCTGAGTACCGTTGCCCGTGACCTTGCCGGCAGCCTCTTGCAGCTTGCCCCCGGCTTCCTTGACCCGACCTTCCACCTGATCTTTATTGATACTCATTCGCTGCATCCTTCTTTTACGAGCCGGCATAGGCGGCCGACCAACGCGGCTGGCGTCTGCACGCTTCAGCTGTCGAGCACTATCCCATCGGAGCCAAAATCGGCCTGTAGGAAATGCCGACGAGCGAGGGTCGGCGCTCCGCCCAAGCCGACCCCGGATTTGGACCACGGGCACACTTGACAACCTAGGCCTAAGTTGTCTATCTTGATCCATGGAAATCGATTACCCCCCTCCCCCGCCGGTGGTTGAACCTAAGCAAGAGGCCCTGCTTGCGGCTGCGGTTGGCGTATTCGCCCGCTACGGCTATCGAAAGGCGTCAATGGATGAGGTCGCCCGGGCGGCAGGAGTTTCTCGTCAGGGGCTTTACTTATTGTTCGCGGACAAGGAAGCGCTGTTTCGCAAGGCGGTGAATTTCAAGTTGGCGCAACTCCTGCGCAGCGCCATGTCGGCGCTCGCGGCTCCAGGCATCCCGCTCGATGCGCGGCTGATCGCGGCGTGCGATGAGTGGTGCGGCCGGTCGGTGGGACTGTTCGGCGGAGACGCTGCCGATCTCATGTGCGCCAGCACGTCGCTGGCCGGCGCCACCGTCGCGTATTACCACGCGCAGTTCGAACAGGCGTTGGCGAAGGCGATCGAGACTTCACCACTGATGAATTTCTGCACGAGGTTGGACTTGTCGCCCATGGACGCCGCGAGGGCGTTACATGCCACAGCGCGGGGATTGAAACAGTCATGCACGTCGCGACAAGAATTTAATGTCGGAATCACGGCGGCGGTGCGGATGTTTTGCGCACCGCTATCGATCATGGTGGAGCCGGAGGAGTAATCATTGGCTGATCCGATTGTTTATGGAGCCCGCAGCACGGCTGACCAGGTCATCGCCGGGGTGGATCTCAGCGGAAAACAATACGTCGTCACCGGCTGTACGTCGGGCATAGGGTTCGAGACCATGAACTCACTGGCGGCCAACGGCGCTCGCGTGTTCGGGCTCGGGCGATCGCTGGAAGTTGCCGAGGCGGCCTGCCGTCGCGCCGGTCCCACATGCGCGCCCATCGCCTGCGATCTCGCCGATTTGGCGTCGATCAACGCCGCCATCGCAGCTCTCATCGACGTGAAGGTGCCGTTGGACGGCATCATCGCCAATGCAGCCATCGCGCGACTTCCCGACCTGCAGACGCGTCACGGCGTTGAGCTGCAATTCATGGTCAACTGCTTGGGCCATTTCGCCCTCATCAACGGTCTGGCCGGCGCCGTTCGCGACGGCGGTCGGGTCGTGATCGTCACTGGCGCGGCGGGTGCGGCGGGCGCGCCGACCTCGACCAGCGCAATAGCATTCGACAATCTCGACGGCGCCTTAGGGTATGACCCGGCCGCATTTCATGTTCGCTCGAAGCTGGCGCTCGCGATTCTCGCCCGGGAATGGTCCCGTCGCTGGTCGAACCGCGGCGTCGCCGTCAACACCGTGGACCCGGGGCCAACCCGTGGCACCCGCATTGACCGCCATGTCCAGGGCCTCGGCCTGCGGGCGATTCGGCGGCTATTCATGCGTAGCGCACAGCGCGCCGCCGCCACCCAGACGTTGCTGGCGGCAAGTCCCACGGTCGCCGGCATCAGCGGTGGGCACTGGACCGATTGCCGGCTCGTGCGCGCTGACGAATCGCAGGATGATGTCGCACTCGCCACGACATTGTGGGAAGTGTGTGCGCGATTGACATCACCCGCGGGCAGCCTCGCCGCGGGCGAAACGGCGTCGGCGGGGGCGCAGGCGGCCCAACCAAAGAGCGGATCGATGCAGGCCGCTGCCTGAACCGCTGACCGCGTTGCTGCCTGAACGCTGACCGCGGGCGCCGTCGCGAAATCCGCCCGGACCCTGTATCGTGCCGCTGACGACCCCTCGAGCGGAGCCTCGTTTGCATAGTTCAGCCATCGGCCTGGCGCGATCTCAGGCTCCCTCCTCCGTCGAGCGCTGGTACGTCCTCGGCATGACCTGCGCGATCTATGCCATCAACATTGCCGATCGCTACGTGGTGTCGACGGTGCTCGAACCCATCCGTCTCGACTTGCACTTGACGGATGCCGGCGTCGCTTTTCTGACCGGGATTCCGCTCGCGCTGTTTTATGTCACGTTCGGCTTGCCGATTTCGTGGCTGGCCGATCGGTCCAATCGTCGTAACATTCTCGCCGTAAGCCTCATGCTCTGGTCGGCGTTTACGGTCTTCTGCGGCCGGTCGCAGACGTATTGGCAGTTCCTGCTCGGCCGGATCGGGGTGGGCGTCGGCGAGGCCGGCGGGCTGCCGCCCTCCTCCGCGATACTCTCCGATTGCTTCCCGGCGCAACGACGGCCCATGGCCTTCACGGTGTTGGCGCTGGGCGCGCCCATCGGCGCCTGGCTGGGCGCCGATATGGCAGGCGCCGTGGCGAACGCCTACGGCTGGCGCGCCGCATTCGTCGCCCTGGGGCTGCCGGGATTGATCGTCGCCATCCTCGTGTTCCTGACGATTCGCGAGCCTGTCAGGGGTCGACTCGACGCGGCCAACCATGCATCTCAACCGTCCATGCTCGACTCCCTGCGTTTCCTCTGGAGTCAGCGCGCGGCCGTCAACGTACTCATGACCACCGGTGTGTGCTCGCTGTGGGGCTGGGGATTGATTTGGTGGACCCCAACCTACCTCATGCGCCAGTACGGCCTGGATGTGGGAGAGGCGGGCGCCGTGACCGGCCCCATTCACCTGATCGGCGGCATTGCGGCCTCGCTGGGTACCGCCTGGCTCCTGGCCCAACGCAGCATGCAGGATCCGCGGCGCGTGCTCTGGATGCTCATCATCGGGGTCGGCTGCGCCACCATTCCCAGCTTCGTTGCCTATTGGACCCACACACTGTGGATCGCCAAGTGCATGTTTTGGATTTTCATTCCGGCCATCTACTTTTACATCGGACCCTGTATGGGCTTGCTGCAGAATCTCGCACCCAACCACATGCGCTCGATGTTCATCGCCTGGTCGCTATTGGTTGGCAACATCTTCAACCTCATCATCGCTCCACAGTTCATTGGCAGCCTCAGCGATTGGTTCGCCGGCGGCCACGGCGCCGATGCAGCGTCGTTGCGGCGCGCCCTCCTCTGGCTCGCACCCACGGGTTTTTGGGCCGTCTGGCACGCCTACCGCGCCAGCAAGACCGTCGCCCTCGACATGCAGCGTGCGGTGACTTACCAGGCTTGACGGCGAATCCTCGCCAACGGCACGGATGTGCGGGTTACGGGCGCTTCACTCCGCCAAGTCGGGCTGCGCGGCCGTGCCACGCCGCGTGCGCACGACGCTACGACGGCCGCCCGCGTAGAACTCCAGAAATCGCCGCGCCTCGACGCTGGTGAACTCCGCGCTCTGCAAGATCTCCGCCGCCTCCTTGCGCGGATTGCCCCCTGCAAAGTTGATGAGGCGAAAAACCTGCTTGATCTCGCGTAATACCGCGCGCTCCAAGCCCCGTCGCCGCAGGCCGACCAGATTCAGTCCGATGAGGGCATTGCGCTCCGAGACGAGGCAGTAGGGCGGCACGTCCTGCGACAGGCGCGCTCCCCCGCCCAGCATGACATCCTCACCGATGCGGCAGAACTGGTGCACCACGGCCGAACCGCCCAAGAAGGCCCGATCGCCGACCTGCACATGCCCCCCGAGCAGCACCGCATTGGCCATCACGACGCGGTTGCCGACGCGGCAGTCATGGGCCACGTGGGCGGCCGACATGAGAAAGCAATTCGCACCCACCTCCGTGAACGTGCCGGCCTTGGTGGCGCGGTTGATGGTCGCATGCTCGCGGATCACGGTACCGCCGCCCACGCGCACTCCGGAGACCACGGCAGCGTCGAAACGCAGATCCTGCGGGTCTCCTCCCACCACGGCGAAGGGATGCACGACCACATTCTCGCCCAATTCGCTGTATCGCCTGATGAACGCATGCGCATGGATGACGCAACCCGCGCCAATACGAACACCGTCCTCAACGACGGCCGAGGGATGCACTTGAACGAGGGGGTCCTTCGCTTCGACGGGTTTCGTGCTGGTTTCCAAGCTGGCCGCATGATTGACGATTTCTTGCGCCAATGCAACGCGCCTCGCGTCACGCCTGGTGAGCCATCGCCTCGGCCGCCGCCTGCGTGCGCTCGACCAGCACCCTCAAGTCCACGGTCACGAGCCGGCCTTGATCGACGACCCGCTTGCCATTGATGAAACTGTAATCCACCGCATCGGGTTGCGCGAGAACGAGCGCCGCGACGGGATCCCAGCCCGCGCCGGCAAACTGCGGCTGGTCGATGTTGATCGCCACGAAATCGGCCGAGCTTCCCGGGATCAAGCGGCCGATATCATCACGTCCCAGAACCTCTGCGCCGCCCCGGGTTGCCAATTCGAGCGCGGTGCGCGGATCCATCGCCGTCGGATCGCATGCGCCGACTCGCGCCAGGAGGCAGGCCATTCGCGCCTCATGCAACAGGTTGCAGCCGTCGTTCGACGCCGCTCCATCGACGCCCAAACCGACGCGCACCCCCGCCTGCAGCAACCGACGGATCGGCGCGATGCCTGACCCCAACCGCATGTTGCTGCTGGGACAATGCGCGATTCCAGTGCGGGTCGCTGCGAAAGAGCGCGTGGCGGCTTCGTCCAAGTGCACGCAGTGCGCATGCCACACATCGTCACCGACCCAGCCCAACGACTCCGCATACTCGCCGGGCGTCATGCCAAAGCGCTCCCGGCTGTAGGCCAGGTCGCTGGCGTTCTCGGCCAGATGAGTGTGCAGGCGAACTCCGCGGTAGGCACGGGCGAGGCGGGCCGACTCGCGCATCAGATCCGTGGATACCGAGAACGGCGAGCATGGCGCGAGGGTCATCCGCAGCATCGAGTGGCGCGCATTGTCGTGATATCGCTCGATGAGACGCTGACTGTCCGCGAGTATCTGCTGCTCGGTTTCCACCAAGGCATCCGGCGGCAGCCCTCCCTGACTCTCGCCGACGCTCATGCTGCCGCGGCTGGCATGAAAGCGCATGCCGATGTCCTGCATGGCGCGGATCTCGTCGTCCAGCGTGCAATCGTTGGGAAACAGATAGAGATGGTCGCTCGAGGTCGTGCAACCCGAGAGCATCAATTCCGCGGCTGCCATTTGCGCGCTGACGTAAACCCCGCGAGAATCGAGATGCGCCCAGAGCGGATAAAGCTTGCGGAGCCAGCCGAACAGCTCACAGCTCTGCGCGCCGGGCACGGCGCGGGTCAAGGTTTGATAGAAATGATGATGCGTGTTGACGAGCCCGGGGAAGACGATGAACCTGCCCTTGAGATCGAGCACCTCGTCGGCCTGATCGGGCAATAGCGCGGTGGGACCCACGTGGGTGATTGCCGGACCCCGAGCGACAATCGACGCATTGCGGATTTCGCGACGCTCCTCATCCATCGTCACCAGGGTGTGGATGTTCTTGACGAGCAGCGTTCGAGTCATGCGTGTCGGTTCCGCGTCACGCTCGCGTGCCGGGCAGCACGCAGTTGAGCAGCAACGCGCACAGTCCACCCGTGGCGATGCCCGATGACAGCATATCCTTGAGCAAAGGCGGCAGCGCGCCGATTACTTCAGGCACGAAAGTGACGCCCAAGCCCAAACCCAACGACAATGCCGTGATCCCGGAGGCCCGCCGATCCATGCGCACGCCGGCGAGTATCTTGATGCCGGCCACCGCGACCATGCCGAACATGATGAGTGTCGCTCCGCCCAGCACCGCTGCCGGCATTGCCTGAACCACGCCGCCCACCACCGGGAAGAGTCCAAGAATAACCAGCAACACCCCGACGATGGTGCCCACATACCGGCTGCCGACGCCGGTCAATTGGATGATCCCGTTGTTTTGGGCAAAGGTGGTGCTTGGAAATGAATTGAAGGCGGCGGCCAGCAGTGAACTCACGCCATCGGCCATGACGCCACCGCGCAGTCGTTTGAAATAAGAGGGGCCGGTGATCGGCTCGCTGGTCAAAATGCAAGTCGCCGTCAAATCGCCGATGGATTCGATGGCGGTAATCAGGTAGAGGAATGCGAAGGGAATGATGGCCGTGACATGAAATCCCCACCCAAAGCGAAACGGAGCGGGTAATGCGATCGCTGGCAGACCTTGAAAGTCCGCAAGCGCGATCTTTCCGCCCAACAAGGCGACACCGTAGCCACCGGCGAGGCCCAGCACCACGGACATCATGCGCAACCCGTTATGCCTGCTGCTGTTCGCCCAG
>Ga0116230_10001629_pt1 | contig 21449 bp, 15 predicted proteins | sample S1TSphfallax_3_FD_88678 | JGI IMG/M metagenome (GOLD analysis project Ga0116230, IMG submission 88678) | Host-associated microbial communities from peat moss isolated from Minnesota, USA - S1T2_Fd - Sphagnum fallax MG | ecosystem: Host-associated > Plants > Peat moss > Unclassified | place... | reverse complement strand
CTCCCAACTCGACCCTCTACCCCTTTCTAGAGTTGGAAGCCGGGAGCGTGCTACCAAGTCTTGATTCCGCAACTTGACTTTGGGAGACCTTCAACTTGGTTTCACCCCGTGACTTGGGAGCGCGTCAATACCCCTACACATTTAGAATTTTACCATACATGTTCAAGTTGTCATTATCGTTACTAAACATGTAAGAGGTAACAAAAAATCTTTTTAAAGAACATGTTAAACATGTTGATCCTTCCATTATTGTACCAGATAGTGGAGTAAAACCTTTGGAATTCTTATCTACTAGTTTATTCTAACCCCACATCGGATAGGTATAGGTCAAGGGTTATTTTGATTTCCAATACCCTGCATGTTTCAAAGGTATTCACAACATCCATAGCAACCTTTGAAGAAACACTTGATCAACTAAAGACTATAGTATTAATATGTCTTCAGATTTTGAGCCAAGCTAAACATGTGGAAGAAGCAAGTGTTGAACATGTTGAAGGAGACATCAATCAACTAGTTGCAAAAGACTAAACTAACCTAGGACTTTGAACTAACATTTTGAAGAACAAAATGTAGTTTTCAAAAGGGGGTAATGTTACCTGGATTTAATAACATGTGATTTAATAGGTTATAGATTGAGGTAGGTTATTAAATGATGCACCCCCAAGCTCTTCAATGGACTCAACTGCGAGTCCAAAGGAGAAGATAACGAAAAGAGAAGGAGTTGCGACGCACTCCCTAGCTCACAACACTTCAGGGGTAGAAGGGTGTGTTGAAGCTCTAAAACGGGGATGAAAAAGATTGACAAGCAAGTCAATTACTCACATGAACATGCACAAACCAAACAACAAGTTGATTAATGCATAGCTAGAACACCTTTGGTGCATAGACAAGCCACGAGTAAACACAAATTCACAAGACTCACCACGGCTCGGACTTGGGGGAAGCCACCACTTTCCCCCTTATAGTATTTTTTGTGCCTAGCCACAGGGCTAACACCCAAATGTCATTTTGTCTTGAGACTCCCAAGTGGGAAAATTGGGACTCCCGTGACTTTGGAGTCCCATAACTTTATGTGCAGACCTCTAATTGAGATGAAGTCTTAAGCAAAGTTGTAACCCTTGTCAAGAGCTTTCCAATGATATGTGACACACCAGTTACACATAAGGAAATCGGGGTGATTTGTGACTTTTAGTGGTCAAAAGTCAATTTGGCAATTTGATTCTCGGCCTTTCTTTTGGCCATAACTTGTGTTTTAAATACCCAAATGGGTCATGCAAGCCCATTTTAGACATTTACATTTTAAAAAAATTCTAGTGATATAAAGAAGTCTTCAATCCAATGGGTTTTGAACCCTGCGATTGCGCTCTAAAGATTTGGGACTCCATCAGGACTCCAACTCCCAAAGTGGGAACTCACTTGGGAGTGTGCGGGTTCATTCCCACGCACTCTCCCACACTCCCGATATAATGAAATGTGACTCCCGAGCTTCATTCTTGGCTTGCACCTTCACAAGCCCTTGCCTTAGTCGCGAGCCCAAAGCTAGGGTTGTGACATTAAATCTAATAAGTCATCTAACATGTTATTTAACCTAACATGTACATTAACCTAACTAACTACTAAACTTGACAAGTAACATTAGACTAGGTTAGTAGATAGGTTGTTAAGTTAGTCAACCAATGGTTTACAAAATAAGTGGCATAACAAGTAGTTGAACATGTAGTTAAACAAGTAATGAAATAGGTTATAGTTTTTGAAAATTTGGTCTATTAATTTAAGTAATGGCTAATGAATATTTAAATGGTTAGTTATGACTATTTAGTTTTTGAATTAGCTAGTATAAGATTAAGAGGACAAACTCGAAGAGAAGGAGATTTTTTATTTTATTTTCTTTTTGATCCTTTATGTTTCACTTTCATTTTAGAACATGAAGAATTTCTTTTTCAACAAACTTTCTTGAAGCTACGAGAATTAAGTGCATGTTAGTTAATAATTGTATATAGTTTTACTTTTGTTAGTTTAAGTGTACATGTTTATTATTTTAGAAACTTGTTATTATAAAAAATCAAAAGTTAAAGAAAATAATGGGAATAAAAAAACCATGTAATAAACATTCCTCTAGATTTCAATTCCAGTGGGACCCAAGTCAAGTATAATTCCAAAGATGTAGATGCATCATTTTTGGTACACCTTTTTCACACCCCTAGTTTAGTTGGGACAAAACCTCCACCAAAAAGGGAATCCTTCCTTGGCAATCCTTTCTACAAGGTTCGGAGGACCACCTGTGTGTTTTTTATGCTTATGTGCAGACAATAGGCACGTTGAAGCACATTTTTGAAATTAGTAAAATACCAAAAAGGAGGCTACATTCGAAAATGTTCTCAACACAAAGGCTAATGTCTTGCATTTGAAGAACGAATTACATTAAGCACAAATGCAAGCTCAACAAGATGCCTTGACAATTCAAGCACTAGAGTTTACTGAGTCCAACTTTGGAAGTACGCAAACTTGGTTGGACAAGATTCTAGCCAAAAATGAGGAGTATTGAGCTCAACTCCCTACCTCCTAGGATAGGCTATCCATTGTTCAAGTTGATCTAGACCGTTTGTAGGTTGAAAGGCAAGAATTGGAGGCTAAGTATCAAAAATTATAGACAAATCAAAAAGTGTTAAAGTTAATTATTGCCATGGATGCACACAAGTTCAAAATTGCAACAAAACAAACCAAGGGTTTGGAGAAGGAAAATGTGGACTTAAACGTGAATTACACTCCAAAGCAAACAATTTGAAGGAGTCTATTGAAATGATTAAGTGCATGTAGATGAGTATCTGGGGACTGTCATGCCGTGCTCCAATCACTCAAGAGCAACTAAAGGTTCCGCAACAACAAACTCAATTGCTCATTTAGAAGGCCGAAGAGGCAAATTACACCTTCTGTTGGATGGTCAAGTTGGAGGTGATCATAATAAAAAATGTGTTCATGAAGCAAAGCTCCACATTTACCAATAAAAGGTTAGGAAAAATCAAATTGAACAATGGGAGTTCTACAAAACATAGATTACCAAAATTCTTAACAAGGCTTTTTCCAATTACCAAAAAATGAGGACTTGTATAAACTTTGATTAACTGTTTATGCCCAAGCCTTCCCCAACTTTGTCCTTTTTTTTTTTGTTGCCCCTTATTTGGCCACAATGGCGTCAAGGACTAGATTTGGGATAGTAAATATGGGAGGAGCTAAAGAAGGAATCAAAACCACAATGGAGGTTGATTCCATTGTTGTAGAAGTGGCAACCAAAAGCATTCATGTTGCACCTAACACTATGGAGGCTACCACTGAAATTGTGCATCTTTCAACCCTATCTACCAACATAGAAACTAAGGCTATCAAAAACCTTCAGCATGGGGATGAAGCTGGAATTGCTCTTATGGTAGAGTAGATATTTTTTGGTATAAATATAGAATAGGACTACTTGATCCCAAGGACGTGATCCAAAATAGTAAGGAGGATAATGTTAAGGCTAAAAAGCTTTTTAGGCCAATTTTGAAAAGTTGTAGTTTTGGAACTAAAAATCAAACTTTACTAATTTTACATTACCATCAATTTTATGTTATTATTAATTTTACATTACCATCGATTTTATGACAAAGCCAACAATTATACATAACCGATTTTGAGTTGTTTATTAATGGAACTAAAAAATTAGTTGTTGCTTCTAACTTTAGTTCCAAATTCTGAATGTAGGATACATTTGGATAACTTGGAGTTTAGGTGGATTTATAGGGATTTTCATTTTTTTTAGGGCTTCCACTATTTTTTAATGGGCTCAAAGTCTTTTCTTGGGGAAGTTTGAAGGGTTTTTTTTCTTGATCTTTGTTTTGATGCAACTATAAAAAAAAATTGTACTTTGAAGCTCTTAGAATGCAAGCGAGTCCAAGTTTTGCTCAAGGATTTGTTTTGTTAAATTTTTTTTTTCCACTTGTTTTGTCTACCAACTTTGGAAATACTACATAACTTTTCATTGTAAGTTATTTACTTTGCTTAAAAGGAAATAATAGGTTGTTTGCCTAACTGTTTTCCCCATGTGTTAAAGTGACTAGTTGTCATTAACCATCAGCAAACTTGAGGTGTTTGTCTATACAAATTTTTAATCAAATACCCAAAAACTCATGAGAATTCATTGAGTGGGCTTAATAATGAACTAAAATCCATAAACCCATATCAATTAAAATACGCAATGTTGATAAAGAAAATGGCAATAAAACAAAGGAATGTAATGAACATTGACACTATTTCTTACATGTTTTCCTATTGTCAAAGGAAAACAAAACAATTGAAAACATTATAATGACCATGAAGAATGTTTTAAACAATTTCATACCCATCACCAGCTACTCTAACAACAAGTTGAACTCATCAAAGTAAATAACATAATTTTATATGACAATCTAAAATCTAAAATCAGCATCTTGTGTTGAAAGTGGAATCCCTTAACTCAAAATTGCAAATATTTTATATCCTAACTAGGACAATGAAGGTTTATTTATTGGCACTCCATTATATAAAATTACACATACCTATTACTTTGACACACTTACACATTGATGGACAAACAACCTCTCAACATAACTCAATAGTTTAAAAAAATTAATTTTTTTTGTGTACAAGCCTTTGGAAGGTATGTAAATAAAAATAATTTAGTCCCTCATAAATTGAACACCAAATTAGAAAAAAAAAATCCTTTCTACACATTGTCCTTCCATAATTAACCACATTATTGTAATTATTCATTACTAATATGTATGTAGATTCTTTAAGCTATAACAAAAGGAACATATGTTTAGTAAAATTCTATTGAGATGGACCTTGTGGCTATGGATCTATGCTTGTCAAGAGAAATCAAACAAGGTTAAGAAAGATAAAGCCAAAAATACCCATCACTGACAGACCTAAAGAGGCTAGTGAAAACATCAAAAGAAACACATGATGTATCAACGAAATTGGTGACCCCATAAGATTGCTTACTAAGAACAAGCCACAAAATTGATTTTCAAGGTCAAGTGAAGAATGAGATTATAGGAAACAAAATGTGCAAATGAATTCATTGGGGAAAGATCCTACGCTTAAACAAATGACCACATGTTGTTTAGATGATGCTACTAAGAAAGGAATATCTATTCGGTAATCAATCAAGCATTGTAATAACATTTTTCATTTGAAGAAAAAACCTAGGATATAAAAAAAACTTGAACTTGTTGTCTTATTTGTTAATTTGAATGTGCAAACAAACTACTCCCATTTGAAACACCACCCCACATCGATCAAACAACAAAACCAAGCTAGCATTTGGAAAGAAAATTACAACCTGCAGAAGCTCAAAAACCTTACATTCCTATAAACTATAAAATGCAAGATGAAATTCCCACAATATCTCACTTGGTAATTAAGCTAGAACAACGTCTTATTACCAACTATCATTAAAGATGGAAATTTTAAAAATATGCATTGAGGTCAAATCTTGTTGGGACTTTATGATTTGGTCAATAATGCTAACTTGTAACCAAATTTTGAGTGTTGGATAAAAAAATCACATGAATTAGAACTATTGAACCAATGCACAACAAAATGTTAGGCAAAAATTCATTAAAAGGAAATGACCCCACAAAGGACATTTAACTCGCTTGTTCTAACCTAGGGTCAACAAAGGAAGATTGTTGATAGCTAGAATTGCAAGGATAATGAAATCCATGCCAGAAAAACAAAAAATAACATGAAGAAAAATTCGTCTCCTTGTTTTGATTGAATTAAAAAATTAGAATGAAAATATTTTTATCCTCCTTTTGATTGAAAACTTAGAGAAAACATGTAGAAATGGATCGAAAGAAATTGACTTGAACCACCACTCTGGTTAGTAATACAAAAACAATAGTTTGCAAAGTTCCAAAGGATCCAAAATTATTTTAGTAGCTTTTGGAGGATGACACAAAAATGAGAAGATCAATACCACCATGAAAGTTGAATCCAAGACAAAAGTTGACTAAGAAAAGAAAACCATTACAAGAGGTGCCACAAAAATATCATGAATTTAGTTTTGTAGCAATCTTTTTTGCATGCCCAATTTGAACAACATTAACAATCACCTTGACTCTATGGAAAGGCCAACATTACATTAACACACATATTATTCTACCACTAGGACCTACCTAACATGATAGAAGCCCCTCACACATAGCTTTTTTATTTATAGCAACATGTGTTTGATCACATATCAATCAACAACTCCACCCGTACCTTTTTATGTTATTCATGTTGATGTAGGCTTTGCAAAATTCCAAGCCCATTGTGTCTCAAAAAAAGAGTTGTGTACACATAGATTACACAAAAAACAATACCTTGGAAAAACATATACACACAATTCACCCAAAATAAAATCATGCACCTTCATAAACAACACATGCTTTTCAAATTTTGCCTAGATATGGGATTCACCCACCCATTCAAAGTAATATTTGTCACAAATGGTCCATCATGTCATGCATTTGCATTTTATTTGTGTACATTGAAAAAAACCTAAATCTCTGGACCCACAAAAACAAGGATTCACATACACTATGAAAAAAAGTGTTTTGCAATTGGCCTTGCAATTCAATTTTAGAGTTGCAAAGGACACTTACAACTCATTGTATTTATACATTGGGAGTGCTAACGGACAAGTTGCATGAGTTGCAAAATTACAATTCACCATATATATAATGCAACTCATTACAACTCAATTGCAATTCAATCAAAACAATTCATTTTCAACTATTATGCAACTCCATTATAATTGCACCCATGATGTCATGTTGACATCATTGATTGTCATCCATCTAATGAAATCTAACATGTGGCATTATGAAGATTTTTTGGACATAAAAATGATTTTATTTTCGAAATATTGATCTCCATCATTCTTTATGATTATTAATGGTGGTCCAAAATTATGACATGTGGCACAATAATTTTTTTGTCACATGGCATATTATTATTATTTGAATAAATAAATAAATCTATTTTTGTAGCTAAATAGGTCGTACATAACCATAGGTAGATAGGTTGGTAGGTTTTAAGACCTACATACCTACGTATTTACCTAGGACCTACCTATATACCTATTTACATAAGTAAGTAAGTCTTATGTAAATAAGACTAAGTGAACTAAATAATAGCCATGAAATTATTTTTTAAAAAATTATGTTTTACTTTTAGGTTAAACTTTTTTGAGCTCAATAAAAAATGGCACTTGTATTTTAATGTGAGAATATGAAAGAACAAGCCTTCTTTATATAGTTTGTAACTTTGGATTCAAAAACAAAGCTTATGGGTTAAATATTTTAATTGTTCCTTAGTTGTAAATTAAGTTGCAATTGAGTTCCAACTATAACACTTAAGCACTCAAGGCAGGCTAGATCCAAGGAAAGGGTTCCATTGTTTTTAGTGTCGAAAACAAAACTTGAACTCCTCCTATTGGCACCTTTGGGGCACTAAAAATTGTTAGAATATGGAATAGAATTGAGAAAGTTATGCCCCCCTAAAGTAAAACAAGTTGAAAACTCAAAATAACAAACCACAAATGTTACAAAGCCTAATTCTTGAACACCTACAAAAATATTTATATGTTGCTCTATTGCTATTATAGTTCAAAGTTCATTTATGGACTTCAAGAGGAACTCCTATAACATTTTAAATCATTTAAAATGAATAAGAAATTAAAAATTTATGAGGTTTTGAAAGTAGGAGGGGTCCAAAGAGGACAAAAAGGAGAAAAAATGTTTTGTAAGTTGGAAAACTTATTTCTCTTATTATTTTTTCACTACTCCTTTTCCTTCACATTTCAAAGATGATTTGTAAAGCTTGAAGTAGCACTCCCATAACATTTTAATCACTTAAAAATGAAAGACATATCATGAAGATATAAATAATCGATGAATATGTATTTTTATTAAGTTATAAGTAGTTATATTATAATCATAACATAGTTGAATAATAGTACTTTAGTAGCAGTGCACTAGTGGTTATACTAAATGTATCAATGGGAATCATAATAAAAAACTAGTTGCAAATGTATTCCATAATGGGTGGTGGAAATGTGAACACGATGCATGGTCACATGTATGTACATTTTACTTAGTTGCAACATAGTTGTTACTTTAGTGGCACATTATATAACAATTCTAAAATAGTTGCCACGTGTAATTACAATGGAACTCTTGGTTGATTACATATGTATGTATGATGTGTATAAATTACTATATAAAAGACCCATTTTCAACTCACTTGCAACCATAATACAACTAATTGATTTTCTAACATGGCAATTTATTTATATATACACCATATTTATAAGGGGATAATTGCACAATAATTGGATACGAGTTGTTTTTTGAATTTTAGTTGCAAGGTAACGCAGTTTTGATGGATGCAAATTTTCATTGTGATATATTGTGACATAAGGAGGTGCCTAGATAATTCTACCTCCCATGCCATGGATCTTCTTAATGTCTCCATGCAAAATCTAGGTCATGTAGTTATAACCTTAAAAGCTAAAAATCACAATTTGCAACAACATTCAACATAAATTCATTACAACTCAACATATTTCCTTGATTGCACCATCTCTCCATGTTAAAGCACCAATCATACATTTACCATGTGCATGTTAGTTTGAGCATCTACCAAATGCTTAAGATCCAAATAATGACAATGGGCAGAGCGAGCTAGTTTAGGTGGCTTGTTTGTTGTTCATTGGACAGTTCCATGAATAAACATGTTGGAGGAGTTTTTGCACACTTCAGAGTCCACATAGGATGGACAAATTTGAACAATTATTTGTGGTGAAATAATCACAATTGATCAAATGTTAATCATGAAGCAATTTGGTGTCAGTACTGAAAAAGCAATTGATGCAACAAACATACAAGTCAAATAAGCTCAAATGGCTTTTAAGAACATAGTTAGACCATATGCATTTGTCAATAAAGAATAATGAAACATCATCCGAATTAAAAAATATATATCATGCCAAGTTAACAACAATCCTACAAATTATTTACCAACAAAAAATGTTAGCATATTTTAGCAATTGTATTGCCATCACTTTGAACTTGGCAAACAAAGGAAAGAAGATCAATCAATGTTTATTATGTTGACACAAATGTCAATAAAATTGACTTAATGGACTGAGCACCCAAAGTAGATTATAGCAAGGTTAGTAAATCTTGACAAGAAGGTAACAACCTATTAATCTGGACCTACTATAGAGGTTTATTTACGACATTAATTTCCTTTGTCAAAGGTGGATATGCATGTTAACTCTCCAAGACCACATCCAGTTCAAAAGAGAAGGAAGAAGAATATTGCTACAATGCAATCTAGAGAACCCTCTCCCGAGGTTGTGACCAAGGAGCAGTTCATAAGTGAGAAATGATCGGTGTGCTCAACCAACATATCACCACAACTATTTTAATAGTCACAATGGGTGAAGATACAAACTGAACCATTGACACCCAAGGAGCGATTGACTTTAGAACCAACTAGCTCAACACCAAAGAAGAAACCTTATACTCGTCAACAAATCATGGTTATGGGGGGAGGTGATGAAGGCATGGAAGTTGATGTCACTACACAACAAGGTGACAAGTCAATAAAGATGGAGAGTGACCAGTTCATAAATGATCAAAGTGAACTCGATTTTGAACAGATAACAAATTAGGGACCTTTACCTATTCCAAAAACTTTTGCTCCTACATAACATGCAAACAACCCATTATCAACAGGTCCAGAATCGATTCAACCAATTCAAACTTTACCTATTTATATTCCTTGAGACATCAACAACTTATGTTCAACATGAAAGCTTGAAAACAATTACAATTTTTTTATAATAAGGAGCCCTAATTTCCCAAACATGGCCTTAGACAATAGACAGCTTAGCTTATTTGAAATCCAAGTACAATATTCTTGAGAACCTCTTAGAGGACACTAACAACTAGTTACATGCTCATTGCCTACAACTGGTTAGTCATAGATAAGCCCTGTAGAACAAAGATAATTACTTGGCGATTGTGAAAACCCAGCCCTTAAGTTGTAGGTAGAAAAGAAACATCTTGTTGCTAAAAACATTGAAGATGAAAGAGCAATCAAGAAGGATGAAGCCCTACATTTTGAGTAGAATGAGTTAACCTATACTCATTTCCAAAACCCCGTAGTGACCTAAAGACCTTACAAATTGATCTTGATGAGTTAATAAGAGACTATGTCAAGATGGAGGCCATTAATGTACAATGGGAAAAAACTTTGTTGGAGTTGGAGAATAGGTATTTGTAGTAGAGGGAACAATTGATGGAAGTTAACATTGATATGGAGAATTGTACCCATGAACTTTGAGTACAAATTCAAGAATTGAAAAGCGAATTGGAAACATTTTGCAAAATGTTCGATAAAGTTTCTCAAATCATGTACATGGACAATTGGTTGAAGGTATTTGAATAATTATTTTTGGACAATGCCTTGCTTAAGGTATAGAACCAAACATTGGTTCATAAAAACCCAAAGTGGAAGGAATGGTGCAAATTGTGGTGGAAATCATTGAAGAACAAATCGAAGACAATTTGGAGATTATTTTTGTAGATGAAGAAGCATATTTGAATGAACTGGTTGCATGCCGATTACATTTTGAGGGTTAGAAGTATGACCAACTTATTGGCAAATTGGTTGAGGTACTTGTTAATGTTTTCCAAAAAATTTCACCTATGCAAATAATCGTTATACCTACAAGTTCTCAAAACAAACTTGTTACTACTACTGAGGAACCTGAGCCCATTAGTGGAGGAAAAAAGTTGGCCATTATTTCTTGTACTTTACCTTTGCCCACAAAACTTGTGGAAATACTTGTTCTGGTTGTTAACACTCATGTAGAAGCTTTGGAAAAACTTGTCACTCAAAAACTTATACCATTAATTATACCAAAGATTGGAATAGGCATAAAGGTTACTTTGATTGATAATATTGCATGTGTGTCTAAAGTTTTTAGGACTCTAGATATAATATTAAAGGACACACCTATTATTAAGGGAACAAAATTTCAACTGGTTCCTTCGCTTGAATTCATTGGGACCACAGGTAAACAACCTATTGATGATCTAACTACAAATGTTAAACAAATAGTTATAGGTGGCTGATTTTGAGGACAAAATATGGTTTTCAAGGGGGGGGGTAATGTTAACCCAAATTTTCAATACATATATAGTAACTTGTTAAACCAACTAGTAACCAATGAAGCAATATAACTTAAGCCTATTCTTGTTTTTGGTTGACAAGTCTTAAATTAACCAGTTTGTTACAAGAATTGATAACCAATCTGTTATAGTAATTGGTTTATTAACAAAATAGGTTAATTTGAACTTGTGACCAATAACTTGTTATTTTGATTTTGAAGTTTATACTGGTTAATGACTATTTAAGTTGAAACAACACTATGAGTTGGTATACCTAGGAGCACTTATAACTAGATCAAAAGATATTTATTTTGTGACTCTTGGAGTGTTTTTGAATTTTGAACCAATTTTTTGAAATTGTGCAAGTATATTATTTGTGATGTAGCCCCAAAGTTGTACATTGTTTTGAAAAGGTAAATTAAAGGTGGGTTATACCCATAACCAAATCACAAAAAGTTACAATATTCATACTTTTGATCAATCAACCTTGAGGTTGTTTATGCATTCAAATGCATTAAGATCATGAACCCATGAATTATACACATGTTCATGAAACAATGTTGTTGATGCCTATATGACACAATGATGGTCAAAGCACTTTAAATACAATGTAATCATTTGATATCAGCCAAACAAGAAATATAGGGGCTCCATTTAGGAAAAAATACTAAACTTTGGCACACAATAACATGCATGTAGTTTAATCAATAAGATGATCTCCTTACACTACACCCAAAGACATTATTCCATTTTTCAATAATACAGGGTAATTAAATGTTTTTAAAGATCATAAAGTTGGACCTAACAAAAATGTTAAGCAAATATACAAAATGTTGACAAGTTCTTCACACGCTCCTTGTCAAATGAATGCAATTACAAGTGGCCTAAATTCAAAATTAGTCTAAGCTCATGAATCATGCACATTAGTTTCACCCTCTTTAGGATTCAATTGGCTTTTAAGAGATAAAATATTCTTTTGATATTCAATGTTAATTAAATTGCTATCACATCCTCCCGATTTCCAATCATCATGTCCTTGGGCAATTTTTTTAACAACATCAATCACAATATAGATTTTGGATGATCTAATCCTTTTATATCTTGTACAAGTACATTTTAAGGAAGCACAAGTGTAGGAGCCATGTATGTTCAATTAAATATATAAATATTGTACCTACAACTCATGCTTGACAAATCTTGTTGAAATAGTATATTTTTTGAAAAAAAGTTCGACAACCCCAATTTGAATATTTGAAAATTTCAACAATAAATTGTAAATACTTAAAAAACATTCATACTTAGAAATTACTACCTTTGAACCTTGTCGGTGGATAAATTTGTCATGTCACTTGGGGTAACTTTTTGGTCTACTTTCCCACGCTTTTACCCTTGTTTATGGTTATGATTATCAAATCCATTGTGCCAAGAGCCAAACCTTTGTCACTTCTTCCACTTCCAATCTCCAACATTTTGCTTTTGATTTTTTTTTTAACTTGTGAAAGATTGAAAATTTGCAAAGTTTCTTGGAGCCTTGGGCTATCACTAGGAGGGAAAAACCTTATGACCATGGAAGTCCTACACAATGAAAAAATATCATTCCATTCCTTGTTATAAAGAAAACAAAAGAGGATACAAGATCACCATGAAAGTACCTACAAATGTATTGACCTAGCTAATTGACAACAATATATAAGAGAACTCATGAAGTCCAACATACAAATATTTAGCTATTTATCAACACCATATAATCCACCAAACAAATCTCATTTGAGTGCTTTTACTTATCATGACAAAGTTGTGAAAAAAGAATTGTGTTTCTAATGTGTCTTTGCTATAACAAATCATAAGTTCAAGTGAACATCTAACATGCACCAAGAAGAGCCATTTTCATAGTATTACCCAATGATGCTTGTTAAGTTATTTAATTTCATGATGTTCACTAGATGAAAAGTGTGCATTACCTTTATGGATAAATGAGATGGGCAAAATCAATTCCATTATGTTGTCTCCTTCTAACATTAATGTAATTGCTTCTTTGAGGTCCACCAACATTTCCTTGCCCATAAGAGTTTCCATTTCTTGCATAATAGCTCCAACTAGATCCCAAGTTTCTTCTGCAACATTCTACACATAATTATATGGCATAGAATTATATCGACAAGACCCAACATAATAGATTTAAAGCAAGACCAAAATCATTTTATCTATTATTATTTTTTAATGTAACATTTTAACTTGGCATTGTGAGTACTTGTTTCCTTAGTCCATGGAAAAGGAAGGGAAAATGATATATAATAATTAACAAAGATTTAGTTGGTCTTGTTGCATACAAGACTTGTAAAAGATGATGATTCATATATATCAATTGTTGAAAAGATTAATAAGTTCAAATGGCTAACATTTGAAGAGTTTTGATACCTAGACTTACATGGGTGAACTATGCAATATTGAACATGTTCTTCTCGTGGTGGTGGAATCAACTTATTGAAGTCCTTACATGCTCCATACTCCTCATTGGAGTTTCTCCACCTTGAACCCAAATAATCTTTAGGCTTGCCAACTAAATGTACTTTTTCATTTTTGTGTGGGATTATTGGGATCAACCCTACTTGTTGAGATGCTCTTTTATTCTTCATGGAAAAAGCAATGGGAAATTCATTCCCCTTACTATGAATGGGAGCTTTCCATTTGTACTTCATTTTTCCACTCATATCCTTGTCACACATAATCATGGGAAATGATGTTGTGATGTTTTCATCATCATACCATTTGCTAAATGGAAATGTTTGACTATTGTCGTTAATAGAAGTCTTTTTGGTCAATCCATGGTTTTGTGTGCAACCAAGGAAATTGACCTTATAACTTATGTATTTATGTTGATTGTTTGAAGGTGATGTTGTGATTCCATTGCTTCTATCTTGCATCCTATAAACTTTGGTTGAAGATTGAACATCATTTTGTGGTGGTGTTTCCAATATCAACATTTTCTTATAAGAGTTTTTAATGCCCATAAATCTTTGTTTATTGAGCTTTTTGGGAGAAGGTGATTTGGTGTGAGATTCTTGCATGGTAGTTCCGTGCGCTTGTTCATATTGTTGAAGCCTCCAAGAAATAGTAGGATGAAAAGTTTTTTGGTTTGATTCAACTTGTATTTGTTTCTCCATGTACTCACATGCACCATTTCTTACATCTATTGATCTTTTAGCCATAACTCTTGACCCTTTTGAGTTAGAAAGGAAAAAATTGTCACCCATTGATCCCTTCATTCCCCTTGGTGAAAGTGGTTTGTAATCACAATATTGAAGATAATTTTGGCTTGAAGATTTACAACCTATTGTTGGGAACTTGTCCAAATTCTCAAACCTATCCATCTTTGTTGTTTTTTCAAAGTTCTTACTTGATTTCATCTTTGAAGAAATCATGAATTCAAGCTTATTTTGATCACTTTGAAAACTTTGTTGTAAACTAGAAACAACATCATCCCGCCTCAAGTGGTCATCATCTTTTATGATCTATCCACATAAGAATGAATTTTACAAGTGAACAAGGAATTTGAGCAATCATAATATACTAAAAAACAAATAAAATGAAAGAAAAGGGTGTCACACATATAACAATTTTTAAAATTTCAAATGACAATGGATAGATGGTTGCATGGAGGCTTCATCTATTTAATATTAATGTTGAAATATTAAACAAAAGACAAATCCTTACAAGTGAAGATGGATTTTTCAAAGTTTTCAATTCAACATTTGTATGTTTCCCCCAAGCAATATTATCTTTGATTAATTTTGTTAACTTTTGTTCATTTTCTTGGGATGCTCCAAATCAAAACTTGATTTAGAGGTCAAATAATACCAAAATAATTTATCCTTTATTACCAAGTTTGAATTCATAGTATACAAAAAAAGAAGACCAAAAATATACTTGAATGGAAGAAGACATCTTCAACAATTTGTCAACCATCTTATGATCAAAATTGTTGAATTTTCTTGGAGTAAAAACTAAATGTTACTTCACCCCCTAGGAATTGATTTAAAATATCAAAACAAGTCAAAAAAACAATCATAAAAAATGGGATCCTTTAGAGACAAGGAATACTAGTCTAACTTCTTCATTAAACCTTATTTCTATTCATATGTCGATGGCATCTACATTTAACTCTTTCGACAAGTAGTCCCAATAGTCCCTATGGCAACTTTAAACCGTTGTCATTTGAGTGGACGTACCAATTTTAATGTTTTCATAGTTTTGTTTTCATAAATTCCATTTGATGGGCTTTTGTCATTTTCTCCTATCAAGGTGCTTGAATTACTTTTGCTTGTAGAGATGGAATTGAAAGTATCAATATCCATGACTACTTCTTGCAATGTTGAATATAAATATGGTGGGTAAGATTCAACATTTTTTTTTCCTTTAATCATGGACACATCCTCAATACCCTACAAAAAATTAGGAATATCCACTTGTAACCATTATCTTTTCAAGTGAGTACATAAATTTTGCAATCTTTTTTTCCAATTCCTAGTTAATTGTTGTTACTAACACCTTATTTAGACTTGGAAATTTGATCAATTATACTTTTAACAATGAAGCTCTATAATGTAAGTTGTCTTTCACTTGCCTTCATAGGACCCTCCATGCTAGACACATCAAATATTTGATGTTCAAAAAAACCTTCATTATCACGTGTTGATATGAACTTGGTTCCATTTGGTGACTTCATCTCATGCTTCATACATTCATGTATTTTACAACTTTGATATTCATCACAACCCATGATTTGATCCTTGCATTTATGATCTGAATTCCAAAAACATTTCGGGGAATTCGATCATTAATTGTATTGTCATGTACTATTCCATGAATACCAAATTGATGATAACCTTTCATGCATTGATGAACAAGAATAGGATTTCCTCCATGGAAGGTTTTAATCAATCTAAACTCATTCAAAATTTTAGATTTTTCTACTATGTTGTGTTACAACATCTATGGGTTGTTGAAGTGAAAGCCTTCTTCCATTCGAAATTGATAAAAGAATATCATTTTTCATGGACTCACCTTGATTTTCAAGCTCATCAACATCTTCCCCTGATTCAGAATTTGTGCTACTTGATTTATGAGTAATGCATGGTTGACCCCATCTCTTTCTATGTCGACGTTTTGATTTTAATAATCCTGGAACACTACTACATTTATCTTCTTTCTGTAATTGATTTTTTTCATTGATGTGATACTTGTGAAATTTTTGTGACTTTTTATATGTTATTATTGGACTAAACAAATAATCCCATGGATTGCAAACAATAGTTGCTTCAAATTCTAAAGCTACAACATATCTTTTCATATGTAATAGCTTGCTACAGAATGTGAAGTCTTAATGATAATCTCATTTTACATTACAAGGGGGTGAAAATGAGTTGTTGATCTCACTTGTCTCAATTGCATATAAGTTTTCTTTTTTGGGGCCGTCCATTACAATGTCAAGCTTTTCTTGTACATTATGTGCAACTATTTTTCGCATCTTGGGTGTCCAATTTGGAATAATGGAGTCCTTATGATCATTTGATTCCTTACAACCTTCAAGAAATTTTTGTTCCTCCATTAAGATTCAACTAGAAGTTGAACTTGTATACTCTTTTCCATAAACATGGTTATAGGAATTCTCTTACATCTTGCATTCCTCCCCTCTATACCTTCTATTTTGTTTAAGATCTCAAATTGGACTGTAGCATTTGAGTTCCAAAAATCTTTAATGGCATCTTTCACAAACTTTTTTCTTGCCTCTTTTTCATGAATTTTCACATAATCTAGTTGGATTTGAGATTTTGGCTTTGAATGTAATTTACTTGTTTGAATGTGGCTCATAGTTTTGAATAAAACATCAAAACGTGTATATTGATCTACCATATGTTTTCCATAGTCATGAAAAGCTTTGAAGTCTGAATTTGTTTTGTTGCATGTGTTTTTTAAGTACCCATGAACTTTGGCTTCAATGTCTCTTGTGTGTATGCGACAATCAAACTTTCCTTTCTCCTCTAAAGACCACACGTTATTATTTAATAGTGGATCAATACTTGTGTTTTTCTTCAAGCAATGTGACTCCCTAGATGGAAGTGGATCCTTGTCCCTTTCATTTAGAGGTAACTCCCTTTGCATTTTTATTGTTCCATAATGTGCAAGGGTTTTTTCATTCCAATTTTTTTGTAATTGTGGTATCAAATTCTTTTGGGGGCACACACATTTGCTTTTCCTTAGGACCCTTCCAATGGTTTTTCTTGCTTTCAATTTCTTGCTAGTTGATCCAATGTCCCTCACAAATGTCAATTTCTTTTTTACTTGTGGAGGAATATCATCATTATATGGTTTTTCTACAAACCTCCTTTTTGGTTCAATGTCAACATGTAATCCTTTTACTTGTTTCCTTAAAGTGGAGCCTATGTGTATGTGGGACATTGTGTCATCGTCTAGTAGTGAGGGGTGACATTGTTGATTAAGAAGCTTGCTTGGAACCTCATTCCAAGCATCATTAATACATGCACTACACCACAAACTTTTATCTCCAAAACCATTGTAATTGTAGACATTGTGGCTTATTTTTTCAAGACCAACATTGCACCTTTTCAAATTTTGAGATTTACACTTATTGATTTCCTCAACATCACGATTGCTAGTATGTTTGCTATTTCTATAGGACTTATCAATATTTCCCCCGTTTTTTGGGGAAACGTGGTTAATGCCCATGTTATGACATACTACCATTTTGTCTTTCTCCTCTTGTAACTTTTGAATGGTCTTGTTCATACTACAAATGAATGTATCAAAAAAATTCTTCACCATGTTGTCACCATCACTAGCCCAACAATAATTTTTGTTCTTCCAAATTTCAATGTTACATGAAGATGTTGGATCAAAATGGCAATTGTTGGGACCAAACACTTTCATTGAACATGGAATAAGATAATGACTGCTGCCACCAAAATACCTTTTATGATGATTTTTTTCTTCTCCATCTATGGGCATAGTGTGATTTATCTTGGTTTCTTCTTCTATGTGTTCACCAGTTGTCTCATGTTGAACTAATCTTTTTGGATAGGTTTCAAATTTTATTTTGCTTTGTTCAAAAGGATAATACAATAACATGTCATTATCTTTTTGGCAATGGCTTTCCACACTTATGAATGGACTACCAACATATGGCTTCTTAGTTGAATGTGATTTGTTCATTTCTGGTTGTAACACCTCAACATCATCGTGCAAAAGAGGTGGTAGCATCAATCCACAATATAGGATTGCATTTGATCTCATAGTAGTAGACCCACAATTCACATTCAAATCTTCCAATTCACGCATAAATGCCTCTTCAAAGATTTCAACATTGTGTAAGTTTCTTGAAACATCCAAATCTTTGGGTTTTAAAATTATGTTTTGCATTGTCTTGGATTGGATGTTGACACAACTACATGAGTCTCGAATTGAGTCTTGTATATTAACACCATTTGAGAAAAAACTTATACTTGTGCTCAATTGTTCATGTGGTTCCATCATGTCACCTTCCAAATTTGACCTATACATGATGATACATTGAATAAAATTGCTTTTACCTTGTTCTATTGCATTTTTCCAAGTGTTATTTGAAAAACAATGTTGATCCACATTCTCGTTACTACAAGATTCATCATTTTGTCCATCTTTTGAAGGCTTCCAACAAATGTCAAGTCTTATCCCAATCTCCATGGCTACATTTTTATTCATATCAAGCAATTTCTCACTTTCTAAATCCCTTTTTGATCTCTTGGTAGCATTGAACATCTTTTGTTTCCTTTTTTCCTCTTGATAAGGGGCTTGAATTAGGAACAAACTATTTAATTTCTTGGTGAGCCCAACAACATTAGTACTAAGGCTCGATAGTGGCAAAATGTTCACATAAGTTACATTTGGAATACATTTTCCCCTTCCTTTACATATAATCTCTGCCTCTTCACAAACACCTTCATCACTCAAAGCATCTTTTGATTTATTGGCACCAAACATGGATTTCAAGAACTTTGAAATAAATAAAAAAATCACAATTTCTAGTGGAAGAACTTCAGTATCATCATAACTTAATAATTTTTTTCCCAAGCAACATCTTTTAGCCTTGAAGTACAATTTATTTCCACAAAATTTGTTTATAGCAAATTTGAATCCTTCATTATTAGTTACAATATTTTGAAGAATAAATGGAAGATCTATTTTAGAACAAAATACATCAAGAAATCTTCCAATGTCACCATTTTTTTCATCTTCACTTCGTTGGTTTTGTAATGAGCATGTTGACATACCAATAATACCTCCCAAGCCAATTTCAACATCTATCAAGCTTCTTTTCCTTCTTGTATTATTTCCATCTTTGGAATTTACAAATCTCATTTCATTCTCATCATTGAAAACATCCAACCCATGGTTAATATTGATTGTGTCACTACAATATTTGTTTCCTTTTATGGGTGGTCCGCTATGCAAAAATTGCACCAAACCCAATGATCCTGAAGGCTTGCAACATTGTTCAACTCCATCATTTGATAATTGGTTGCAAGTCACCTTTTTCTTTGCCATAAGGAGTTTTGTAACCACCTTAGGGACCTTGTCACAAAGCTTTAAATGATTAGCTTCCATCACCATAAAGTTGCCATCTTCAAGACCATTTTCATCCTCCTCAAAGTTTAGATCACTATGATTTCTATTAGTTGCATGATGTTGTAACAATTTCTTGGTATATGTGCACCACCACCACCACCACCACCTTTTTTTCTTGCCATCTTTTTGGAACTTATGCCAACAAGAAACCTTAAATTCCTTAAGACTCTTAGCATCATCATCAACCTTCAATTCCTTGAGACAATCATAATCACCATCAACCTTGACTTTTTTGCAACTTTCAAAATCATCAATAACATTTAGTTCCTTTAAACTTCCATGATTAACGTAATCATTTGCCTTAAATTCCTTGAAACTTTTGCGTTTGGGATCAACCTCTTGTGGATTCACAATTTTCTTGACAAATTGCCACTTGCAACTCATCATCTTTGTGCAAAACCCCATGGATGTCACCACCCTCCTCCGCCCCCCTTTGATTTTTCACAATCTCAAATCAACAATATTCAAAACTCCATTGTTTGCAATCTTTTATTTCAATCAATATACCAAGGAACAAATTAATGTTATTCCTTTGCAAAAGGATGTTTGGTTTTTATGTCCCCCCACCCCCCTCCTTCTTCCCTACAATTATTATTTTGCTTCATGTTTCCATGTTCTTCACCAACATGCAACAACATGAGCTCTTACTTTTATTCAAATATATGTTTCCCTCTTTTCATTTGGTTTCACAATAAAGTTGGGAGGTTGGTAACAATTTAGACCTAGGTAAAGGAACCTTGTCTTTTTTCATTTAAGGGAAATATTGCAACCTACCTCGCCTTCTTTTCTTTTGAAGTGAGAGGTGGTGCTCATTGAAGCTAAGAGTTATGCATTATTATAAGATCAATAATCCCAACCAAAGGATGGGTAATTATATTTTTTTATCGATCTTTTTTTTGGATTTATCCAAATATAAGGTTTCAAGTGGCCCATATATATGTGTGCATGCAATTTTTTAAAATTCAGAAAATTAATATTTAAATACTTAAATTCTAGTGATGATGTTTCATTGGAATTGGTTTATGTAGGATGGGTATTTTGGTGATCACCACTACGACAATTCTAGAATCATTTTGAATTATAATTCATCATAGATCAAATCTGTTTGTATCTTATTGTTTCAATGTTTTTGTCTATTTGTATCTTGTTGTTTGTTTTACACCCTTTCAATGTTTTCTTTTCTTTTCTATGTTTGTATCATGTTTTGAATTTTTTTAATGAATCAATCTTTTGTTGACATTTTGCCTAACAAATCAATAATGTAAAAAAAAATTTTAAAACAAAATGAAACATAGTGAAATCTTATATATAAATTCACTACGTCCGTCTGTCTGTCTGTCTGTGACGGACGTTTTGGAGGGTGGGGGAAGGGACAGGGCGGTGAAGCAGCGGGCAACCCTTTCCATAGTTTAGACCAATCGACGTAGCTGATCACACACACCCCAAAAAAAACCAGCAACCGCCACCAAGCTGGCTACCTACTACTACTACTTCCATCTTCCCAGGGAGAGGCAGGCT